>Ga0209181_10000458_pt1 | contig 75874 bp, 61 predicted proteins | sample MAT05_FD_187208 | JGI IMG/M metagenome (GOLD analysis project Ga0209181, IMG submission 187208) | Freshwater microbial communities from Lake Fryxell liftoff mats and glacier meltwater in Antarctica - MAT-05 (SPAdes) (version 2) | ecosystem: Environmental > Aquatic > Freshwater > Ice > Liftoff... | reverse complement strand
AAAACATCAAAAATTTTATCTTTGTACCATAAGGGAATTTGAGTAATGGAATACAATCATAGAGAAATAGAAAAACACTGGAGAGAATTTTGGGAAAAGAATAAAACTTTTGCAGCCGAAAAAAACTCAAAAGACCCCAAATATTATGTACTGGATATGTTTCCTTATCCAAGTGGAGCAGGTTTGCATGTAGGTCATCCTTTGGGTTATATCGCAAGCGATATTGTGGCTCGTTATAAAAAATTGTGTGGTTTTAATGTATTGCATCCTATGGGTTTTGATGCGTTTGGATTACCCGCCGAACAATATGCCATACAAACAGGAAAACATCCTGCCGATACTACCGCCGAAAATATTGCCCGTTATATTGATCAATTAAAAAATATTGGATTTGCATACGATTGGGACAGACGAGTGAATACCAGCGAACCTGAGTATTATAAATGGACCCAATGGATCTTTTTACAATTGTTCCATCATTGGTATGATGAGAATGAAAAAAAAGCACGGCACATTGATGAATTGATCTCTATTTTTGAAAAAAATGGAAATGAAGGTTATGATAAGCAACTCATTAGTGGAAATGTAGAAGCAGTAGAACAAACTTTTACTGCGGATGAATGGAAAAGTTTTAGCGATAAAACAAAGAGTGATATTTTAATGTGTTATCGTTTGGCTTATCAATCATTTGCTTATGTAAACTGGTGCGAAGCTTTGGGAACTGTTTTGGCTAACGATGAGGTAAAAGACGGAGTTAGTGAAAGAGGGGGTCACCCGGTGGAGAGAAGACAAATGCGACAATGGTTTTTACGAATTACCGAATATGCCGAACGTTTACATAAAGATTTGGATGCGCTTGATTGGAGCGATAGCATGAAAGAAATGCAACGCAACTGGATTGGAAAAAGTGAAGGGGCATTGATTAAATTTCAAATAAAAGACACAGCAGAATTCATAGATATTTTTACTACTCGGCCCGATACTATTTATGGAGTAAGTTTTATGGTATTGGCTCCGGAGAGTGAATGGATTCATGTATTAACAACGCCTGAGAGAAAACCGGAAGTAGATAAATATGTTGTGGAAGCAACCAACAGAAGTGAAAGAGAACGACAAGCGGATGTAAAAAGAATTAGTGGAGTGTTTACTGGTTCTTATTGTATTCATCCATTTACAGGAAAAGAAGTTCCCATCTGGACCAGCGAATATGTATTAGCGGGTTATGGTACGGGAGCAGTAATGGCAGTTCCTGCGCATGATGGAAGAGATTTTCGATTTGCGAAACATTTTGGATTGAAAATTCCAAGAGTAATCGCAGGAGCAGACGGTGATAAAAGTGAATTGATAGATGAAGCGTATGAAGCCAAAGATGGAATCTTGTTTAATTCTGACTTTTTGGATGGATTGAAAGTGAAAGACGCCATTAAAAAAGCAATTGAGGAAGTAGAAAAAAATACAATTGGTGTTCGCCAAATCAATTACCGTTTACGTGATGCTAATTTTAGCAGACAAAGATATTGGGGAGAACCTTTCCCGATTTATTATAAAGATGGGATCGCAACTCCGATGGAGTTTTCGGAATTGCCATTGGAGCTTCCGAAAATGGAAGACTTTAAACCAACGGGAAATCCTGAAGGGCCATTAGCGAAATTAAAAGATTGGAAAACCAAAGAAGGACATCAAATAGAGACGAATACCATGCCGGGTTTTGCAGGAAGCTCTTGGTATTTCCTTCGATACATGGATGCAAAAAATGAAACAGAATTTTCAGGTAAAGATGCACTAAAATATTGGCAGGATGTAGATTTTTATATTGGAGGAACAGAACATGCTGTAGGACATTTATTGTACAGCCGTTTCTGGCATAAATTTTTATATGATCTTGGTTTTGTACCAACCATTGAGCCATTTAAAAAATTGGTGAACCAGGGGATGATTCAGGGTAGAAGTAATTTTGTGTATAGAGCAAATGCTCCTTTTGCAAAAGTACTATTCTATAATTTCTTATTTAATAGTAAAATTGAAGTTCGTCAATTGGAGGTTTTTGAAAAGAGAGCCGTTGTAGATTTTACGGTAACACATAAAGGAAAAACGTATTTGATTAATATTTTTGACACCGATAATAATCCTGGCCAGGTGAGGTTGTACGAGGAAGTTTTGGCCAATTATGATTACAGAATTATTGATTCAAAGGTAATTTTTGATCGAGTAAATAATTTAGAAAGCATCTTAGAACTTTTTGCGGATCCTTCTTTTGAAAACGTAAGATTATTTAAATCCGATAACATAGCACCTTTATATATTAGCTACGACCACGCAAAGGGTTTTGGATTTCCAGAAATTACGCCCTTGAACGTGGATGTTAATATAGTTTTTAATGACGAATTGTCATTGGAGAAGTTCTGGGGCTCAAGCGAAGAAAATAGTAAAGCCCGCTTTCTTTTAGAAGATGGTAAATACATTTGTGGCTGGGAGGTGGAAAAAATGTCCAAATCCAAATATAACGTTGTCAACCCCGACCAAATTTGTGAAGACTTTGGTGCCGATACACTTCGTATGTATGAAATGTTTTTAGGTCCCATAGAACAAAGCAAACCCTGGAATACAAATGGGATTACGGGAGTTTCGGGCTTCCTTAAAAAGCTTTGGAGAGTTTGTATTGGTGCAGATGGAAATGTATCATTAACCAATGAAGAACCCACGGCAAAAGAATGGAAGGTGCTTCATAAAACCATTAAAAAAATAAAGGAAGATATAGAGAGTTTGAGCTTAAATACTTCTATTTCTGCTTTTATGATTTGTATAAATGAGTTGAATGATTTGAAATGTAACAAGAAAGCGATTTACGAACCCTTGTTGATTATTCTTTCTCCATTCGCTCCGCATATTGCAGAGGAAATCTGGAGCAAGATGGGTCATACCACTTCTATTGCAGAAGCCACATTCCCTGAATTTAAACCTGAATTATTGGTTGAAAATTCATTTTTGTATCCAGTTTCTTTTAATGGAAAACACCGTTTCAATATCGAATTACCATTAGGAATTCCGAATGAACAAATCCAGGAAGCAGCTTTGGGTCATCCAGATGCTTCGAAATGGTTAGAAGGGAAAGCTCCGAAGAAAGTGATTATTGTTCCGGGGAAAATTGTGAATGTGGTAATGTAGTTGATGCTACTATTGACAATAAAAGGGACTATCAATTTTGTCTGTTCTGTCAATAACTCCTGCTTCGTTTAGAAAGTAGACATTTTTTCCATTCAGAAAAGCGAATGGATAACTGTAGTATAAGGGTATTTTGGGACTGTTACAATACGACTTATATTTACAAGGGATTATTAGCTTTCCCTGATAATCGATACATCCATATTTCCCTTTATTCTTAACCAGCAAAACCTTTATACTGTTGCCCAAATAATCGAGGCTATCGAATCCTTCAGAAATAATAGCTCCAGTTTTTTTGATCAAATAGAACTTGCTATTTTTTTCTAAAATCATTACGTCGTTATTATTGGCGGAATTTAAATGTTGTCCATCTATTTCAAATAAAGGCTCCTGCAGCGTATTAAAGCATTTTATGGTATTATTAATGGTAAAGTAATTGTAGTTTTTCGACGTCCTCCAATTATCTGCATCCAAAATAACCGTGTAAAAATGGTCCAGGGTAGGTTCAATATAAAATTGATAGGTTTTAAAATCATAAATTCCATACTTCTTATTCTGTATAACCACAGCCCTTCCTTTTGGCAAAGTATTTATTGACGAGCTTACAAATGGTTCAGCATCAAAAGGAATATTATTAATGATGTTCATATTTTCATCCAGACAAAAATATCCATCACCCTTTTTTGCCAGAAATAAATAATTGTTATTGGTTTGATTATTACCCCTAATCTGGTCGTATTCGAAGGGTAACTTTTGAGTCCCTAGGGTACTTATTACCCCATAGAGTCCATCTTTTTTACATATAAGGTATTGCTCAGACTCGGTACCAGCTTTATAGGCAAAACTAACGGAGCTATATCTTTCAGGAAATAAAATTTCCATGTTTTTTAAGATTTGGTATTTGTTATCCATCAATCTTAAAGTGCTACAATGATAATAGAGGGTAGATATGTCCTTTCCAATATATTTTTGATAAGGCTTTGCATTATTGTCTAAAACAATAATCGAATCCCCTCCATAAAGTAAGTATTTGCCTGTATTGCAAATGGAGTCACAGTTAAAATCTATTTTTTTATAAATCGGTTGAATAACATATTTATTTTTGATAAAATCAAAAATTCCGGCTAACCCATTTTTTTTTACGATATACCATTTAGGGTTTGACGTGCCAAACTCAGGTTCAAATGTATAATGTCCAATCAATCGATAATTGCTATCATATACATCGTAACCTGTTGAATCTTTTGCAAACGCATTCAGATATTCTCCATCATTTATATCAATATCATCGTACTTACAGGGTATTTTTATTTTTAAATCTTTTGTATTTAACAAACCATATTTATCACCTTTATTGATTCTTACATTTGTAAATGCCAAATCAGTTATATAATCATATTCAAAAGGAATTAAAACTTTGCCCAAATGACTAACAATACCACATTTTCCATTCAGATTCTTTAGTGTTATATATCCATTTTCGGAAAAATAAAAATTTTTGGCATCCCAACTGTTGCTGGAATATATGAATGGCAAAAGGGTATCCATATTACTATTAATTATACCACATTTATCAGGAGATTTACCTAGTAATAAAAAAGGAATTTCTATAACTGTAAATTAGCTCAGAATAGTTTACTAATACTTCTCCGTTTAAGTTCTTGATCCTGTAGTTATTTTCATAAGCATAATATTCTCCCATGAGTCGATAGGTTCCTGTAGATCCTATATTATGGAATCCATAGCATTTTCCTTTTTTGAAAAAATCCATGGGGTATTTAAACCCAAAAGATGATTTTTCTTCACCATTAATTTTAACTGCACCCCAGTTGTCATTCATGTGTAGTACAATAAATGAGTCTTCCTCAATGGTCGGGAGTAAATATTTCCTTGAATTTTCTAACATCCAGTTGCTATTATTGTTAATGGAATTCCGGAACTCTCCTTTGTAGTTGGAATAGAAATCGGTTGTTATTCTCACATTTGAAGCAGAGTCTTTAACCAGGACTAATCCATCACTAGTAACTTGTAGTATTTGAGAATAACAAGATTGTATAAAAATAGTAAAGCAAATGAAAAAGACTTTTCTCATAGTGTATCGGTAAATGATAATCAATATACTGTTAAAAATAATATGCCAGCTGACAGTATTGGTAAACTCTTTGAAACTTCAGGTGAATGAATGCTTATTTTGGGTAAGCAAGGAGCATTCCTTAAAAATAAAAAAGCCCATCAATTGATGGGCTTTTTCTATAGTTATAAGTTGAGTGCTTATTTTTTAGCTTCAGGAGCTTTCGCATCCGCAGCAGGAGCTTTCGCATCACCCTTCGCAACTTCAGCCTCAGCTGATTTTGTATTACGTGTTACAGTTACTGCAGCAACAACAACGTTAGCAGCATCTAAGAAAGTACCACCATTCAATTTCATTTCAGAAATTCTCATTTTATCACCGATATTCATGTTGGAAATATCAATCTCGATAAAATCAGGAAGATCTTTTGGTAAAGCCTCAACGCTTAATTTACGAACGTTTACAGCTAATCGACCACCTGATCTAACCCCTACTGAATTTCCAACAATTTTAATTGGAAGGGCGATCTTTACTTTTTTGTCTTCTTGTACTTCAAAGAAGTCAACATGATGAAGATCATCAGTTACCGGGTGAAATTGAACTTCTTTCATTACACCTTTATAAGTAGTTCCATCAACACTAATGCTGGCGAAATAAACCTCCGGAGAGTAAATAAAGTTTTTTAACTCAGCTAATTCAGCTGAAAAGTGCACTGGAGCAGCGCCACCATAAATAACACATGGAATCATTTCTGCAATGCGAAGATCTTTTGATCCTCTTCTTCCAATGTTTTCTCTTTTTTGTCCTTTTAATTCTAGCGTTTTCATCGCTTCTGTTTTTTTAGTTCATTTAAATTTAAAAAATGAATGATGAGCTGATAGATTCGTCCACTAACAACTTTTTAATTACATCGCCAAAAAGGTCTGCAACGGAAATAACCTCAATCTTAGACGAAGATTGCTTCAGAGGAATCGTATCCGTAACCACCAATTTTGAAAGTTTTGATTTTTCTATTTTATCGTAAGCACTCCCCGACAATATCGGATGAGTACAGTAAGCCGTAACTGATCTTGCGCCGTTTTCAAGTAAAAGATCCGCAGCCTTGCACAAAGTTCCTGCAGTATCCACCATGTCATCAATCATGATCACATCTTTCTCTTTAACATCTCCAATCAAAGTCATTCCTTCTACCTGATTGGCAGCCACACGTTGTTTATAAATCATGGCCATTTCAAGACCCAAATATTTTGAATAAGCATTTGCTCGTTTTGAACCTCCGATATCGGGAGCCACAACAATCATATTATCTGTTCCCTTAGCTGCAATATGTTTGGCAAATAATGCGGAAGCATATAAGTGATCCACCGGAACATCAAAAAATCCCTGAATCTGATCAGCATGAAGATCCATTGTCATTACACGGGTAACTCCTGCAGCCGTTAAAAGATTGGCAACAAGTTTAGAGCCTATAGCAACTCGTGGTTTATCTTTTCTATCCTGACGAGCATATCCAAAATAAGGCATTACTGCAATAATGTTTCTTGCAGAAGCTCTTTTGGCAGCATCAATCATTAAAAGTAGTTCGAGTAAATTATCAGCTGGTGGAAAAGTACTTTGAACCAAAAAAACATCGCATCCTCTAACCGTTTCCTCAAACACAGGTTGAAACTCACCATCACTAAAATGCTGAATTTTCATTTTACCTAAAGGCTCACCGTAAGCCTTGGCAATTTTTTCTGCCAGGATGATTGATCCTTCACCTGCAAATATTTTTGGTATCGATGACATTTTTTTGTTCAAATCCCTTTTGTAAAAGGAGTGCAAAGCTATGAAATTATCGTTTTAATCAAAAATAATTGCCACTCAAAGGGAATTTTATACTTTTGTAGCCCCAATAAAGGGCCTTAGGGTCTTTAAAAGGGGAAGAGTTAAGCCCAGATGGCGGAATTGGTAGACGCGCTAGACTCAAAATCTTGTATTCGCAAGGATGTGCAGGTTCGATTCCTGTTCTGGGCACTTAGTAAAAACGATAAAGACTTGTAGGCTAATATCTTACAAGTCTTTTTATTTTATGGAGTAACAACAGGGTAACAAAAAGTGTGAAAGGAACAGAGTTGAATACTATATAGTTAACAAATGATCTTTTTAAGATATACGCTTTTATATAGCGTAATATTTGTTCACAAATCTAAGGTCATTTGTGATAGGAGAGCAATCTATCGTGAATCACCAAAAGACATATAACCTTATTGGAGAGAAGTTGAAAGAACTTCGCATAAAGGCGGGATTTACTTCATACAAAGATTTTGCAATGGAATATAATTTAAGCTGGAGGCACTATTGGGAAGTAGGAAAAGGTAAAAATATCAATATGAAAACATTGGTTAACCTATTAACAATTCACGGTACTACCTTATACGATTTTTTCCGGGATAAAAGGTTTAAATAAAAATCTGCACGCAGAAGTAATATTGGTAGTAATAGTATCTGTCAAAATGGGCTTAACTCTGTCTAAACAGCTTTTTTATTTCTTCACCACTTTCACACTTGTATTGCCACTTGGGGAGGATAACACAATTAAATACGTGCCATTAGCAAGACCATCTGGCATCGCCAAATTCTGCTCGTAAGTCCCTGCATTCTGCAATTGTCCGGTTAGATAATCAACGATTACTTTTCCTTCAATGTCGATTAGTTGAATAGAAACTTTTTCGGAACTTTGCAAACCGTATTTGAAAATTACGTTTGTTGTAAATGGATTTGGATAAACAGAAACATTGTTAGTGCCAATTCCAAATTCATTAATATTATTTGGTTTTGTATCAGGTCCAAATCTTGCTAATCCAAAATCGTAATCGGCAGCGGCTCCAGAATATCCAGCAGCTAATACTTTGCTGTCTGGTTGTATTAACATGGTCCAAATAGATGAAGATGATCCAAACGGAGTTGTCATTTTTCCTCCCGTACCAAAAGTTCCGTCAGGGGTTCCGTCGGTATTATATCTCACCATTGCGAATTTCATTCCCGATACGTTTGCTAAACCACCTGCTATTACCTTTCCATCAGATTGAATTACCACTGCTCTTGCTTCGTCCCAGGTAGATCCGAATGCAGTTGTAACCATTCCTGTGCCGTTCCAGGTAACATCCAATGCGCCAGTTGTTGTGTATCTAACTACAGCAAATTGCTCAGGTCCTACAGGAGTACCTTTTCCAGCAACCAAAATTTTACCATCGCTTTGCAACGCAATTGCTTGCGGAGTATCGTTATAAGTAGTTACCGAAGTAATCACTTTTCCGGTAGCATTAAATGTAGCGTCCAAAGTTCCGTTTGTATTGTAACGGGCAACACCAAATGCAATGGAGAAATCAGCCTGTTTGCTCGTTCCGGTTAATACAATTTTTCCGTCAGCCTGAATTACCATTGCTCTTGCTTCATCACCATTTGATAGAATAGTAGTTACTTTTCCCCCTGTACCAAAACCTGCGTCTAACGATCCGTTGGTATTGTATCTCGCAATTGCAAAATTGTAAATGGTATCCATAAAGGCAGCTCCTGCCGCTACAATTTTTCCGTCAGATTGAATAGCCACATCGTAAGCACATTCATAACTAACATCAAACATTGTGGTTACTTCTCCATCAGTATCAAACGTATTGTCGGCACTTCCATCGGTATTAAATCTCATCAATAAAAAATCGGTATTAGATCCATTCCCTTTTGATCCAGCAATAATAATTTTATTGTCAGTTTGTATGGCAACACTATAAGCAATGTCATCATTCGATCCCAAATCAATTACTTTAATACCTGTAGTATTAAAACTAACATCCAAGCTACCATCAGTATTATATCTGGCAACGGCCACGTCGTAATTTACACCTGATAAGGCATATCCTACTGCAATAATTTTTCCATCACTTTGCAGAGCCATGTCATACACCAGGTTCAAGCCATCAGCGACAGGTGTTGTTACTTTGCCATCCGTATCAAAACTAGCATCAAGGGCAATCGCCTGCCCAAAACAAGCCGATACAGGTAAACATAAAAGCAAAACTTTTTTAGCCAATTGATTTTTAAGAGAAAGGACCATAATTTTAAATATTGAGAAGTTTACCTGCAAATCTATGATTCTTTTTCGACGCTTCGATAGTGCCTTCACTAATTGAATGGATCTCCTTTATTCCCCCACCTTCTTATTCTGTTTCTTAAACACCAAGACCTTGTTCCACGGGGCTTTTAAATTTTGTTTCACGGTTGATTATTAAGGTTTTGTAAAAATATTTTTAAACCTTTGCAACCAAATCGTTTACAAACGCATTTATGTTTATAATTCTAACAAAGATTTACCACTGATGAAATTTATTACTAAGCTATGTTTGATAGCAGCCTTCATTTGCCTTCCAATCACCATTACGGCACAGGGCTTATGCCCATATATTGGTCCGGATCTTACATTACCATGCGGACAAAACACAACAACCTTAACGGCTGATTTTTCCAATTGTCCGGGTGGAGGTCCTGGTCCCAATGCTACTACTACTTATGGCGTAACTAATATTCCTTTTGCACCTCAGGTTGTTGGGGGAACATCAATTTCGTTGTCTGATGATTCTCAGGCAGGGCCATTTAACATTGGCTTTTCCTTTTGCTTTTATGGAAATACTTATACTCAGTTTTATATAGGCTCGAATGGTTGGGTTTCTTTTTCGGCAGGTCAGCCAACAACTTTTACTTCAGCACCTATTCCTAATTCAGGTGGAACAGTTCCAAGAAATTGTATTATGGGACCTTGGCAAGATTGGCATCCTGGAGTAGGAGGTACTATCCGTTATCAAACGCAAGGTACTGCGCCATGTAGAAGGCTAGTTGTTTCTTGGACGAATATGCCTATGTATCAATGCACAGGAACTTTGGGGACTTTTCAAATAGTTATTTATGAAAGCACCAATATAATTGAAAACCATATTACCACTAAACAAAGTTGTGGATGGGCAGGAGGTACTGCGGTTCAGGGAATTCACAATCTCGCTGGAACGGTAGCCGTAACTGCACCTGGAAGAAATTCAACTGTTTGGACGACTACTAACAATGCATATAGATGGACTCCAGCTGGAGCCACTGTTGCTGCAGTTCCAACTTGGTATCAGGTTGGAAATCCAGTTGCAATTGGTACAGGATTAACTCTTACTGTTACTCCACCAGCAGGGGGAGCTCAATATACTTGCCATCCCGAATACCCAGCATGTTATGCGGGCTATGCCACGTGCATGGGATTTGTTGGTTCAAATGGACCTGATACAATATTAGTTGTACCTGGTCCACCAAACCTTTTTCCTACTATTCCTGGTCCGTATGATTTTTGTCCTGCTACAACAATAACAGTTGGGGCAGATCAATTATATGCTCAATATTTATGGAGTGATGGAACTACAGGTCCAACCCTAACTACAAACACACCAGGCCCCATTTCTGTGAATGTAACTGATATCAACGGATGTACAGGAACAGCAAATGCAGTTTTAAATATGTGGCCCAATCCAGTACTCAATGTTGCACCGATTGATCCTGCCATCTGTCCTGGTGCTTCAGTGCAGATAACAGCTAACGGAGCTCAGTCATATGTGTGGTCTCCTGGAAATTCTTTAGATAATCCTAATAATAATGTGGTAAATGCAACACCAACGTTTACTACAACCTATTCTATAGTTGGAACCGATGTAAACGGATGCATTGATAGTATAATTAATACGGTAACAGTTTTAACACCTCCAGTGGTTACCGCCAACGTATTAGCTCCTGGGGTTTGTCCTAATTTCGGAACCACAGTTAATGCTGTTGGAGCAGTAAATTATTTTTGGACACCTAATGCTACTATGTCAACTCCTAATAATGCTAGCAGTAATGTTTACCCGAATGCTACTACCATTTATCAGGTTATAGGAACAGATAATAATGGATGCAGTGATACTGACAATGTTACGGTTTTGCTGTATGATGCACCTGTGGCGAACTTCTCCGCTCCTGTAGTTGATGGTTGTTCTCCTGTTACTGTAAATCTCACGGATAACTCAAATATTAGCAGTGGTACTATTACCAACTATATTTGGAATGTGCAGGGACAGGGAGTTTCTAATACTCAAAACAGCTCTTATACTTTTGTAACCCCAGGCCCATATGATGTTCAATTGATTGTAGTATCTGATAATGGCTGCATGGATACCATGAGTATTGCAGACTATATCAACGTATACAGCATTCCAGTGGCAGGTTTCTTTGCTACGCCTAACCCTGCTGAATTGAACTCAATTATAGATTTCACAAATACATCTACACTTGATGCAGTGAACTTCTTGTATGATTTCGATGGTCAGGGCAGTTCAACGGCGCCTTCACCTTCATTCCAATTTGGATATGCTGATACATTCAACGTAATCCTTTATGTGAGCACTATTCATGGATGCACTGATACAGCCTCTGCAACTATCATCGTAAATGATGTAAGTGAGATCTGGATCCCAAATGGTTTTACTCCGGGCAATCTGGATGGTTTGAATGATTCTTGGTTCCCTAAAGGACGTAATTTAAACAATGGTAATATTACCATCGAAGTTGATGTGTTCGATCGCTGGGGTATATCTGTTTACCACAGCAATACTAGCGACAAACCCTGGACCGGTAAAGACGGCAACACAACCGCAGATTGTCCGCAGGATGTTTACGTCTACAAGGTTTCCTTCAAAAATGAGAAGGGCGATACCTTCAGTTATACGGGCCATGTAAGCCTTATCCGATAAGCTAAACAACATTCTAAATACCTATCTAACAGGGGGCTTAAGAAATTTTGCCCCCTTTTTTGTTAATGCCCCGCAACGTTCTTCTGTTTATTTGCATCCAGTATTTATAATATGAAGATATTTTTATGTTAATTTTGTATTAGAATTTAGACTTATAACATTATCTAAACTATATAGTTGTGAAAAAACTACTACCAATCCTTGCCATTATCTTGTTTGCTGGAGTTAATTAGGCAAATGCACAAATCGTTTCTGCCGGTAATGATACATCTATCTGTCCAGGTCAGAATGCGACACTTACCTGTACCTTGCTAAATCCAGCAGGTGGTCCGGTGGTAACCCCAACAAATGCAACCTTATGTGGAAGCACTACTGGATCTTGCGATGACGCATACGGCCCGGCGGTAAATATTGGATTTACTTTTCAATTTTTTGGAACCAACTATACTCAGCTATTAATTGGAACAAATGGTGTACTTACTTTTAATCTAGGCTCTGCTAGCGGCTATTGCCCTTGGCCAATCAGCGCTAACTGTCCATCAGCAGGTAATCCAACTAATTCTATCATGTTTCCATGGCAGGATAATTATCCTACAAGACCACCAGCAAAAATCTGGTATAAAACTATTGGAGTTGCCCCAAACAGAATTTTTGTTGTTGAATTTTTAGATGTTCAGGCTTATAGCTGTGGTGCTGCTAACTGTTATGGTAACCAGATTATGTTATTTGAAACTTCAAATGTTATTGAAACTCACATGTTCCATAAACAAGCTTGTACTGGATGGAACAGCGGTCGTGGAGTTCATGGTATTCAAAATGCTGCAGGAACTGTAGCTTATATTATTCCGGGTAGAAATGGTTTAGATGCTCCTTGGTATGTAAACCAACCTCCATTTGTTGCTCCACCAAACTCAGCAGGACCTGAAGGTCGCAGATGGGCTCCAGCAGGAGGCGCAACTTATACAATGTCTGTAATTCCCTTTGCACCTGTTTATATGCCACCTACATTGCCAGCTCCAGGAACTATTACCTGGTCGGTTGCGGGAGGTGCAAACGTTGGAACAGGAATTAGCGTTGTTGTTTCACCAGCTGCTACTACTGATTATGTAGTTACTATTCCGATGTCAGGTACTTGTGCTGCTTTGAATTTTAGAGATACAATGAGAGTAAATATGGGCGTTCTTCCATTAACTGTTTCTCCAACCACAACTATTTGTTTTGGTGACACAGCTACCATTTTTGCAAGCACTACTATTGCAGGTCTGGTTAATTATACCTGGACACCTAATACCAATATCGTAAATAATACCGTGGATACAATTGATGTATTCCCAACTGTAAATACTACATATACTGTAACTGCTACCAATGGTGGTTGCGCAAATACGGCAACGGTTCAAGTAAACGTAAATCCATTGCCTATTCCTACAGTTAATCCTATAAATCCACAAATTTGTCAAGGATCATCGGTTGTTATGACTGGTGGTGGTGGAGTTGGTTACGTTTGGTCACCTGGTACTGGACTTAGCTCAACAAGTACAGCTTCAACAACAGCAAGCCCAACAGCAACTACTCCGTATACACTTGTTGTAACTGACGTTAATGGTTGTGTTGACTCATTGGTAAACACGGTTAACTTCTTCTCAAATCCCTCGGTTACGGCTAACTCAGCTGCTCCTGGAGTTTGTATAACTTACAATACTACTTTAAATGCAAATGGAGCTTTAAATTATGTTTGGTCTCCAGCTGCAGGATTAAGTGCAACAAATATTGCAAACCCAACAGCTACTCCTAATGCAACAACCAACTATATGGTAATTGGTTCTGATGTGAATAACTGTCAGGATACTGCTTATGTAAACATATTGGTTTACCCAAACCCAGTTGTGAATTTCTCAGCTCCAGTAACCGCGGCTTGTCAGCCATTAACAGTGAATTTGGTAGACAATTCAAATATTTCAAGTGGAATAATTAGCAGTTATATTTGGACTGTGGAAGGTCAGCCTACAAGCAACCAACAGAATCCAACCTATGTTTTCAATACAAATGGTGATTTTGATGTAACCCTTGTGGCGATTTCTGATATGGGTTGTACCGATACAATGACTATTGTGGATTACTTGCATTCATATAGCGTTCCAACTGCTGGTTTCTATGCTACTCCAAACCCAGCAACTTTAGGTGATGCCGTAATTACTTTCACCAATACATCAACTTTAGATGCGGTTAACTTCGTATGGGATATGGCTGGTTTAGCAACTATTAATGCAACAAGTCCTCAATATGAATTTAACTTTGCCGATACATTCGTTGTAACAATGATTGCAACCACAATAAACGGCTGTAGTGATACTACATCAAGCATTGTTATTGTAGAAGATGTAAGTGAGGTTTGGATACCTAATAGCTTTAGTCCAAATGCTGACGGATTGAATGAATCATGGTTCCCAATTGGAAGAAATCTTGGAAATGCCAACGTATCGATCCAGGTGGAGGTTTTTGACAGATGGGGAATATCAGTATTTACAAGTAATGACAAAGACAAACCTTGGGTTGGGAAAGTAGTAAGCAATGGCAACGAATGCCCTCAGGATGTTTACGTTTACAAAATCTACTTTAAGAATGAGCAAGGGGATGAGTTTAACTACTCTGGCCATGTTACATTGATAAGATAATCAGAACATTATTTGAATATGAAAGGAGGACTCAACAGTCCTCCTTTTTGTTTTATATATTTCCCAATCATTAAATTTTTATAAATGTTGAAATATTAGAACCTATAGATTCGTTTTAGACATAACGAATGGCATATCTTTGCCGTCCACTAAATATAATGGTATGAAGGGAAAATTTCTTCTGCCGATTTTTATTGCTTGCGCAATACTCGGCTTAATTGCAAACCTTTTAGTCTAATCAAGAGAAAAAGAATTGAAAAGTCCCTCGGAAACGGGGGCTTTTTTATTTGACGAATTTTGACTTTAACCTTTAATGCCAATTTACTATCTTCGCATTGTATGAAGCAGGAGCTGTATATCAACAATTCGTTAACCAGAAAAAAGGAAAGATTTGAACCACTTAATCCCCCTTTAGTTGGATTATATGTTTGTGGTCCAACGGTATATAACGAGGTTCATTTAGGGAACTTAAGAACCTTTATGTCTTTCGATATCATTTACCGATATCTGGTGCACATTGGTTATAAAGTAAGATATGTAAGAAATATTACCGACGTTGGCCATCTGGTTGATGATGCCGATGAAGGGGAAGATAAAATTGCCAAAAGAGCTCGTCTCGAACACTTAGAACCAATGGAGATTGTTCAAAAATACACGAATGGTTTTCATGATGTAGTAAATAAATTCGGGTTAATGAATCCGTCAATTGAACCAACTGCAACCGGACATATTATTGAGCAAATACAAATGACAAAACAGATCATTGAAAATGGATTTGCTTACGAAACAAATGGCTCAGTTTATTTTGATGTAAAAAAATACAGCGAGAAATTTCCTTATGGAACTTTAAGCGGTAGAAATATTGATGAATTACAAAGTGGAAGTAGGGATTTGGATGGGCAGGATGAAAAAAGAAGTCCACTGGATTTTGCACTTTGGAAAAAAGCACAACCTGAGCATATTATGCGGTGGCCTAGCCCTTGGGGAGAAGGATTCCCAGGCTGGCATATTGAATGTAGTGTAATGAGCAGTAAATATCTCGGTGCACAATTTGACATTCATGGAGGTGGAATGGATTTGAAATTTCCACATCATGAAGCGGAGATTGCTCAAAATTGTGCAGCACATATGCATGATACGCCTGTAAAATATTGGTTGCATGGAAACATGCTTACTCTCAATGGTAAAAAAATGAGTAAGTCTGATGGTAATTTTTTATTACCCGGAGACTTGTTAAGTGGAGATCATCCGTTGATGGATAAATCGTATAGCAAAAATGCCATTAGATTCTTCTTTTTTCAGGCCCATTACGGCAGTACACTTGATCTTAGCATGGAAGGGCTACAGTCATCCGAAAAGGGCTTAAAAAGAATCCAAACGGCCTTAAAGGAGCTGAGTTCTTTACAACCATCAGCTCAGGGAAATGCAAATGTTGCTGAGTGGAAAAAATCTTGTTATGACGCCATGAATGATGACTTTAATTGTCCAGTTTTGGTAGCTCAGCTTTTTGAAGGTGCCAAAATTATAAATGGCGCCAAAGAGGGAAATATTAAACTTTCAGGTGCAGATATTAATGAGTTAAAAGATACGTTTCAAATATTCTTCCATGATATTCTTGGTTTAGAAACTGAAAACGTTGTTACCAACGGCCAAACCGATACAGTTGGAGGACTTATGAATATGGTGCTTGAGATGAGAATGAATGCCCGTACTAAAAAGGATTTTCCCACAAGTGATTTAATCAGAGATCGTTTAAGTGAACTGAAAATTGTAGTGAAAGACGGAAAAGAAGAGTCTACTTGGGATTATTTAAACTAATATAAATGCGTAGGATGTTAAGAAGATATTTTATATTGTTTGCGGTTGTTGTTTTCGTTGGATCATGCGGAAAAAAGAATGAGGTTAAAAAACCGATTACCGATACTATTCCCACTAAAGACACCACAACAATTACCAATAACAACAATCCTTCGGGTCTTACTTTCAATCCGGATACGGCGTTTGCCTTTGTTGAGAAACAGATGTCATTTGGCAACCGTGTCCCAAATACGAAGGAGCATATTGCTTGTGGGGACTATTTGATTAATACATTAAAAAAGTATGCCGATAAAGTAATAGTTCAGGCTGCAACGGTAAGCTCAGCAACCCTTGGAAGTATTAAGATCAGAAACATTATTGCACGTTTTGATGAGAAGAACCCAAACCGGGTGGTTCTTTTTGCGCATTGGGACACCAGATACACTGCGGACAGAAACGAATCGACCAAGACCCAAAAAGTTCCTGGGGCTGATGATGGTGGTAGTGGGGTTGGTATTTTGTTGGAAATTGCCCGTCAATTAAAATTGAACAAAGCAAAAATTGGGGTAGATATCGTATTGTTTGATGGTGAGGATCAAGGAGATAATGGTCTTAATGGCAAGCCTGAATCATGGTGCTTAGGGTCACAATATTGGGCAAAAAATAACCCTATTCCGGGGTATGCCCCGAAATATGGCATACTATTGGATATGGTAGGGGCCAAAGGTGCAACATTTTTAAAAGAAGGTTATAGTATGCAATACGCATCATCAATAGTTGAAAAGGTTTGGAATACTGCCATACAAAGTGGATACGGTGGATATTTTATAAATCAACAAACCAAAGCTCCAGTTACTGATGATCATTTATTTGTAAATACTATTGCAAAAATTCCTACTATTGATATTATCAATTATGATGAAAATAAAGGTGGTTTTGGGATGCACTGGCATACACCCAGCGATAACATTGACATCATTGACAAATCTGTTTTAAACGCAGTTGGACAAACCCTAATGAACGTAATTTATACAGAACAATAAACAGGTTAAACATTATGAAAAAACTATTACTGCTATTTGTGTTCGGCATAACCTTAAATGCCTTTGCTCAGGTTGTAGACTATCGTGACCCAGAGCACTATGTAATTAAAAATAACGGGGATACCATTTTTGGTAAATTGAAGTATACCTCCAGCGATGATATCAAAAACAAGATGACCGTTAAAGTGAACGACACTTTAACTTTAAAATTTAAGGCCTCGGATCTGTTATATTTTAGAGATGGTGTAAAAACTTATCGATCTTTTCAACCAGATATGGAAGACTATTACTTCATTAAGGTATGGGAAGAGGGTCAATATATTTCCCTTTACGAATGGCAGGTTCCGGCGGAAATCAGCGGAAATAAAGTCGAATTCCTCCCTTATATCCGTCAAAATGATGATAAATTTTATGTTGAGCTGGATGTTCATTGGACAAAACATTTTTCTGAGCTCATTGCAGATTATACACAGTTGGCTGATGATGTTTGGAAAAATAAATACAAGTTGGAACAATTAGGTGATGTGGTTAGACATTACAACGATTGGAAAGCAAAGAATAAATAACTTTTTTCCAACGAAAAAATACTACTATGAAAAAACTTTTTCTACTTTTTGCTTTGATGTTAAGTGTTGTGGCCTATTCTCAAACGGATGAAAACGATGAAATATCCGAGGATTTTCTTATTAAAGTGAGTGGAGATACCATACGAGGGAAATTTAAATACAAGGGAGGTGATGGTGATATTAAGAACAAAATCAGCGTCAAGGTAAACGATACTTTAAAAATTAGTTTAAAGGCAGCCGATGTAAAGTATTTTAAAGAGGGTAAAGATGAATACATCGTATTCCAGCCAGAAGGAGAAAAGGATCACTTCTTTTTAAAGATTTGGACCTTGGGTAAATACCTTGAATTGTATGAATGGCAAGTTCCTTTGGATTTGGGTGGAGGAAGTAAAATCGAGTTTATCCCATACATCAGGAAGAAGGGTGAAACCAAGTTCACAGAAATGGATCATAGCTATTGGAAAAAAGCATTGCCCGAATTCATTGAGGATTACGAAGAATTAGCTGATGATGTTTGGAGAGGAAAGTACAAGATTGAGCAGATGGGTGAAGTAATCCAGATGTACAACGAATGGAAAGAAGACAATAAATAGCCTTATTATCATTGCGATAATAGTAGGTTATTAATTCATAAATTACTTGCAGCTAAGTACGCTTTTTTAGTACTTTCATCCATTATTCCAATTTAGTTGAAGACCGAGAAGCTTCATATTTCATTCGACGATATTTTCGATTTTAAACTCGTAGGGGTTTCCTGCGCAGAAAAGGATTATAGACTTTGTTGGGCCATCAATCAGGCTTTAAACGTTGATTTAGCTCGTATGTCGAACGAAGGAATTGCATCACGTACCCATTTAGTTGATTTTCCTTTTTTTGAATTTTCTGATGAGGAAACAGGACGTATTTTCAGGCTTTTGGCCAACCGTTTTGAGAGTAAAATATTAATGAAGGAACTAAAGACCATTGATTATTTATTTTTAATACAAGGAGAAGATGCTAACTTGCATGATATTACCACAAAACTGGGGAATATAGAATTTGTTTTTCTAGCAACAGAAATCGATATCGACCATCTTAAAGAAAAAGATCTTTTATACCTCGATGAATAAAATATGAAAGTACAGAGTAAAACAAAAGTAGTTGCCACCTTAGGTCCGGCCACCTTAGATTGGGGCGTGTTCGATAAATTGATAGAGGCAGGAGTAGATGTTTGTCGTTTGAATTTTTCTCATGGCGATAGAGATTTCCAAAAAACTGTGATTGATCATGTTCGTCGTCAAAACAACGAAAAGGGATATAACCTGGCAATCCTAGCGGATTTGCAAGGTCCTAAGATGCGTATTCGAGATGTGGAAAACAACGAAATCATGCTGGATGATGATGAGGAATTTACCATCTCAACGGATCAAGGAATTGGTGTAAAGGGAATGATATATATCCAGTATGCAAATTTTGCAATGGATGTAAATCAGGGTGAAAGAGTATTGGTAGATGATGGAAAAATCGTTTTGGAAGTTGTAAGTACCAACGGAAAAAACGAAGCTATTGTAAAAGTAATCAATGGTGGAATTCTATCTTCAAAAAAAGGAGTGAATCTTCCGAATACAAAAATTTCGTTGCCATGTTTAACTCCAAAGGATATTGAAGATCTTGATTTTGCTTTGGAGCATGATGTGGAATGGGTGGGTCTTTCATTCGTAAGAAATGCGGCTGATGTTATTCAACTAAAGGAATTAATTGCTAAAAAGAAAAAAAGAACCAAGGTGGTGGCCAAGATTGAAAAACCGGAAGCCATTGCTGATTTTGAAAATATTTTAAGAGAGTCGGATGCAATTATGGTGGCTCGTGGTGATTTGGGAGTTGAAGTACCCATGCAAGAAGTCCCTTTGATTCAGAAAATGTTGGTACGTAAATGTAAAGTGGCATCGAAACCAATCATTATTGCTACTCAAATGATGGAAAGTATGATTACCAATTACAATCCAACAAGAGCAGAGGTAAATGATGTGGCGAATGCCATTATGGATGGGGCAGATGCGGTAATGTTAAGCGGAGAAACCTCAGTGGGTAAATTTCCGGTTCGTGTAATTGAAAGTGTACAAAAGATCATTAAAAACGTAGAGGCATACGACGGTATTTACGACAATAATTATTCGCATATCAACGAAGAAAGATTTATAACCGATGCAATTTGCTATACCGCAGTTGAATTGGCTAAAAAAACAAAAGCGATAGGAATTATAACCATGACCTTCACAGGTTACACGGCTTTCGAAATTTCAAGCTATCGTCCAAGAGCTGATATTTTTGTATTTACAGGTAACAGAAAGATTTTAAATCAGCTTAGTTTGCTTTGGGGAGTACGTGGATTTTATTTCGATAAATTCGTAAGTACTGATGATAGTATTGCTGAAAGTTCGAAGCTTCTAAAAAGCACAGGCCTTGTAAAGGATGGTGATCTAGTAGTACATACAGCCAGTGTTCCAATGGTCGAACGTGGTCAAACCAATATGGTGAAGCTTCATAAGATTAAGTAGTTTATTGGGTCTTGCCCTGAGTTTATGTAGGGGTGGCTTTTACTGACGCTTCGGTCAGCATGTGCCATCCCGTGTTTCGCTGTATCTTTTTAAAAGGCAAACCCCATTTCATGGCGCAATAAGCAATTGGCAATTTGCAATACGCAGTATTGTTTACCCTTTGCGCTGCGAAGCAGCATTTGCCTTTTAAAAAGGACGCCGCTACACCCGTGGCCGCTTCTCCTAAACGTCAAATACTTTCCCTTATGCGGTAATTCTAATCTTTTTATGTATATTTTTGTAGGCTTTAATGCTTATAAATCATGGATCTGGCCACACTTAAGCGGAATTTAAAAAAGGATGTTTCTGCACTTCCTTCCGTTTCAGTTGCCTTGTTGGGTGATAGTCCTACTCAATTACTTTCCGTTGCATTAAAAGGTTACGGAGTAGAGGAAGGCTTTAACATTGACCTTTTTGAAGCAGAATATAATCAGATCGATCAGGAAATACTAAATAAGGGTTCCGAATTATATTCTCATGACCCTCGTTTCCTTATTATTTTCCAGTCAACTGAAAAACTTATTCTTGAATTTTATAAAACGGAGAAATCAGCACGCCATTCATTTGCTGCAGATCATATTGCGAAGGTTTCAGAATATATAGAAACCCTCAATGGTGAATTAAAATCGAACGTTATCTATTTTAATTTTCCTGAGATCAACGAAAATACATTCGGAAATTATTCTAACAAGATTACTTCATCATTTACATATCAGCTTCGCAAGATCAATTATGAACTAATGAATCTCGCAGGCAAGTGTAAAAATCTTTTTATTAATGATGTAAGTGCATTGCAAAATCAATTGGGAAGATTATTTGCCTTTTCTCCTTCGGTATATACAAATACTGGACTGGTTTATAGTTTGGACTTTTTGCCTTATGTGGCAAAAAACACCATGGATATTATTAAATCAATTCAAGGTAAAATAAAAAAATGTTTGATTCTTGATTTGGATAATACCCTATGGGGAGGAATTATTGGTGATGATGGTTTAGAAAATATTCAAATAGGAAATTTGGGTATTGGAGAAACATTTACCAAATGGCAATATTGGATTAAGCAATTGCAGGAAAGAGGAATCATCCTTGCCGTATGCAGCAAGAATGATGAGAAGATCGCCATGGAACCTTTCGAAAAACATAACGATATGGTTTTACGATTGGATGATATTGCTGTTTTTGTGGCCAACTGGGATAATAAAGCAGATAATATTCGTCATATCCAATCAGTATTGAATATCGGTTTTGATGCTATGGTTTTTGTTGATGACAACCCTGCAGAAAGGAAAATTGTAAGAGATAATATACCTGATATAATTGTTCCTGAATTACCGGAAGACCCGGCAGAATATTTATCATTTTTACAACAGCTCAATTTGTTTGAAACCGCATCTGTAACCGATGAGGATGGTGATAGAACAAGACAATACCAGGAAGAATCCAAAAGAGTAAGTAAAAAGAAATCATTTGTAAACGAAGAAGAGTTTTTGCAGAGTTTAGATATGGTTGGGAAATGTGGGCCATTTTGTAAAATGGATATTCCCCGCATTGCACAGTTAACCCAAAGATCAAATCAATTCAATTTACGTACGGTTCGTTATACTGATGAAGATATTACCAGAATTACATCTTCCTCTTCTCATGAAACCATTTCCTTTAAACTAACTGATACATTTGGCGATTATGGTTTGGTAAGCATGATCATTCTTGAAAAAAGGGGTGATGAAATGTTTATCGATACATGGATCATGAGTTGCAGAGTATTAAAACGTGGATTGGAGCAAATGGTAATCAATGAGATTGTTTCATTGGCGAAGAAGAACGGATTGAAGAAAATAGTTGGAGAATATATTCCTACTTCTAAAAATGGAATGGTAAAGGATCATTATAATGGATTGGGATTTAGTGCAACTGATAACGGCAATAAATGGATCTTAGGAGTGGATTCATATTCTGATAAAATACATTTTATAAAGAAAGTAGCAGAATCGTGAAACTGAATTTTCATCATATCGGCATTGCAGTAAGTAGTATTGCTGAATCAGCAGAGAATTATAAAGCTTTGTTTGGGGAACAGTGCATTTCTAAAATTTATGATATCTCGTCCCAACAGGTAAAAGTTTGTTTTGTTGATATGGGAAACAATACTTTTATTGAGTTGGTGGAAGCCACTACCGAGGACTCAAGTATTCATAGGTTGCGCAAAAAAGGAATCACTTATTATCATACAGCCTATAAAGTTTCGGATATAAAGAAAACCGTTGCCGTGTTAACAGAGTTAAATTATAAAGCTTTTGAATATTTTAATTCCGAAGCCTTCAATGGTAAACGTTGTATATTTCTATTTTCACCTGATGCCCATTTAATAGAGTTAATTGAAGAGTAAGTGAACGAAAGTTTAGAACATATCATTCAGCGGATCCAGGAAAACGATCCCATGCACGCTAAAAAGCTTAAGAGAAATCTTAAAAATCTCGATGAAGCTTATTTGGCGAAATGTGATTCATTTATCCAAAAGTACAATCGTTATCTCGGTAGCATTCATAAGGATCTCGATTTTGGAGTGGATTGCTACCGAAAAATGATTGCTGATTTCATGTATGAACAACTACGTTTCATGGAAACAGGTAAATATTCAAGTACCTCCTTCGATGAGGTAAACAAAAGAGTATATAATAACCCTGATGTAATGGGATATTTTATGAATGGTCTTTTGTTATCACAAATCCTATGGAAACATCATTATAAAATATTTTCCTTTTTCGCTGATACATTTCCTAAGTATGGGAAAGATTCAAAATCGTATCTCGAAATTGGAGGAGGACATGGATTGTTCATTTCACAAGCCATTGAAGTGTTGGAGACCCAAACAAAATTTAGTTTATTGGATATAAGTCCAACCTCATTGGAGGTTTCTAAACAGTTTATAGGAGACTATCCTGTTGAATATATCTTAAGCGATATTTTCGAATACGATACAGCCTCAAAATTCGACTTTATTACCATGGGTGAGGTATTGGAGCATGTAGAAGATCCTGTTGCGTTAATGACGAAATTAAAGGCCTTGTTAAATGACAATGGAACCATATTTATGACCACTCCAACCAATGCACCATCTATTGACCATATTTATCTTTTCAGTAATGCTGATGATATTAGAAAGATCATTGACAAAGCAGGATTAGAAGTGGTAGATGAAATTCAGGTTTATGCAGAAGATATTCCGGAGGAAAAAGCCATTGAATTAAAGGTAACCATGATGTATGGCTCTTTTTTAAAAAAGAAAAATTGATTTTAAACCAAAGTATTTAAATATGGAAATGCAGGAAGTTATTGCACAAATTACACCCATCTTTAGAGATGTTCTTGACAATGATGACATTCAATTAACAGAATCAACAACCGCAATGGATATTGAGGAATGGGATTCTCTCAATCATATTCAATTGATTGTTGCCATTGAAAAACATTTTATGGTAAAATTTACATCAGCAGAAATCAGTGCTTTTAAAAATGTTGGCGAAATGTGCAACACTGTTCTTCGCAAACTGGCCGCTTAAGCCAAATCAAGTTAAAGGATGATTTTTAATTCCATTCCATTTGCCGTTTTTCTGCCAATAGTCTTTATTATTTATTGGTTGATTGGTGGCAAGAGGTATCAGGTGCAGAATGGATTTTTATTATTGGCTAGTTATTTCTTTTATGGTTGGTGGGATTGGAGATTTCTCTCATTATTATTAGGAGCCACCTTTCTTAGTTATTTGTTAGGCATTGGCATAGGTAACGCGAAAAGGGAAGGTCAGAGAAAATTACTTTTGGGAGTTGGAGTTGGAATAAGTCTTTCTCTTTTGGTCTTTTTTAAATACTTCGACTTTTTTGTAGAAAGTTTTGCTGATGCTTTTTCTCTTTTCGGAAGCAAAATGTCTGTAGTTGCCCTTAATCTTATTCTTCCTCTGGGAATCAGCTTTTACACTTTCAAAATTCTTAGCTATATGTTGGATGTGTACAAAGGTCGCATTCCACCGTGCAAAAATATTTTTGATTATTCTCTCTTCGTTAGCTTTTTCCCTCAGTTAGTGGCGGGTCCTATTGAACGGGCAACTACTTTATTGCCACAGATTCAAACTCAGCGTAAATTTAGCTATGATCAGGCGGGTGATGGAATGAAGCTCATTCTCTGGGGATTATTTAAAAAGATTGTTGTAGCTGATACAACGGCAGGTTATGTGCATGACATTTTCTCTAATCATGAATTGTATCCTGCCAGTATGTTATGGTTAGGGATTCTCTATTTTGCTTTTCAGGTATATGCAGATTTTAGCGGATATTCTGATATAGCTATTGGGGTGGGCAAGCTTTTAGGTTTTGAGCTTCTTAAAAATTTCGATCGACCATTTATCAGTAAAAACATTACTGAATTTTGGCGTCGTTGGCATATTTCATTATCCACCTGGTTCAACGATTATATTTTTACACCCTTCTATACCACTTTTAGAAATTGGGGTAATATAGCCATGTATGTGGGCATTATGCTTACCTTCTTTTTAAGCGGGTTATGGCACGGAGAAAGTTGGCATTATATATTTTTCGGAGTTTTACATGGAGCTGCAATTGTAATAGAAACTGCAACGAAGAAATCTCGAAAAAGACTTTCTAAAAAGGTGCCGGCTTGGTTATATAACAATTTAAGTATGGTTCTTACTTTCTTGTTTGTCATTATAACATGGGTGTTTTTCAGAGCTAAAAATATGGATCATGGCTTCTCATACTTTAAAGGGTTGTTTGATGCATCCATTATTGAGATCCCAGGCAAATTGGCTTACATCCCGCTGGTATTGGTAATGGTTATTTGGGAATGGTTGCAACGTAAAAAGAAACATGCATTGGATTTCGGATTTGCACGTCCTTTAAGATGGTTGATTTATTTAGTAGTTACATTTTTCATTTTATATTATTTTGGAAACGAACAACAATTCTTTTACTTCCAGTTTTAGGGTATGAAAAAATTTATTAAACATATCGTCATTTTCTTTCTGCTGGTGCTGGTTGTATTTGCGTTTAGTGGAACATTCAACTATTTTCAATTGAAAAATACACCATCGTTAGGCGATACAGAAACATTGATTGTTGGAGATTCACGTGTAATGACCGCCATCAATCCTGAGTTGATTCCCAATAGTAAAAACATAGCTCAGAATTCTGAATCTTATATTATTTCGTACTATAAATTGAAGTTCCTTTTAAAGAACAACACGAAGGTTAAAAAGGTGATCCTGAGTTTTTCTTACCCTAGTTTTTCGGCTTATTTGGATGGAATTTTTAAAGATGATATTGCAACTGCTGATGTATTTGGTAGAATTTATCCCATTATGAAACCCAATGATTTTGGTTCTTTGGAGATTGATAAATTCAAGTATTACAAGGTATTGTTTAAACAAATGTTTGTTTATCCTCATACCAACCATTATCAATATATGGGTGGGTTTACTAGGTTGAAATATGGTTTGGATAAGGCTGATTTGGAAGGAGTGGTTCAACGACATTATTTCGATAAAGACTCTAACAATATTGGTATTTCTTCTTGTGCATCACAATATCTTGATTCCATAGTTGAATTAACCAAACAAAACAATATTAAATTGATATTGGTGAACATTCCGTTTCAAAAGAAATACCTGGAAAAAGTACCTTCCAATTTTATTGAATATTATAATCTTCAAAAGTCAAGAATGCTTGAAAAAGTGGTGACCGTGCTGGATTATGGCCAGATAGAATTACCTGATACATACTTCAAAGACTATAATCATCTTGATTTGGAAGGAGCTAATTATTTTACAGAAATGCTAAAGAAGGATTTTTAGGTAGTTTATTTAGTTTTCGGCCGGACCAATAAATCACACCATCCTCTGCCATTTTTATCTAATGAAATAATATAGCTAAGTAAGTCGGGTATTTCAGAAATTTTTACAGGTGATTGGAACAGTGCGTCGATGCTTTTTGTTTGATAAGAAGTTCTACCTGTTAGTTCAACCACTTCATGATTAGCAACTAAATCTTCCAATAGTTTTTTGGCATCCGATTTTTGCGAAGATAACCATTGTGGTGCAAACTCTGTTTTTACAACCCAATTCTTATGGGTAGCAAAGAACTTTTTTCCGCCTTTAAAAACCATTTCCTCAAATCCCTGCACATCAATTTTAACGAAAACGGAAGTTGAATTGTCTATGTCCTTCAAGAGTTTATCTAAACTTACCATTTTCTTTATCTCAACTTTCCAGCTTTTCTTTGGCGCAATTACTCTATTATCCTGACTCGAATACGGATTTGTTGCAAAACCTACGTCTGTCCTTTCTTCCTCTCCGCAAATGGCATCGATAAACTCATAGTTGGTAATATGATTCAACCTCATATTCACCCAATCTCCTGCCGGGCTCAACCATAATCAATTTGGCATTTGGGAATTGTTTTGCGGCAATAATACTAATGAAACCATAATTGGTTCCAATGTCCACAAAGAGTCGAGGGCTATTGAATTTTTCAATCAAGGGATAGAGAGGATTGGCAATTTCTTCGAAAGATTTTCGGGCATCATATTGCTTACCACCTTCATCCAATATGTTCACTTTTAAAACAACATCGTTTAATTGAAGCATTTTCGTTTTTCCCTTGGGAAAAAATAAATTGTTCCATTTCAATTCAAGAAGCCTGATAATTTTTATGAGCATGCTGCGAATTTATTTATTTTTCTTAACTATTCCCACTTTTGATAATACTATGTTTGCTACATCATTTATATCTGTCGAAAGCTTGAAGGCAAACGTCAGCCCACAAAACAACAAAGTAAAGCAAGTCGATCTAACTAGGATATCAAGAATAAACGAACCCATAATGGGAATATACCTGGCGGCCAAAAATGCTATGGCCGAAATAAGGAATACAAACAAATATTTTATATTCAGCGGTTGCAGTTTATATTTTTTTATCAGGAAAATATACATCATTAAATTGTATAGAAATACTGATAATGCAGTTGCTACTGCTGCGCCTGTTATCTGCCAGATAGGTATGAAAATCAGATTGTTCACTACAACCAATGGCAATAGAATTCCCACGAAAATAGTATTCCATCGATAATAAGGCGAAAAAGAAATCACGGCCGTGTTCACTCCGCCCATCATCATAAAAAAGTTACCGAGCCCAATAAAGAGTATAACATATTTTCCAGCTTCGTATGATGTAGGGATGATATGATATATGTTCTCGATGTTTAACCAGATTCCACCTAAAATAAATGCGCCGATGATGGTTAAATTTAAACTCGATTTATAGTATACGCTTTTCACATTTGCAAGATCACCCTCTTTAAAGGAATTGGAAATTACACCTGAGGATATTTTATGAATAGCCCTATATGGTATGGAAACTAAAATTCCAAAGAACATGTTTCGACCATAAATACCGGCTTGTTTCATGTCCAGCATTTTTTCAATCATAATGGCGTCAAGGTTATTAATAGCAACCCAGCTAATACCAAGCAATAGCGAGTAGCCTGATACCTTGGTCATGTACTTCCAGTTATCGGCGTACAAATGGTTGAGGCTAGGTTTAAACGCAAATTGTTTCTCCCTTAAAAGTGTAATCATAAAAATAGTTGTCGGAACACAAACTGCGGCGCAATAAATGAGGATGAATCGATCAAAATTAAATTTCCATACAATAAATGCTACAACGGCAATAAGAATTAAAATTCTTTGTATGACATCCTTCAAGAAAAACCCTCTTGACCCTTTTAAGCTGGCCGAATAATAGGCATCAAACAAATAAAAATATACTGTAAAAACCGTCAATGGAAAAACCAACCAATAATGTTTGATAAATAAGGGAGAATTGCCAAAAAAGTTGGGATATAAATACTGACTCGTAAAGAAAAGGAATGAAAATAAGATTAACGAAAAGGCAATCACCAAACTCATCATGGTTAAAAATCCATGATGCCGGTTTTCGTCATTTTTAAAATGCGGATAAAAGCGAATAACGGTTGTATGCAATCCAATCAAGGCAAGCTGACTATAAATGAGATAATAAGAACTTAGCAATGTGATTACCCCATTTTGTTCTTCTGTAAAATAATTTGGAAGCAATAATCCAGAGGTCACAAACCCCAACATGATCCCGATAATAAGGTATGCAGTGGACAACGACGATCCTTTTTGGATTATTCCCATTATTCCTTGAACAAAGATTTATAATCTTTTCTTTCGAATACTTCTAAATGGCCACCAAAGGTTGCATTGTAAACTTTACGACCGTTGTTCTCGAAATGAAGTTTTGCTTTTATATAAGCTTCTTCCATTCTATCAACCCGTGGATCATGCCAACGCTTTCCTTTGCCGAAATAATCCGGTTTAAAATGGTTAGGATCATCACCCGTTGAAGTAATTGATGTTCCTTTCAATAATGCCTCCTTCGGAATTTTATATGAATGATCGAATCCAACCAGATATACTTCTTTAAATCCTAAGTAAAAAGCCAACTGCATGCATATATAGCTTACAGTTCCCCCGGCGTATATTTCTTTCGCAGCAAATTCACTAAATCTCGGAAAATCCTTGTACTGGCCATACAAAACAACATTCATCCAATATGTTTCAGGGTTATCGTGTAAACAATATTTTAAATAATTACCGAAGAACTTTTTTCCATGGTTGTATTGATTAATTTCCGGAGCACGATCTTCAGCCACAAATATATCTTCAACCACATAAAAAGTAGGGTAGAAGCCCATTTTATCATGGTTGGTATAAATGGCGTTTACCCCAAAAGTTTTTTCGTCTTTTAATAAAGTAAGATCCAAATGATTTAAACTGGGGCCGTTTCCAATAATAAAACAACGTTCACCTTCGTGAGTATTTTTAAGATCTAATAATCTTTTTTCGTTATTGGTGTAATAAATTCCTTTATCCAAATCACGGTAACGCTGTGCCGATCGCTTCTGCGAAATCTCCGACATCAAGTATTTCATCTTGTTCCTTGGATTTTTTACAAAACCTTTTATTTTGCTGCCAATTCCCACCGGATTAACGTTTGTTTATATGTTTCAATAAATTTTCTACAGCCATGGTTCCTTGACGTTCCACACTTTCAAATGTTCTTGATCCTATATGCGGAGTAATCATTACGTTGGAGTAATTCCTCAAAAGATGATCTTTTCTCATGGGCTCTTCTTCAAGCACGTCAGTTAAGTAACCCTTTATTTTTTTCTCATTCAATCCCCATAATATCCCCTCCATTTCAACCAATTCTCCGCGGGCAGTATTGATGATGATGCAGCCTTGCTTTATATTTTCCTTAATTCTTTTGGCTGAAATAATATGACGGGTTTCTTTGTTCAGATCCGTGTGTAAGCTGATAATATCACAATTGGCAAATAATTCTTCAATAGTATCACATTGGTTGATCTGAAATTTTTGAGCAAAACTTTCATCCCAATGCTGATCAAGTGCAATGGTTCTTAAGCCAAAAGCCTGGGCTCTAATGGCTACCTCTTTTCCAATTTTTCCAAGCCCGATGATCCCCATGGTTTTACCGTAAATCTCGTTACCGGTGTAACGAATCCATTCTCCGTTTTTGGTATGTTCTACTTCGGCCGGAATATGTTTTACAAAACTTAGTAAAAGGGCAAAAACATGTTCTGCAACGGTGGTATGATTTACACCCGGACAATTCGTTACTGGGATGTTCAATTCTTTCGCGGCAATCAAATCAATTTTATCCAGTCCAATTCCGTATTTCGAAATTACTTTAAGTTTTCCTTTTTTGCCTTCTGCAATTACTTCTTGCGTATATTCATCATCGCCACAAATAATTCCATCGTATTGCGCAATGATCGGAAGTAGTACATCTTTTTTTACTGGACCACGTAAAGTATCCACTTCAAATCCGGTATTTTTTAATAATTCCTGATGCTTACCGGGGGTGTCTTGGAATGAAGTAGATGTGAGTAATATTTTCATGAGCTACAAAGATACAAATTTGGGCTTGCACTCGAACATTGTTCTGTACTTCTAACGCTGTGATACTTGCGCTTGCCTTATGGCCGATTGGACTGGGTTAAAGCCAACGACTTACCCTTGCTAGAAGTAGCGCATTTCCGACGAAAAGTGGAACAAATTCTTTGAATATTTAATTTAACCAGATCATGGTTTCTATTTGTTATAAAAAATTTACATTTTTATGTTAAGAGGTTTAAAATTGCTAATATGAAAAAACTTAGACTTACCATTCTTGCTGTATTATTTATAAATCTGAATACCAATGCTCAATATGTAATCCAGACCTTTGCCGGTACTGGTGTTTCAGGGTTTTCGGGTGACGGGGGTGTAGCAAATGTGGCTCAGGTAGATGGACCGCAAGGTGTGTATCGTCCTGAAAAAAGTTTACACTTTGTGCAGTCTTAATCCTGCTACAAATTTACACTTTTGTTTTAATCCTGAATACGCTTTACATTTGTAGGGCAGGATAATGCGGAAGTGAGCAATGCTGGAGATGGAGGTATGGCAACTTTGGCTGCTCTAAATTATCCATCGGCTATTGCTATAAATAAAACTTCAGCGATAACTTATATATCCGATTATGCAAATCCAAAGAGTGAGATCGGTTTCTACTGGTGGTATTATTTCCACCTATGCTGGTAATGGTATTTTAGGGTATAGTGGTGATGGGGGCCTTGCAACATCATGTGAAATGTACAACCCATATGAGATGGCGGTAGATAATGGTGGAAATTTGTTCATTTGTGATCGATATAATCACAGAGTTAGAAGAGTGGATTTTGTATCTGGCATTATTACTACTGTTGCGGGTACAGGAGTTCAAGGCTTTTCCGGGGATGGTGGAGCGGCAGCTTCAGCTGATCTAAACTATCCGAGTGGGGTACATGTAGATAATTTAGGGAATATATATATTGCCGATCAACAAAATCATAGGATTCGCAAAGTATCTGGTGGGATCATTACCACAATTGCAGGCATTGGCACTCCAGGATTAACTGGGGATGGAGGACCGGCTACTTTAGCTCAACTTTATAATCCTCACGGAATCTGTTTGGATGCACTTGGGAATATTTATATTGCCGATAGTGATAATAATTGTGTTCGAAGAATTAGCACTAGCGGAACGATTACAACAATTGCTGGAAACGGAACGGCAGGATATTCAGGGGATGGAGGCTTGGGCACTTTAGCTCAACTAACTTATCCTACCAAAGTTGATGTTAATAATGCAGGTCATGTTTATGTAGCGGATTTTAACAATCATGCGGTTAGGGTTTTAATACCCACAGTTGGAATTGAAGAGAATTATGCAAATAATGGAATAACAACATATCCAAATCCTAGTGATGGAATCGTAAATGTTTCGTTGGATGCAACTACTCAGATTTCGGGATTTAAAAAAATATTTATCACTAATATGGTGGGAGAAGTAGTTTGGAATAACGAAATGGAATTGTTTGGCGGTACTGTGTTTAACATCGATATTTCAGCCCTCCCTTCTGGAATGTATTTACTTACAATTGGAAATTCAACCGAAAGAATCATTAAGAAGTAGGCATTAACAGTGTTTAATAGGAGGTCGTTTTGGCGGGGAGTTTATTATATTACAGTTGTTCGATTAGAGAGTCAAACCCTACAAAATCCTGAATCCGGATCACTTTTTTATCCTCAAAGAATTCGAGATTGTCTTCATGCTCACGTAAAACAAAATGAACATCATTGGCAATGGCGGCATCATAATCGGTTGTTGCATCGCCTACAAATACAACTTCATTGGGTTGTAAATTATCTTCTATCAGTATTTTTTTAGTCCAGTAATCCTTTTTTTGTGGACTCCCGTGCAGGTCTTCAAAGTATTGCGTAAAATGGGTAGTCTTACATATTTCAATAATCTCTTCGGTGGGAGTTCCGGTAATTACCCACATTTTATAGGTATTTTTGTTCTTCTCTAGAAATTCACGAATTCCTTTTACTTCAGGTGATTCAGCCACTTTGGTAAAAACTCTTTCAGAGAATTCATCAGCCAATTCATTTAACTTGGCTTCGTCAATTTCAATTCCTAAAAAATCCTTATGATATACCTTAAATTTTTCGTAACGGGAGATTCCTCCATGTGCCAAATGATGATTCGCGGCTTTTTCAGCTATGTCCTTTCCATAGGGTAGGTACATATCGTAAAAAGCCTGGGTTTTTACGTTGAGTGAATCCAATATCACTCCGTCGAAATCAAATAAGATTGCCTTTATGCTCATTTAATTAATTTATTTCGGCCAATATAGTTACCGGCGATCCATCTGCTCCTTCGAACCTTAAAGGCGAAACGATCAATGTTTTAATTTGGGTTTCTTCAAATACATTTTGAAGATCCATATCTTCTACAATAAGAATGTCATTCTTTTCTAAAAACTCTTTATGCGCTACTCTACCTGTTTCTCTTTGTTGATAAGACGATAAAGAGATTAAATCAAAACCAATTGCTTTTATATTTGGAAACTTTTTCTTGAGGAAATCAGCCGTTTCAGGTGCAAATCCCCAGTTATGTTCCCAATATTTGGTGTCGTTTCTCCTATTGCAAAATCCTGTTTTTATAATTAAGAAGTCAATATCCGACCCTAAGTTATTCTTTAGATCACGGTTGCTGATTAAATAACTATTTACATCAGCATTGCTAATATCCAGAATTCCAACTTTTGTAAACACAAAGTTACTTGCCGAATATTCGCTTCCGGTTTTTCCTTCTTTATAAAAGTGTAATGGAAAATCAATATGGGTTCCCGTATGCGATGATAATTTTAAGGCCGAATTGTTGCTGCTGTCACCTTTATCCATTCTTCGCAACCATTCAATTTCAATCCCTTTAGAGCCTCCGTAGTTACTAAGAGCTTCCGTCATTTCATATGAAAGAAATTCCCAGTTATTCATGGGTATTTTCTATGGCTTTCATACACTCCAAAATTCCTTGTCCCATATCGATAAATGGATTGGCAACCAATTTCTTGCTCGATTCAGGTTGAAATGTGTAGGGTGTTATTTTATAATGATGTTCGTATCCTTCTTTTTTAAAATTGATCTTTACTTTTCCACCGGTAATTTCGTTGATCATATCAAACACCTCTTTGCGTTTCATACTTTGAACTCCGGTTAAAATAAAAATCTCATTTTTGAACTCTTCTTTTTCTATCATATCAACCGAAAGCTTGGCGACATCTGCGGCGTGAATGTATTCCCTGATTTCTTCCCCATCTCCCAAATGTTCTATGCTCCCGTTTTTTAGTGCTTTTTTTACGAGATTGTAAATGTAATTGTTCTCATACGCCCTTTCGCTATATACACTTCCATAACGAAGAATGGTATAGTTAAGTCCATATCTTTTATGAAATTCTTTGATCACTTTTTCCGACGATAATTTGCTGATGCCGTAAAATGATCCTTTATCATTCATGGCATATGCACTGCTTGCATATACAAAATGTTGAATTTTATTTTTTACACAAGTATTTAAAATGTTTAGGTTTCCCATTACATTTAAATTAAATACCTGGAAAGGCTCATGTACGGCGTTGTCTAAATTAGCATAACCTGCAAGGTTATAAACTGCGTATACATCTTTGGTAATCAGTTTTTCCAAACCGGCGGTGTCCATGATATCGGTTTTCACGAACTCGAATTTTTCTGTATATGATGAGTTTTCTAAATCCCCAATCACTACCTCATAACCGCGTTTAGCCAGATTTTCACAAATATAACTTCCCAAAAAACCCGCTCCGCCTAAAACAACAATTTTTTTGCTCATGGTCTATTTAGATTTTAATTGTTGCATTTCCGTTCTTACTTTTTCACCTAAGAAATAAAAGTCTAAACTAAAGGCCAAAAAGGTATATCCCTTATTTATTTTTTCTGTCATCAATAAATGATCCGGTTGTATTACATGAAAACCCAAGGGTTTTTTCTTTTCTTTACATACGTTCTCTACTTTTTCAATGGCTGCTTTTACATCTTCACGATCATATTCTCCAGGGAATCCCATGGAGCCTGACAAGTCATACGGACCAATCATAATGCCATCAATTCCCTTTACATCTAATATGGCTTCGATATTATTTACGGCATCTATATGTTCAATTTGAGCAATTACTACCGATTCATCGTTCAACCACTTTTTATAATCGTCGAAACCTGTTCCATATTTTTGGGCACGGGCCAATCCAACACCACGTTTACCCACCGGTGGATATTTTACAAAATTTACAGCCTGTTTTGCATCTTCGGCACTGTTCACCATTGGAACAATAACACCATCTGCACCTGCATCCATGATTCTTTTTATAATCACTTCTTCATTTTTGCTTACTCTCACCAACGCAGCACATCCATTATTTTTAATATGAGCAATTAAATTTTGTGCCTGCCCCAATTCAATTACCGAATGTTCAAGATCAAGTGTAAGCCAATCAAAACCTGCGGATGACATAATTTCAACAATAGATTGGTGACCCAAAGTGATCCATGAACCTATGGAGAGTTGATTATTTTGAAGTTTGTTTTTTAAGCTCATACTCTTTTATTTTATTGAGGGGTTCATCCATTCTTTTAATCCGTTGCTAAAGGTATTTGAGTTAATAAATTCCCCTTTAGGCAACAATCCATTTTTATAATAAGCTTTCTTCTGTCTTTTATAAAGCACCCAGGCTCTTGCAAAATGCATGAATCTAAATGTAAGCAAGGATTGTAACATATAATGGCTAAAGGGGGCCAATGCATTTGCACGCATCGCATGGATCATATGTTCATTTTCAAATTTAATACGTACTCGCTGAGTTGGAGGAAACTTTCTTTCCAATTCGTTATTTGGATCATGAACGATAATATTGATTCCGTCCCACCATCCTTCTTTTGCACTCGAATTGTCTTTTAAATTTTCAGGATGCATCTCAGTGTAATTCTCATAGATCAATTTGAATTCTTCATGAGATGCTAAAAAATCGGCATTTGCTTGGCGAATATGTTCGTAGTTTGAATCATCGATGAAAATAACAGCTCCTTGTGCTAAATGTTTTCTTGCAAGTTCCAAACACATCAATTGACTTCTGTAATCGTGAGGCCCGTCAATAAAATAAACACCTACTTTTTTACTCCCAATATGTTTTTCAAGATGATTCAAGGCATCTTCGTAATCTTCATTGATAAGTTGAGCATTTGTTACTCCATGTTTCTTCAAAGCATCATTTATGATCCCTTGATTTTTTCCTTCCTTGTCAAAAAGAGCAAAGTTATCGATGCCATAAACACCCACCTCTTTTGGTAAGACCTTTCCAACGGAAGTTAATGTAAGTCCCCTAAATACTCCAATTTCTAAATAGCAAGTATTTGAATCGAGTATTGTTTTTGAGACTCTTTGTAAAGCGGCAATCAATTTCTTCCCCGAGTATCCTTGAAGATCTGGTAAATGTTCAACCGGACCATCATTAATGGCTTGCTGGATGGCTTGTTTTATATTGAGTAGTTGACTCATTCTATTTTAAGGTATACAATTGCTCTGCAATAATAAAATCTTCAGGATTGTCGATATCAACTGCCTCAATTTTACTTACCTCGAACATTTTTGGTTTTAATCCAATTCGTTTTTTACCGGATTGAAGAAAAGAGGTTTTTGAAAATATATAAAAATTTGAATTCTCCTCGAACACCGGAGGAAGATCTTGAGTTCGTAAAAGTTCCGCAGGATTATGATTTACTGCCGCTCCATCCTGCCAATATAAACGGGTTTGCCATTTGGTAACACTAAATATTGAATCGATGTTTGGTAATTCATCAAAATACATATCGATGGCGCCCTGTAAGGTTGAACTTTTTAAAACAGGGTTTGTTGAATGTGTTTGTAAAAAATGCTCACCACCATTTTTCTCAATATCGTAATTGATAATTTCATTCATACTTACAAAATCTCCACAGATATCTGAGGTTCTTTCATGAATAATAATAAAATCTCCAAAAGCTTTTTTTGCATCTTTTGCAATCAATTCGCTATCAGTATTGATGATTACATTTTTAATAGAGCTACAGTTCTGCAAAGTTTTTACGATTGCATGATACAAAGGTTTACCATTAAAACTTTTAAGGTTTTTATTAGGTACCCTTTCGGAATGCCCTTTCATTGGCAGCAAAGCTACTATATGCATGAATTTACGCCTTAGGTACTTTTACTTTTCTTCTTCTATATTCCATAAATCCGGCAAGCCCAATTGCACCCAATACAACAATACTTCCCATTAAAGAATACATCTCGGCTTTTTTATAAGTAGCGGGTTCAAATATAAATTCAACCTTGTGATTTCCTTTCGGCATAAACATACCTCTTAAGATATAATCAGCTCTAAAATATTCAGCTTTGGTTCCATCTACATAAGCATTCCATCCCAGGGGATAATAAATCTCACTAAATATCAAATACTGATCGGTGGTTGATTTGAAATCATACGTTGCAGCATTTGCTGTATGATCTATAAGCGTTATTGACGCATTGATATCCGGAATCGTCGTTTGAGTTTTGATTTGATCTTTGAATTTTTTGTCAACTACAGCAACTTGTTTAAGATTGAATTTTTCTAATCCTTCAATTTCTCCGTCGGCATCATCAACTAATTCCACTTTATTTACAATCCATGCCGGTCCATTAGCAAATGGATTCATTAACGGAGAGCTGTTTGGGTCGAAAATAAAATATTTTGTATTCAACATATTTAATACTTGTAAGGTTGGAAGAATGCTATCAAGACCCACACCCTTACTTGCATAAATTTTATTTACCTCAGGATAAATGTATCCGCTTACCAATTCCTGGTAACGGCCCATTTTTGCTCCTGAGTATCCTCCGATTGATTTGTGGAAATAGCTAGTAGTAGCATCGTTAAAGGTGCTCAACGATAAATTCATTACACGGTGATGTAGACTTTTATCTGCAAGGATCATATTGTCAGCGTTCGATGCTACGAAATTTGCCTTTTTCTTATCTACGAAGTTCTTTGAATTCAAATAGCGTGTATCATGTTTCCATACATCTACCAAAGTGATAATTCCAATAACCGCAACCAATATTTGCCAGTTTACTTTCTTAAAAGCATACAAGCCAAGTACAACAGCACCCAAAACAAGGATCAGTAATGAACGTAAAAGATCTTTTTTGAAAATGGCTATACGGGTCTCTTCAACACTAGAGATAACAGTACTAATGGTTTTGTCAATCTCTGCCTTAGTTGAATCGTCTACCTGATCAATCGTTCTTTCGCCCAACATTGCAGTGGTAACAGCTTCATTGATGATTTGTATTTCGTTCATTTCTTTTTTTACTGTCTCAACATAGTGTGTTGGCTTCGTAAATGATTGAAACGTTCGTGGGCTTACATACATTGCGAGCATTAAAACAACTATAAATCCAAGACCGGCAACCAGTCCATGTTTCTTTTTATATTTTCCTACAAATTTTTCTTCGAGGAATTCCCTTTCATTTACCAATCTTGCGAGCAAGAAACTGGCAAGAAGGGGAATACAAAACGTAACAACAATAATAATTGAATTTACAGCTCTGAATTTATTATAGAGAGGGAAATTGTCAATGAAAAAATTAGTAAAGCCCATGTAATTTTTACCCCAACTCAACATAAGTGTGATCAAAAATCCGGGAATAATCACCCATTTGATGGGATGTTTTACAAATAGAAATCCTAACAGAAACAAAACAAAAATAATTACACCACTATACACCGGAATGTAAGAGTCAGCTCCACCCCAATATTGGTCAATAAATTCCTGATAATTGTTGTAGGTAACTCCTTCAACCTGACCCACCAATTGTCTGTTCTTACCCATTGTTTTCTTGGCAGCTGGATTTTCTACTAATTGCGCATTGTTAGGCCCTTTAAAATTTGGTACAAGGAATGCCATGAAATCATCTTTCCCACTGCTATATCCAACAATATAACTTCGTGCTAAACCTCCGGTTTGATCGGCCTGATCAACATTTTTCTTCAATTCAGTTCCACCGCGAGTACTATAGGAAGTGTATTCGCTTGTGGGTAGCAATCGATTTGCATTTGCCGCACCGCCAGCTGCTATCATTACTCCCACTATTGCGGCAGATATTAATGCATGCTTGAGTTCTTTCGCAATAACTGCTTTTACAAAATGATAAATAAGGAAAGAAGAAAGGAAAAAGACAAAGTAGTAATAAGTCATTTGCGGGTGATTGGTGACCAACTCAAGAGTTGTTGCCAAACCGACCAAGGCTGCTCCCCAGAAATAATTTTTCTTCTGAAAGACGAGCTGCACTCCCGTTACGATGAATGGGAAAAACGCAATGGCTCCATATTTTGCATAGTGACCTGCAGTGACCACCCCAATATTGTAGGAACATAATCCGTATGATATGGCACCAATGGCGGAGGCATAAGGTTTAAATCCGAATGCGAGGAGCATTACATAAAAACCAAGCATAGCGAAGAACATATATCCAACGGGTACAGGAAACACCGACATTACCGGACGATAAATATTAGATATGAAATTATTTTTAGTTTGAAACGAGATGGTGTAATCTGGCATCCCACCGAACATGTTGTTAGTCCATAACGGATCTTTGCCTTCTTTTTCTCTAAAGTCTACAATGTCTTTTGATGCTCCACGAAATTGGGTGTCGTCACCCGCCACTAATCTTTTTCCATCTAACAATGGACTGTTATAGATGATTGAGATGAGTAAAAAAATTAAGATGGCAACGAGGTGTGGAGTTGCTTTTTTCCAATCGATAGGCTTCATATAGTCGTATAAATTACAGCAGGTAAAAATACTACATCCCAGCGAATAGGCCAAACGATCGTCTATTGAGCTGTAAGCCTTTATTGGCTGCGGTTTTGTGAAATATTTGGTTAAATAAAAACGCCTCCGGAGGATGCTCCGAAGGCGTTAAAAGCTGGTTATATTGAAATTTATCTAGCCGTAAAACGAGTTAAAACTCCTTGTCTGCCTTTTACAAACCCTTCACCAATTATTTCTGATTGATTGATGTTTTGCAAAGTATTTGGATAAACTTTTAATTGGTTCCAGGCAACATCTGCATAATTATAGATCAATGCTTTTTCTTTTTCACCATCCTGATTGATTTTGGTACAAACCAAATCCATTTTTTTGGTAAAGAAGGGAACACGATCATATTTCTTAGGATCTTCTAAACCAAAATTATCCTGATGGTCGTAATAAATAAAATACAAGTCTTGGTCCTTTTGATAGAAGTGATAACTTAAATGACCGGTTGAGCCCTGGTTTTGAGACTTCTTAGGGATTTTGGATGACCAAAGAATTTGTCCGGCAGGATCAATTTTTGTTACAATAATATCGTTATGTACATAATAGGTATAAGTATTTCTACCAATGGTAATGGTGTAAATGTAGAACTGTTCTCCCACCACAATTGCCGATCCATCCTCCTGAATTTTAAAATAGTCTAATACAAATCTTTTAAGTTCAAGATCTTTTCCTTTTTTATCCGCCTTGTCAACCTCTTTATCAGAATAGAATTCAGCTATAAATTCATCGCTGAATTCGTAAAAGTCTTTTGCTAATTCATTACCCGTTTTGGCGTTAAGTCGGATAGAATAAACACCTGAAATATTTAACGAGCTCTTTTTGCCCCAGAAACCTGAAAAGTACAAAATATTGTTTTTTACCAATAGAATAATACTGTTTAGATATACATCTTTATCCAATGTGTTTTCGAAATCATATTCTCCAACATCTCCTGATTCTTTTGTAAAAGTATAGATCTTAAATTTGTAATTTCCTTGTGGATCTCCTTTTTGCTTTTTCTCTTTTATTTTCATCAATCCATATACGCTTCCTTCATTATCAACATCGTATCTTACTAATTCAACGTCTTTATCCATGAATGGAAGTTCTACATCTCTTTCAAAAACAAGCGACATGTCTTCAATATTGTAAACATGGAAACTATATTTTTGGTTCTCTTTGTTCTTGGTTGGTACTTCATACACCGATAAAAACTTGGTAGAATCGAAAGAGTAAACTCCTCCAAACCATCCTGCAGATCCATTAACAAATGGAGCCTCAATTAATTTATCAGGATCTCCATCCATACTGCCATCATCATTCATTTTTTGGTGATAAACGCTAATGTTATTTTTCGATTGATCTTTGTATCCAAATAAGAAATAAATTCTGTTTTTGAATTGATTGATACCCCACGAATATGTAGGTCTAATACCTCCTTTTCTTATGTAATCTTTCGGGAATAATGGTTTTACCTCCAATAGATTCATAGTTGCTTTGTCGTATCGAGCAATTTTTAAATCATAAGTGAAAAAGTAAGATGCTCTTAACGCCAAATACTCATCAGCCGTTTCGCCGATAATATACTCGAAGCTGTTTCCGTTTTTTCCTCCCCATTTATAAGGAGTTTGGGTTAATTCAAGCGAAATGTCAATTCCTCCTGCGGTAATAGGATTAAAGACACACGCCAATAAAAATAACGCTAATAGCCTTTTTTTCATGTTGGTAAATTTTATGTATGTGTGAATCAAATATAGCTCATTTTTTTTGACGAAAAAGTAGGTTTGGTAAAAATACCCCTTAATTGGTATCTACTGCTGCCGATAGAAGCGGTAGCCTGACTGCTGCGAATATTAGAAGCTATTGTAGTTGCCGTATAGACAGTGGAATAACAGGCAACTAATAGAGCTGCTTATATGAGCAGCCGTTAGCTACAGCGTATAGCGGCGAAAGCAGCTAAAAAAATTATAAACTACTTCTGACGGAAATAAATCTCAATAGGCACTCCCGTTAAAGGGTAATTTTCACGCAACTTGTTTTCCAAAAATCTTTTATAGGGTTCACGTACATATTGTGGAAGATTGCAGAAAAGAGCAAACTGTGGATAATAAGTGGGCAACTGAGTAGCGTATTTGATTTTTACATATTTGCCTTTGTATGATGGAGGAGGTGTAGCCTCCATAAGCGGTAATATAAAATCGTTGAGTTGAGAAGTAGGAATTCGGCGTGCTCTGTTATTGTAAACCTCTATAGCAGTTTCCAGTGCTTTAAAGATTCTCTGTTTTTCAGGCACCGAAGTAAAAATAATTGGCACATCAGTAAACGGTGCAATTTTTTGCTGAATAAGTTTTTTATAATCGTTTGATGTATTTGTTCCTTTTTCTTCTATAAGGTCCCACTTATTAACTAATATAACTACGCCTTTATGATTTCGTTGAATAAGAGTAAAAATATTCATATCCTGTGCTTCGAAACCGATGGTTGCATCTATCATTAAAATACAAACATCAGCTGCTTCAATAGTACGTACACTGCGAAGAGTTGAATAAAACTCAAGATCCTCTTTTACCTTCGCTTTTTTACGAAGTCCGGCTGTATCTATCAAATAAAAGTCAAACCCGAATGATTGATACCTGGTATAAATTGAATCACGGGTTGTGCCCGAAATTGGTGTTACTATATTGCGATCATCGCCCAACAATGCATTCGTAATGGAGGATTTACCTACATTAGGACGACCCACTACCGCAATTTTAGGCAACGACTCATCATAATCAACCGGCTTGTCCTCAATCATCTCAAGGATTTTATCAAGAAGATCCCCCGTTCCTTGACCACTTAAACTTGAAACAGAAAATACTTCACCTAATCCAAAGCCTTGAAACTCGTAGGTTTGATGAATCATGTCGAAATTATCAACCTTATTAGCGATCACTAAAACCTTTTTACCGCTTTTACGAAGCATACCTGCAACTACATTGTCTAGATCAGTTATTCCTATCTGAGCATCTACCGTGAAAAGGATAAGATCTGATTCTTCGATGGCAATCATAACCTGTTTGCGAATCTCTTCTTCAAAAATATCCGATGATCCACTAATATAACCTCCGGTATCAATAATGGAAAATTCCTGTCCTCCCCATTCTACTTTGCCATAGTGACGGTCGCGTGTAACCCCACTAAATTCATCAACAATAGCATCACGTGTTTCGGTGAGCCTATTGAATAATGTTGATTTTCCTACATTAGGCCTTCCTACAACGGCCACTATATTACCCATGGGGTGAATTTTCCTCGTTTTACTATATGTTTTTTTAATGAACTCGTGAGCTCATTCCTCCCTCCAGTCGGAATTCGGATGTGCAAAAGTACGGATAATAGTTGGATGGTTCAACCCTAAGGGCTAACAGGCTTGAACCATTGAAGTTTATTACTTAACTTTACTGGTTTAGAATGCCATTGAGAAGGACCATATATCTGAGTTTATTTTGCATTTTGGGGTACTTTCTGTTCCCAACTGCATCTTTTGCTCAGCTTCTTGGCAATCAACGGACCGTTATCTTAATTATTAGCGATTCGGTTACCCTGGATACATTAAGTATTGTGCCAGGATCAACAACCCTTAAGATTAATGGAGCTGAATTGGCTCCCGAATGCTACAATATCGATCATGCCAGAGCACAAATCTATTTTGATCTTACGAAAATGTTTAAGCTTTATGGAAGCCAAAGAAAGGTGGAGGTTACCTATAAAGTTTTCCCCATACTTTTTAGCAAGCAAATACGTGATGAAACAAAGCATTCCCTTGTTATAAATAAAACAGATACCAATGGTTCCAATAAAATGGTTTACAATCTCAATAGAACGGATGCACCTGCCAATGAAATTTTTAAATGGGAAGGAATTAATAAATCAGGAAGTTTTACAAGGGGAGTTTCGTTCGGAAATACACAAGATGCAAGTGTAATTTCCGCTTTCAATCTTCAACTATCAGGGAAATTAAACAACGATGTGGAAATTCTTGCCAGTATTACTGATGAGAATGTTCCGATACAACCAAATGGAAATACCCAAACTTTGCAGGATTTCGACAAGATTTTTATTCAGTTAAGTAAAGGTTCATCCAAAGCAGTTGGTGGGGATTTTAGCATCACAAAACCCAAAGGTTATTTTTTAAATATGTTCAAGAGGGCTCAGGGCTTAAGTTTAAGTACTACAGTTTGGAATAAAAATATTTTTAAAGATGAATCTGTAGTTAATGGAATGAACTTTAAATTGGAAGGTGGTGTTGCAAGAGGAAAATTTAAAAGACAAGAGTTTCAGGGGGTTGAAGGGAATCAAGGGCCATACAGACTTACAGGAAACGATGGGGAATTTCAATTGATCATTTTATCAGGAAGTGAATCGGTTTTTATTGATGGAAAAAAACTGGAAAGAGGTCAGGAGAATGATTACATCATTGATTATAATACGGCTGAATTGACTTTTACCGCCAAGCAAATGATTACAAAAGACAAGAGGATCATTGTTGAATTTGAATATTCAGATAGAAAATATCAAAGATGGATGGTTCATTTTAGCAATGAATGGCAATATAAAAAAATTGGATATCGTATTAATTATTTTGGAGAATTTGATGACAGGAATTCTCCTCTGGTGCAATCGTTAACTGATCTTGAAAAACTTGCGATGTATAATGTTGGCGACACATTGCTCAATTCATATTCACCCGCCATCGATTCAGTTGGATTTAATACCAGTGAAATTTTATACAAAAAAATTGATACTACAGTGGTTGTGGCTTTAATTCCAACTACTTTTATAATTTATCAATATTCCACAGCATCCGACAGTGCCTTTTTTCGATTGAGTTTTTCAAATCTTGGTAAAGGGAATGGTAATTATATCTTGCTTAATTCAACTGCAAATGGCAGGGTTTATCAATGGGTAAAGCCCGATTCGGTTACTGGAGCTTTACAAGGAGATTTCGAGCCGGTTATTAAATTGGTTACTCCAAAAGTTCAACAGATGGTAACCGCAGCCTTTGATTATAGAATTACACCTCGGATTGTTTTGAGTGTAGAAGGAGCATATTCGCACAACGATATCAATACATTTTCTCCTTTCAATTCAAACGATGATCACGGATATTCATTTCGCTTTGATGGAAAATTCAATTTCCCATTAATTAAAAAGGAAAAAGATACGCTTAGCATGAATGTTTTGGTTTCCTATGAGCAGGTCAATCAAAATTTTAAGCCTTTTATTCGTTTTCGGTCGGTGGAGTTTGAAAGGGATTGGAATTTTTTAAATAGAAATAATCCTAATTCCACTTTCCAGAATGTTGTTACTGGTGATGATTATATTCCATCGGTAACAATCGATTTGCATCGAAAAAGCTGGGGCTCTATGTCCTATCAGATTCAGGGATATTTTAAGGGAAACATTTATCAGGCTTACAAGAATGATTTCAAGGCCGATATAAGAAAAAAAGGGTGGGCACTTAATACTTTTATTCGGCAAACCTCAACCAGGGATACAGCTTACAATACTTTGTTCTTGCGACATACAACCTCTCTGTCAAAAAGATTTTCAATACTTCAGATTGGGATAAATGCTATTGGAGAGTATAATACATTTCATTTGAATGCTCAGGATTCATTATTAAAAAATAGTTATGCATTTAATGATTTTGAGTTTTATATTTCAAACGGCGATAGCATCAAACATTTTTTCAAGGTGTTTTATAAAAACAGGATTGATCATTTGGCGAGTGATAATGAGCTGAAAATGGCTGCCATTGCACACCAAGCCGGAATGGAATTTAAGTTGAACAATGTAAAGGATCAGCAATTTAAAACTACCTTGGCTTACAGATACCTTCAGGTTACCGATTCTACTTTGTTAAAAAGAAGCAATGAATCAACGGTATTAGGCAGAATTGAATACAACGCTAACTTCTTAAAGAAATCAATCGTACTTACGCTATTTTATGAAGCCGGATCTGGTCTTGAAAACAAGCGGGATTATCAATATATACAAGCATTAAATGCAATAGGAACACATGTTTGGATAGACTATAATGGTGATGGAGTAAAGCAAAGAGATGAGTATGAAGTTAGGTCAGGAACAATTGTAGGAACGGATGGACTCACTTATATAAAGTTCTTTTTTCCCACGACCACTTTTGTTAGAACTTATTACAATCAGTTTACACTTACCCTCAATTTACAAACTCCCGAATCGTGGAAAAAAGAGAAAGGATTTAAAAAATTCTTATCTCGTTTTTCTGCCCAAACGGCTTTTAAATCCGATCGTAAAACCCAACAGGATGATTTTGCAAGTTCTTTAAACCCATTTGGATATGATCAGTTTGATACTTCCTTGGTGTATTCAAACTATAGCCTTAGACAAACGCTTTATTTTAATCGGTTTTCCTCAAAATGGTCTCTGGAATTAAATTATAACGATATAAATAACAAATCACTTTTTTCAAATGGAATTGATAGCCGGTCAAACAAATTTTTCTCGACTCGTTTGAGGACTAATTTTACACGAATGCTAACACTTAATAATGAATTTAAATTTGGGTACAAATCAAATTTATCGCAGTTGTTAACTACACGAAACTTCAACATTCGTTATATTGAAACACCAACTGAGTTTTTTATTCAACCGAGTAATAAATGGAGAATTGCATTTACCTATAGGTTTGCCAATAAGAGCAATCTTGGATTTGAGGAGGATACCAGTGTTACCCGCGGCCAGGAAGCGGTTATTCATGATGTGGGCTTTGAGGTAAAAACAAATTTTATTTTGAAAGGACAGTTGACCGTAAAGTTTAATTATATAAATATTACATATAACGATGCGGATAATACTGCGCTTGCATTTGAAATGTTGGAAGGGTTAAAAACCGGATCTAATTTTACTTGGGGTGCCAGCTTTCAACGGACTATCGGGAACAATCTTCAGCTTTCTATCAACTATGATGGTCGTAAATCAGGAAATGCAAATGTAATTCACCTGGCATCCATGCAGATCAGGGCTTTCTTTTAAGTGAAATTCTTTTGGCGACTTAGGAGGGCTACTGAGTAGTTCTGCTGCAAGCTAAGGGCTGTTTGGTCTTTGCTCGTAAGTTCCCTTCAAGCACTCAAAATACGGTACGATTGCTATTTTTTCAATTAAAATTCCAGTTCAAAAAAAATTAATTACATTTAAATCAAAATTAACGAACCATAATGGCGCAAAAATTAGTTTTATTAGAAGACGATAAGAAATTAGCAAAGGAGATTAAACAATTTCTTTCTAATCACGATTTCAATTGTGTTGAAATCTATGATGGTAAAGAATTGGCTGATACTTATTCAACTTTAGGTGCCGAGTTATTTATTCTGGATATTAACGTACCGGGAATGACAGGTATTGAAGTATGCAAGCATATAAGACAAGCTGGAGTTAATACTCCCATATTAATGCTTACGGCATTGGGTGAAGTAGATGACAGGGTAAATGCCCTCGAATCAGGTGCTGATGACTATTTGGTAAAGCCATTTTCATTTGAGGAATTAAAAGCTAGAATTAAGGCTCTTTTAAGAAGAGGCTCATATTTGTTACAGCCTGATGGGGAAGTTATTGTTATTGCTGATCTTGAGGTAAACACTTCAGAAATGAGTGTTAAGCGCAATGGAAAAGTAATTGAACTTACTCCTAAAGAATATAAACTACTTGAGGTTTTAATGAAATCTAAAGGAAAGATCGTTAATAGAAAAACAATTGTTGAAGGTGTTTGGGGAATTAATTTTGAAACCGGCACAAATGCGGTGGAAGTATATATTAATTTCCTTCGAAATAAGATTGATAAAGGGTATGATGTAAAACTCATTCACAATAGATCCGGCTACGGATATTATGTAGGAGAAGATCATGGCGCTGAATCTTAAACAGAGGTTTTCCGTTGCTTTTAGCCTTTTATTTTCTGTTTTATTAGGAGCAGTACTTATTGTTATTTTCGCATTGTATGCTCAGTTCCGGCATGAGGATTTTCGATCCAGATTGGCCGATCAAGTGGAAACGGATCTTAAATTATTTGTCGATGTAAATAAAGCCGATAGTTCCTTGGTGGATATTGTTGAACGTGATGCAATAAGTCACCTTGTAAATGAGGGGGTCTATATTTTCGATCAAAATCTAAAACCTTTGTATGAGATTAATCATGATTTTCCCAGTACAATTTTTAGGCAGGCAGACTTAAGTAAACTTCAACAAACCTCTAAGCTTTCGGTACGAATCGATAAGTATGATGTATTTGGAATGACCTACACCTCAAGTGGAAAAAAATATTATGCAATTATTGAAGCAGAAGATTTAGATGGTAATAATAAACTTAACTATCTTAAATTTTTATTATCCGTTGCCTATGGTTGCGGAGTTATCTCTGTTTGGTTCCTTAGTTTTTATTTAAGTAAACGGAGTTTACGTCCATTTGATGTTCTTACACGTAAAATTCAAAACTACTCTGACCCTAGCTTAAAAACTCGTTTAAATGTTTCCCCGCGAAAGGATGAGATCGATGGAATTGCAACGGCATTCAATTTAATGATGGATAGAATTGACCTTGCATACAGCAAACAAAAGGAATTTACTGGAAATGCGTCACACGAATTACGAACGCCTTTAAGCCGTATTACAGCCCGCATTACCAATCTTCGCGAAAACAAGAAGATTTCTGGTGCTGATTTAGATACCGAATTAAGGGAAATTAATGACGAAGTGTATCAAATGGCTGATATGGTTTCTTCTTTGCTGCTCTTGTCTAAAATCTCAAATGAAGAAAAAATTAAGACTTTACCAGTAATCAGAATTGATGAGTTGCTTTTTGATTGCATGAATGAGAAAAGTTTGGTTTATACTGATCTTAAATTCAATTTTGATATCCCAACTGGCGAGAATCAAACTGAAAATTTTGAAACACGTGGAGATGAAAGTTTAATCAGAATTGCCATTCTCAACATTATTAAGAACGGATATTTGTATTCCGATAAAAAGGAACTTACTATCCTTCTTAAACGCGAAGGTACATGGGTGGTTATTGAATTCATTAATTCTGGAAAAAATCCCAAAATGGATGATTTGAACGATCTATTCAGAACCTTTTCACGTGCCGATAACTCATCTGGAATTTCTGGAACAGGAATTGGATTAAGTATCGTAAAAAGAGTGGTTGATTATCATAGGGGAGAGGCCACGTTTACAGTTCCTCAAAGTGGGATTAATTGCGTTACTTTAAAACTGAAAATGAGTAGTTAAGACTTATTCAAATTCAAACTCCTCACTATTTTTTACTTTGTTTTTTTGCTCTTTTTTAGATGGAAGTAGATTGGTCTTGTTTGTGGTGGAGTCGTTTTTAAATGAACCAAATTCTTCGTAGAATATTTGTTTTAAATTCTGACCTTCTTTTTTTGCGTCATCTTTTATTTTTTCCTTCACTCCTTTTTTGTCGATCGTTATTTTGTAATTATCCATGGTTCCTACCATTTTTAAATAAATTCTTGCACCACCTTCTTCTTCTATAATCTCGCCAAATTCATCTTCATTCTTCTTCTTTTTCTTCCATTTGGCGGCGATCAGGTCTTTTAAGAATACGTTGAAGTAATATTCTATTCTATTGTCAAAATAATGGATTCCGCCCATTTCAAGATTTAGCGCATTAGATTGTATTACCATTTTAGGAATTATCACGGCTTCATCTTTTATCTCAATGGTGTTGGTAAGAGTAAAGAATTTTATGTGTCGTAATTCTTCAACCTGAATAAATTTTGATAAGCCTTCCAGCGGTTTAAAATCTACTAATTCACCATTTGTTATTTCTAACGGAGCATTTACAAATAGTGTATTCAGTTTCATTTTTAAATGACTATCAAAGGTTGCTGAGTAGGCTATATTTGCTTTTGTGTTTCCTTTCAAATGCCGATCTTCTAAGGTAGTTTGAGAGAAATTGTCGAATGATGCAAAAAGCTGGCTTATGTTGATCTTGTTAAATGAACCATAAGCCTGAGTAATGATATTTTCCGGGTCTTCTGTATTTACACTACCACTAATTTCTGCTGTTCCACCACAGGATTCAAAACTTAAATCCTCGGCATAAAGTTTTTTATCCTTAATAACAATTGATCCTTTGATATTTTTTGCCGAGAATTTCTGGAAACTAAGGGCATTAATATTTGTTTTAAGTTGTAGATCAATGTTAGCTGGAATGCGTATACTCATATCCGTCTTTTTTGATTTTTGATTCTTGGAGTCCTTTATAAGAAAATCCTCCACGAGGACCTTATCGCAAGCAATTTCTGCATTGATAACTAATGGATAGCCATCTAAATAGAAATATTCGGGTAGATTAACCGCTTTGCCTTTTAATGAGAATTCTGTGTTTACAATCTTCCCTGTTAAACGCGGAATTGTTCCAATCGTATTTTCAAATATTACCTCTCCGCTGCAATTGGCAAGATTCAACGGCTTATCTTTAATTTTCAAATTTACATTCTCAAAAACGGCACTCCCATTAGAGGCACTGTTTTTATAATCCTCAATGGTAAATGAATTGCCGGATAATTTCCCTTCATATACCAGTTTGGTCTTTACCCTGCCTGATATAGATTCTATTTTTTCTACAGGAATAAATTTAAATACTTCGGCTAGATCTACGTCGGCATCAATTTCAAATTTTAAATATGGTTTTACCATATCCTTTAAAAGGAAATTCCCTGAGAAAGTTGAGTTGTCAAGTTTTCCACTAAATTTTTGCAGATTAAGCTCGGCAGTTTCCGGAGAGTTGGCGGCACCTGTATTAAAGCTTCCTTGCAGGAAGATATCTTTCATGCTGATGCCTTCTTCTAAAAACTTTATTTTCCCTTTGTTAATTCCAAAATCTGCTACAATATGAGGAGTGTTGTTTGTAGCAACGCTACCTTTTACCGATCCTTTTAAATAAAATTCTCCTTCGCTCTTGTATTTCTTTTCAAAGTTTTTGTAGCTGCTAGGTAATAGTGAGAGGAAAGATTGCACATTTAAATTCTCTCCATTAAATGTCATATCTAAATAGGCCGTGGAGTCATACTTGAATGACCCATTTACCTGAATTTTCATGTTTTCCAATTCTAAATTGGCATACTTTATCGAACAAAGTTTTTTGGTTTTATTTATTTCGATGGAAGTATTCAAATAGAAATTTCTGTTTGAAACGAAGTCTTCGTCATTAATTGAAACCACTTCACTAAAAATGGTTGCTTTTGTTTTAAGGGTGAATGTTTTTTCGGTAAATGCACCTGAGCATGTAAGTTTTTTAATTTGAGCCCGGTAGAGTTGTTTGCTTTTTTTATCGGCAAAACTAAAATGAATATTTTTTAAAATAAATTCATTGAACTGAAACCCCAGAGCTTTCTTTTTGCCTTCTTTATTGGGCTTTTCGGGGTTTAAGATGTCAAAATTATTTTTTCCATTTTTGTCAATCTTCAGGTCAATCTTTCCATTTTCTATTGATAGTTTTTTGAATTTATATTTCCCTTTAAATATATCCCATATACTAAATTCTAAAAATATGGATTTTGCTTCGAGTAAATTTGATTTTTTTTCATTGTCAGTTACCTCCAGACATTTTACATTGATAAATTCAAGGGAGGCGTAAGGGAATTTTTTAAAGAGAGAAAGCTTAATGTCTTCAACATCCACCTTTGTGTTAATCTCCTTATTGATCTGATCAACAGCAAATTTTTTCACGTCGTCCTCGAAGAAGTATATAATAATAAACACGACAGCTACCAATAAAAAAAGAAGAGAAGAGATACTAATTAACGACCATTTTATGATCCTTCGTAGCTTACTTTTCTTTTTTTTCTCCTTTTTTAAAGGGAGTGGTGTTATGTCGGTTAACTCTTCCATTTATGGATTGATGAACAAATGTTGCAAAAATGTCTGGTTCAATACTCCTTATGGATCAAATGATATTAACGTACAGGTATTGATAACAGGTCTTATCAAAACTCTTTAACACCGTAGTTTATTGCTTCGGGATGTCTATAAACAATAAGATTAACTATTTAAATTCCGCAGGTTACGCCTTCAGGAATTCGGTCCATTCGCTATAGTTCTTGTTTTGCAGAACTCTTGGGAATTTGTTTTGGGAGCCCAGCCTGCCTTTTTGCTCCATCCAATCGTAGAATTTAGATGTTGGGACCACCTCAAGCTGAATATTTTGTAAGGCATGTCTTCTTTCAACTGCATAATCGTCGTTCAATTCTTGCAAATAACCATCCAGTTTTTTTATCATGGATGCTGAGTCAATAGGTTGATTTTCCATGCCTAGAAACCAGTGATGTCCAAAAATACTTCCATTAACCGTCCCAGACACGGTAAATTCTTTAATAGGAACATTTAATTCGGTACTTAATTTATGGATGGCCTCGGTCATGTTATCAACCGAGAGATGTTCTCCGCATAAGCTCAAAAAGTGTTTGGTCCTACCGGTAATAATAATCTCATGATGCTCTAACGAAGTAAATTTAATTGTATCACCAATCATATATCTCCATGCTCCTGAGTTGGTTGATATCAAAAGAGCATATTCTGTGTCTTCTTTAACCTCTTCAATAAGCTTTACTTCCGGATTTTCCTTCAGGCTTCCATCACTGTGGAAGTTGTCTTCGTTGAATGGAATAAATTCCATAAAAATTCCGCTATCCAGCAACAACTCCATTCCTTTAATGTCTTTGCGACTCTGAAAGGCTAAAAACCCTTCGCTGGCTAAATAGGTTTCAAGATAGTGAACCTTTTTTCCGAATAATTTTTCGAAGCTTTTTAAATAGGGTGTAATAGCAACTCCTCCATAAATAAATACCTGGAGGTTTGGCCACATATCGTGTATATTATTGAGCTTATACTTCTCCACTATTTTTTCGAGAACGATCTGGTTCCAGGCAGGAACACCTGTTATTATAGAAATATCCCATTCCGGGGCGTGATTAACAATCTCCTCAATTTTTGCATTCCAGTCTCTAAGCTTAACAATGTCTTTCCCCGGTTTATAAAATGGGGAGGTCCAGAAAGGCATTTTAGTGGCATTGATGCCGCTTAAATCTCCCTGATAATAATGACCCATGTTTTGAAGATCGCTTGATCCACCAATAATCATTACCCCTTTTTGAAAAAACTCCTCGGGCAATCCATAATTGGTTAAAGAGAGAACCTGTCTTATACTTGTTTTCCTCATTGATCGGAGCATAGATGAGGTGACAGGAATTTGTTTACTTGCGGCTCCCGAAGTTCCGCTTGAAAGTGCGAAGTATTTTATTTTTCCGGGCCAACAAACATCTGCCTCTTCTTTGGTGGTTTTATGCCACCAATCTTTATAGATTTTATCGTAGTCATAAATGGGAACCATTTTCTGAAACATCTTTTCAGGATTGGTTGCCAATAATATTGAATCAAATTCGAAGGCTTCACCAAATTGCGTATACCTGGCTTTGGTTAAAAGCTTAAGCAGGGTCTTCCTTTGCTTTTTGGCACCCGAAGTCTTACGTCGAACTTTACGAATATTCTTTCTAAACGTAAGCGTTTGCTTAATTAATGTACCAAGTATTTCCAATCTTGAATCTGAGGCTTTAAATGCTGGTTAAAAATACGAATTATCGAATAGGATTTCTAATACGGACTACATCATCTTCAATGCATTTACCTCCGAATCCTTCAGAAATCTCCATTTGCCACGGGTTAAACCTTTTTTGGTAAGGCCGGCATAAACAACCCTGTCTAGCTTAATAACGTTATAGTTAAGTGATTCAAATAATCTTCTTACAATCCTGTTGGCTCCGCTATGTATTTCAATTCCTACATGGCACTTATCCATTCCTTCGGCATAATCTACCTCATCAGGTGCAAAAAATCCATCTTCTAACTCTATCCCACTGCGCATTTTTTCTAGATCAGGTGCTGTAAATTTCTTATCCAGTTCCACATGATAAATCTTTGAAACTCCCTTGCGTGGATGCATTAGCTTTTCTGCTAAGGCACCATCATTGGTTAGCAAAAGAACCCCTGTAGTATTTCTGTCTAAACGTCCAACTGAAAAAATTCTTTCTTTAATACCGTTTACTAATTCTAAAATAGTTTTACGGTTTTGAGGGTCTTTTGATGTGGTTATATAATCCTTTGGTTTATTTAGCAACACATAAACATGTTTTTCACCAATGATGGGTCTATCATGAAACAAAACCTTATCCCCTGGTTTAACTTTATAACCTAGTTCGGTAATTATTTCGCCGTTTACGGTAACAACACCCGTTTCAATATAAGTATCAGCTTCTCTTCTTGAGCAGATTCCTGCATTGGCTATGTATTTGTTTAATCTAATAGAACCATCATCATCCTTTTCGGTCTTCTGGTAAACTTTTACTTTCTTGAAATTCTTACTGGAATTTTTACCTCTTACAATCTCTGTTTCCTTCGTATATACTCTTTCCGGATCATTTTTATCAGTATAGGTTTTTATACCCGTTTTCTTTTTGTATTCTTTTCTTTCAGCAAAACTGCTTCCTGTACCCTTCTTTTTATAATCAGCGTAACTGCCTGATTTTTTGGTGAATTTTTTTTCACCCTCATTGACAGAATCATCTTTAGGAGCATAGGTCTTTTTAAAACCAGGCTTTACTCCAAACTTTTTTTCTCCTCTTAGGCCGTCTTTATCACCAAACGATTTTTTGGCAAAAGGTTTTTTATCTCTGTCAGCAGGTTTTCTATCAGAATCAAACTTTTTTTTGAAACGAGGTTTCGGTGAATCGCTTGATTCTTTTCTCTCATCCGTTTTTTTGAAACGTGGTTTGGGAGAATCACCAAAGTCTTTTCTATCATCCCTCTTTTTGAAACGAGGTTTTGGAGAATCGATTGATTCTTTTTTATCATCCCATTTTTTATCGCCGTCTTTTTTAAATCCTGTTCCAAATTTTTTAGGGCCAGTGGTTTTTTTATAACCACCAGTATCGCTTGTTGATTTAGTAAACTTTTTTGTTCCCGTTTTTGTTCCCGCAGGTTTCTTCCTTGTCGAAGATGAGGATGATGTAGATTTACCTTGTCTCGAAGGTGCACCCGATCGTCCTGTTCTCTTTGATCCTCTTTCGTTTCTCATTTTGCGAAATCTTTTACACAAAGTTAGGATAAGCTAGCCAATAGCCGTGAAAGCATTCACAAAATGTTCTAAAATAAAGACACTTTCTTTTTTATAAAGGGTAATTACATCGAATCGTCCCTCTGTATTGGGCCTTTTGTACTGTAAATAGTAATCCGCAACCTTAATTAAGTTTTGTTCCTTCTTACCCGTAATAAATTCTATTGGATGTCCATATACGTCAGTTTGGCGTGTTTTTACTTCAACAAAAACAATCACCTTGTTCTGTATAGCAATAATATCCACTTCGTAGGGGTGGAGCTTATAGTTAATCTCAATAAGCTTGTAACCCTTCGTTTGTAGGAATTCCTGGGCTGCTTTCTCCCCCTCTTGCCCAAATTTATGATGTTTTGCCATAGATTTTTACCGATATTTTAAATTTTCTGTAATGTAAAAATATTTTAAAATCCCATTAAAAATGAGGAGTTCATACAAAATGGCTACCTATTTGTAAGTATAAGTTTAGTGATACATGAACTTATAAGTTTTACACTTGTATTCAATGTAGACCTAAATTTGGTTAAAGATAAAAACAATGGAAGCAAAGTTGACATATAAGGAGGCCATGAGGCAAGCCGAAATCTATCTTGGTTATATAAATGGTAAGCTATGCCGGTTTATGTTGGAGTTCGATTCAGCTTCGCATAGCTATAAAAAAATAATAGTATAAAGTTTCTTTTCATAAATGTAGGTTGAGTAGTTTATAAAAACCGGTCCTTTCCTCGGATCGGTTTTTTTATTGGACAGAGGATTAAAGATTTTTTTGGCGAAAGATCTTTGCTATTCTGTCTTTCGTCTTTTATCAAGAAGTTTCTTTTTTGGGCGGCTGTACTGGGCTGCTGCGGGCTTCGCAGTCGCTTCGGCTTTTTTATTTCTCCACTTTTCGCGGATTCATAAAAAGAGCCAAGCCCTCCGCATCCCTGCCGCTTTTGGGTCAAAGTTGTAAGTTTCACATTCTCTGATAGATATCCTTTTTTGACAAAAAAAATAGCAATTTGGCAGACATGATTTTTTATTTAAATTATTGATATACAGTCGAATAAAAAATAGTTAAACCTCCAAAGCACCCCTATTTTATGCTTAAATTAGTACCATGAAAACGCAGTACATTACCGATGATGCCGGAAACATAAAGACCGTGCTTCTTTCATACAAGAAGTACTTAAAGATGTTGAAGGAGCAAGAGGAACTCGAAGAAATGAAAAGCGAGTTCGGACAAACGGTTTCTTTTCAGGAATACGTGGCCAGAAAAAAGAAAAGGTACAACAGCTAAAGATCTTTTGCCGGATTAAAAAGTTGGGAAAGGACACATGAAAATGTGTCCTTTTTTTTTCAGATTTTAAAATATATCTCTTCTACTTTTCATTCCAGATTACTTCAGCACCTAACTCTTTTAGTTTTTCTTTATGAACTATGATCCATCTGTTGGTCTCTCCGCTTGTAATTAATTTCGGCGAATAAGCTTCCAGTCTTTCATAAAGATCAAGTTCCACCACGTCCCATTCATTTAGCTTTTGTATAATGCTATCTATTTTTTCTTTATGTAGCATTTCTGTTTTCTGAGCAAAGAGAAACGAGGAGAACATTAAAATGGAGAAAACAAGTTTTTCCTTCATACAGAATTATAAATTCTTCTTAATAGGTACATAAATATACGTCAGCCATTTAGTAGAATCAGGCTCCAATCCCGGATCGGATACATACGATTCCCACGTATAGCTTTCACGCTTTATGAGCTTGTTTTCTTCAAGATAAACATCAATTGCATCATAAGTAGGTTCCATTCCATTATAGCCTCCTAAATAAGCAAATCGTAAAACTTTTCCTTCTCTTAGTGGAAAACACTCTACACCATTTGGCATTGATCCGCATCCCTGAACAAAAATTCCCGGACGCATTTTTGATGTTTTATAATTATGACTGTAGAATAAACAGATAGGCGCTTCGGACAACGTTACCGTTTCGGTTTCTTTGATTGCCTTTAAAATGGCAGTATAACTTTCCCCAATCTTTACGCCTATTTCACTGTTCAAAACAGTTTGATGCATTATAGAATAGATTAATTGCTCTTTCAATTCCATTTGCTCAGGATCTACTTTTGGTAAGCTAACTTGTGGATTTGATTCCACCAATTTTTTCAAATTATCCAATCCATGTGCAAAATCCTTTTCAAGCATGGTGCTAAGATTCATGAATGTATTGAACCATCGGCTCATAGGATATGCTAGTTTCCCTTTATTGGTCCAGGTAACTTTTACTTGTTTCTCATTAAGCTTTTCTACAATAAATTCTCCACCCGATTTGCTTTCAAAAGGTTTTACAAAATCAAGTTGATAATTGATATGACGAAATTTTTTGAATTGTACTGTAGTTATTTTGCCGGTTCCCAATTCTTCGTTTTTGCTATCCCACGACATGGTGGATCCTGCACCATAAGTGTTTTCGGAATAGGTGTATCCAGTGGTTGGATCCTTTTCTTTCCATGGCGACCATTTTTCCCAATTCTTCAAATCAGCAAAATATGGATATACATTGTAGCTATTGCTTTCAATAATGATGCTTGAGCTAGCAGTATATGATGATGCCATAAAAATGGGTGGCACAAGAATAATTGCGGTTATTACAACCAATACGGTCCCTGATATTTTGAGAAATTTTTTCATAGGACGAAAGTAAAAAAATTATTTTGAACGGATAGCTTCAACAGGATCTAATCGCGACGCAATAAATGCCGGAATAATACCCGCTACCAATCCAGAAATGGAAGAAATGAAAATACTGAGCATTACGTTGGAGAGGGAGAGCCTTAACTCGAACGTAAAGAATATTCTAAATACAAAGGAGGTAAGCAATACGAGGAGGAGCCCAATTAAGCCTCCTAAAGCGGAAAGTAAAATTGATTCAACCAGAAATTGCGTAAGAATATAATTTCGTTTTGCTCCCAGGGCTTTTTGTATTCCAATAAGGTTTGTTCTTTCTTTTACTGATACAAACATAATATTAGCTACCCCAAAAACGCCAACAAGCATTGCTAAAATCCCAATTACCCAACCCACAATATCCATGATGATAAGAATGCCTGCCAATTGATTTTTTGCCATACTGGCCTCGTTTAATGAGAAGTCACTGTCTTCTGATGGCTTTAATTTTCTAATTGATCTCATGAGTCCCGTGAGTTCATCCTTTATTTGTGCTGATGTAATTCCATCTTTGGGTTTAATGGCAATCTCTTGTTGAACATTAAAATTATTGAGGTCAACCATTCCACGGGTGGCGAAATAGGTAATGTAAACTTCATCATCCTGTCCTCCGCCCAAAAAGCCTTCTCCACTTTTCTTAAGCACTCCAATCACTTCAAAATTTCGACCTTTAATTTTTAGCTTGCTACCCAATGGATCCTGATTGTTGAAGAGGTTTTTTTCCACATTGGACCCGATGATAACTATATTTTTTCCCCCACGTATTTCATTTTCGGTAAAGTATCGGCCGCTACTCAAGCTTATATCATGCACCCTTTCATAATTAAGCCAAACACCTTTTATATTGCAACTTGAAATATAATTGTCTCTGAATTTAATGGGACGTTGAAAGTCAACGGCACAGGTAACTGCTTCAGCAAGTTCACTTCGTTTAATAATAAGTTCGGCCTCATCAACCGAAGGTTGCGGACGCAAGAAATACTTCCACCATGGATAATCAAATCCACCTTCCCATGACCATTTATGCACATATATGGTATTGGGCCCAATGCTGTCGATACTATCATTAATGTTTTTCTTAAGTGAATCAACAGCGGCTAAAACAAGAATGATTACAAATATCCCGATAACCACCCCTAACAAAGAAAGGGATGTTCTTAGCTTATTTGCCACCAGAGAACTCAGGGCCATTAAAGCACTTTCGGTGAAGATTTTAAAAATCAAGTTGTGCGGAGTTGTTAATACTTGGTGTAAAAATAGAAATATAGGGTTCAACAATTTTTCTGACTTTTGTAAAAATCATTAATGTAAATTAAGTATTTCATTATCAACACTTTAATTCCTATTCATGAGTTCCTCTAAAAAAATTCACTCGGCCCTTGTGTCTGTATACAATAAGGATGGTTTAGCACCTATTTTAAAAAGACTAGGTGAACTCGGTGTTGAGCTGATTTCCACAGGTGGAACTCAAACCTTTATTGAAAGTCAGGGATTAACGGCAACACCAGTTGAAACCTTAACAGATTATCCATCTATTTTTGGAGGGAGAGTAAAGACTTTACATCCCAAAATTTTCGGAGGTATATTATATAGAAGAGAAAACGAACAGGATTTATTAGAACAAAAACAATATGAGATTCCATCTATAGACCTTGTTATTGTTGACTTGTATCCATTTGAGGATACAAGTAGATCAACCAAAGATCAGGACGAGATCATAGAAAAAATCGACATTGGTGGAATTTCATTGATTCGCGCAGCTGCCAAAAATTTTCAGGATACAATTATTGTTTCATCAAGAGGTGATTATGCAGCTTTGCTAGATCTTTTAAATAACAAGAATGGCCTGTCTGATATTGAAGATCGTAAGTATTTTGCTACAAATGCGTTTGCCACCTCTTCTCATTACGATGGTTTGATACATTCATTCTTTGCAAACGGCCATATAGAAGGAGCTGGTCATTACAAGATCAATCAACCAGCGAAAACGCTCAGATACGGCGAAAATCCTCATCAGCAGGCAAAGTTTTATGGCAGGCTTGATGATATTTTTGAGGTGCTGAATGGTAAAGAGTTGTCATATAACAACCTGGTTGATATCGATGCCTCTGTACAACTTATTCAGGAATTTTTTGTGCCAACAGTAGCTGTAATGAAGCATACCAATTCATGTGGATTGGCTTCTGCAGATACAGTGCTTGAAGCCTACAAGCGTGCATTTGAATGTGATACTACTTCCGCTTTTGGGGGCATTATAGCTACAAACACAGAGATTGATCTTGCTACGGCCAATGAAATGAATACTTTGTTTTTTGAAGTGTTAATTGCACCATCGTATCAGCCTGAAGCACTTGAGATATTAAAGCAAAAAAAGAACAGAATCATCATTCAGCAAAAGAAACCAGTTCCATACTTCAATATGTTCAAATCCCTTTTAAATGGTGCTATTGAGCAGGATATAGATAGAAGTGCTGAAGGAGTGGGGAACTTTAAAGTGGTAACCAGCAAGCAACCATCGGACGACGAATTAGCTGATTTGGAATTTGCGATCAAAGCAGTAAAGCATTTAAAGTCAAACGGAATTGCATTGGTAAAGAATCGTCAGCTAATTGGTATGGGTTGTGGTCAAACAAGCCGGGTGGATGCATTGCAACAAGCGATAAAAAAAGCGGGTGAATTTGGGTTCGATTTGAAGGGTTCGGTAATGGCCAGTGATGCATTTTTCCCATTTCCTGATTGTGTTGGAATCGCTGCAACCGCAGGAATATCAGCTATTTCGCAGCCCGGAGGGAGCATAAAAGATCAGGATAGTATTGATGCTGCGAACACCCATAACCAGTCAATGGTTCTTACTGGGATTCGTCATTTTAAGCATTGATTTAACCACCCTAAAATCTTTTTTGCACTTTTTTGTTAGCGTTTTACTCAAGCTCGGAAAAAATGATCTTGGCAAAAAACCTAAACAGAGAAAATTAGTTTCTAATGAAAAAATAATTTTTTTCTTTCAAAAAGAAAAAGTTCGAACAAAAAAAAATTATTTTTGCATAAGAATTCTTGCTAATATTCTAAACAATTTTTTACTTAGCAACCTCAACTCATTAATATTCGAATAAATTGGGTCTATTTGATTTTTTTACACAGGAAATTGCCATTGATCTTGGCACGGCCAATACCTTGATTATCAGCAATGATAAGGTGGTTGTAGACGAACCTTCTATCGTTGCAGTTGATCGAAAGACAGGTAAAGTAATTGCAATTGGAAGAGAAGCACTTTTGATGCATGGTAAGACCCACGCTAACATCGAAACCATTCGTCCATTGAAAGATGGGGTGATTGCCGATTTCTATGCGGCAGAGGAGATGATTAGAGGAATGATCAAAAAAATTTACAACAAGGGCAAGTTCATGAAGCCGACTTTAAAAATGGTAATTTGTATTCCATCGGGTATTACTGAGGTGGAAAAAAGAGCCGTTAAAGATAGCGCTGAACATGCTGGAGGTAAAGAAGTATATTTAATTCACGAACCTATGGCTGCTGCCATTGGTATCGGTATTGATGTGGAAGAGCCCATGGGGAACATGGTAATTGACATCGGTGGAGGTACAAGTGAGATTGCTGTAATTGCCTTGGGTGGTATCGTTTGCGATAAATCTATTCGTGTTGCAGGTGATGATCTAACTCATGATATTGAAGATTACATGCGTCGTCAACATAACATCACTATTGGAGAAAGAACCGCAGAAAGAATTAAAATAGAAGTGGGTTCGGCTATGCAAGAGCTTGAAAGTCCACCACCTGATTTCCCAGTACATGGTCGTGACCTAATGACTGGTATTCCTAAGGAAATTATGGTTTCTTATCAGGAGATTGCTTATGCCCTAGATAAAACCCTTACAAAAATTGAAGCGGCCATCTTAAGTGCATTGGAGTTAACTCCACCGGAGCTGGCAGCTGACATATACAAACATGGTTTATATCTTGCGGGTGGTGGTGCATTGTTGAGAGGGCTTGATAAAAGGATCAGCTTGAAAACCAAATTACCAGTGCATGTAGCTGATGATCCGTTGCGTGCAGTAGCAAGAGGCACCGGAATTGCTCTTAAGAATATCGACAAGTTTTCATTTCTCATTAAATAAAACACCCTTGAACATAAATGCGCAACCTATCTTTCTTACTACAAAAATTTGGGTTCATACTCCTGTTTTTGTTGTTGGAAGGAGTCGCATTATTTCTCATTCTTCAGCGAACTAACTTTCAAAAAGTTGCTTTTTTAAACTCTACCAGTGAGTTTACCGGGAAGATTTACTCTTACTATGGAGGGTTTAGAGAATACTTCTATTTGAAAAAAGAAAATGAAATCCTTGCAGAAGAAAATGTGAGACTATACGCCTTAGTTGAACAAAGTTGGAGAAACTTTGCAGCACAACCTAAGGGAACTGACTCTTCATACAAGCAAGTTTTTACATATACACCATGTAATGTGATCAATAATTCACTTTCAAAAACCCAAAACTATTTTACCATTGATGCGGGTTCTGCTCAGGGAATTCACCCAGGTATGGGAATTATTTCACCTTCAGGTATTGCAGGTGTGGTAAAAGGCGTAAGTGAAAATTTTTCGGTATGCATGTCTGTTTTAAATACCAATTTCCCTGTTTCCATTCAAACGAGAAAGTCAAAGGATGCAGGGACATTGGCCTGGGATGGAAAGTCCTCGGTATTTTCAAAAGTAGTTGATATTCCCAATCACGTAAGTATTCAACCTGGTGACACCATTGAAACCTCAGGTTTAAAATCTAGAATTTTTCCGGAAGGGCTCTTGGTTGGGTTCGTTACTGGTTACACAATAGATCCTGATGATGGGTCTTACCTCATACTTGTTCGTTTATCAACTTCATTCACCGCATTGCGACAAGTATATGCTATTGATTACAAGTATGAAGCTGAACAAAAAAATCTGGAAGATAGTCTTGCAATTGATTTAGCACCGGTGAGCCATGAATAATCGGAATCTCCTCATAGCACTTCGACTTCTGGCTTTGCTTGTGATAGATATTTTTCTTGTAAGCAGACTTGAGATTGGAATTTATTTTGTTCCACATATTTATTTTTTAGGTCTGTTGCTTATGCCGGTGAGGAGTTCAAAAGTGGTGATGCTTTTGTTCGGTTTTTTCTCAGGATTGGTAATGGATCTCTTTTTGAATACAGTAGGCCTTCATGCGGCAGCATCAACGCTTTTGGCTTTTATTAGAATCTTCACACTTAGATTTTATTTAGCGCCCGAAGATGAAGATAATAATATCAGTCCTGGACTTTATACTTTTGGAAACCGGAAATATTTAATCTACTCTTCCATTCTTATCTTAATTCATCAACTTGCATTTTTCTCATTGGAAGTTTTTAATCCGAGTTCAATTTTATTGATTGTGAAAAAAACCCTGGCCAGTTCTATACTTAATATTACATTATTAGTGTTTATACAAATGCTATTCATGAAACCGGCAAAAAAGAAAAATGAAAGACGAAAGCGCTAGAAAATATATTTACATAGGCATTTTTGTTTTTATTGCCATAGCGTTTGTTTTTAAGCTATTGCAATTACAGGTGATCAACACCGAATACAACAAAAAGTTTGCTGATGCTTATGCCATTAAGCGAATTGTTCGTTTTCCTGCCAGAGGAAACATTCTTGACCGTAATGGAAAGATTATGGTTGGCAATGATTTTGCATTCGATATTTATATGACACCGATAGAGGTAGCCCCCATCGAAAGAGCAAAATTGGATGATATCCCTAAAATTCTTTCCACAACAAAAGGAATTGATACGATTGATTTTTGCGAACTGGTGGATATTCCTGTAGAGGAATTTGCAAAAGTATCACGTCTTGCCTGGAAGAGGATAAAAAATCGTGAAGCAAGCAAAACAGAGCCAGTTGCTATTGTAAGAGATATTTCAAAAGAAAACGTAGCAGCCATTAAAGAAAAAATGTTTTTGTTTCCGGGATATTATCTCGAAAAAAAATCATTGAGAAGATATCCTCGTCCTATAGGAGCTTTAATTCTTGGAGAAGTAGCAGAGTGTGATACTGCTATTACAAATCATGACTCTTATTATCGCCCCGGAGATTATATAGGGAAAAGCGGAATTGAAAAATCTTACGAAAAAGTTCTTCGTGGAATTAAAGGAGTTCGAAAAGTTTTTGTGGATGTAAAACAAAACGAACGTGGAAGTTATTTAGATGGAGCTGAAGATACAGTTTCAGTTCAGGGAGAAAATCTTACTATTACAATTGATGCTGACTTACAGGAATATGCTGAACTGCTAATGGCCAATAAAAAAGGTGCAATTGTAGCTATAGAACCTAAAACTGGTGAAGTTTTATGTTTGGTTTCAGCCCCTACATACGATCCAAATTTATTGGTAGGGAGAGGTCGGAAACAAAATTATCCGAAGTTATTATTAGACCCCAATAAGCCTTTGTATAACCGTGCAATTATGGATGGCTATCCTCCCGGTTCTACATTTAAAATTTTCCAGGCTTTAGCAGGACAGCAAGAAGGATTTGTAACTGCTGATACACGCTATCCTTGCAATAATGGATTCAGAATATCAGCATCTCATACCATCGATTGCCATGGGCATGGTTCACCTGATTTGGTTACTTCTATTCGAGCTTCCTGTAATTCATACTATTGCAGACTATTTGTCAACTTCGTGGGTAGATATCCAACTCCTGCTGAAGGTTATGCGGTGTGGAAAGGATACGCCAACAGATTTGGTTTTGGTCAAAATTTTCCAGGATCAGATATTCCAAATATTAAAAAAGGCAATGTACCCACCCCAGAATATTTCAATAAAATATATCCGGGTCGTTGGACCGGAATGACTTTAGTTTCTTTGGGAATTGGACAAGGTGAATTACAGGCTAATGTAATGCAAATAGCTAATTTGGCTTGCGTGGTGGCAAATAGAGGTTATTGGATAACGCCACATGTAGGAAAAAAGGTGGGCAATAAAGCAGTGGACCCAGAGCAATTCAAGAAAAATTATGTAGGTGTAGATGATAAATATTTTGATGTGGTGCAGGAGGGGATGTATGGAGCAGCCAATTTGCCTGGCGGAACAGCTTATCATATAAGGCTGGAGGATATTGCTATTTGTGGAAAAACAGGAACTGCGCAAAACCCACATGGTGAAAATCACTCTGTATTTATGTGTTATGCTCCACGAGAAAATCCGAAGATTACAATTGGAATACTTATAGAGAATGCCGGTTTTGGCGGAACATGGGCAGCTCCAATAGCAGCATTACTTGTTGAGAAATATCTGAAGGGAAAAACATCACGTCCTACGATGGAAAAACAAATGATGGAAAAGAACTTAATGAATGTAGTTAAAACATCAAAAAGCCATAATTGAAAAGGAGCAACGGCATACTGGGTAACGTAGACCCTTGGTTGGTCTTTTTCTATTTTTTTCTAGTGATTTTTGGATGGGCGAATATTTATTCTTCATCCAGCACCGAAGAAAGTAGGGCGATATTCGATTTGGGTACATCGCACGGTAAGCAATTATTGTGGATGGGAATTTGTTTTATGCTGGCATTCTTTATCATGTTATTTGATAGCAGGTTTTATACCAACTTCTGGTTCATCTTCTATGGAGCGGTCATTGTTATGCTCATTCTGGTGCTCATTATAGGGCAAAAGGTGGATGGAAATAAAGCATGGATTGAACTTGGCCCAATAAAAATTCAGCCTTCCGAATTTGCGAAGTTTGCAACGGCCCTTATTATTGCCAAGCTGATCTCTGGATCCAATTTCTCTTTTGAACCTACTTCCAAAAGCCGGTCCTTGATTCGTCGTTTTCAAACTATTCCTGTTTTGAACGCTACGGTTGATGGTGTAATAATCTTCATAGCATTATTAGCACCCGCAACTCTTATTCTACTGGAAAACGATACCGGCTCAACCTTGGTCTTTATGTCATTTGTACTGGCATTTTTTAGATTTGGATTGTCATGGTTGTATTTTATAACAGGTGTAGTTATGGTCATCGTCTTTTTTATGACGATTCTTTTACCTGCATCAACAGTGTTAATTGCATTACTTATTGTAGGAATTTTGGTTGCATTTTTTGTAACCGATCTTCGAAATGGATGGAAGGGTGCAGTATTGATGTTGGGGTTTTTTATAATGGCATTAGTTCTTCCAGGAATGGTTGCATCCATGTTGCCAGAAGTTGTTTCTGTTGGTAAACTTATGGAGCCAAGTAATATTGGTTATCCTGGTTGGGTGCCTCCTGTTTTACCACCTGTTTTGCCTGCGGTGTTTACAGTTTTATCGATGCTGGTAATAGCAGGTGTATGTTTTGCTTTTCGAAGAATCATTGGGGGTGCCGGAACAATTTTGGCGATTTTTATTTTTCTTATTTCGTTTACTTTATTGGTAAAACCAATTTATAACAACGTTTTAAAACCTCACCACAGAACGCGAATCATGGTTTTGCTGGGTAAAGAAACAGATAGAAAAGGAGCTGCATGGAATGTTTACAATTCGAAAGTTGCCATAGGGTCGGGAGGTGTTTTGGGCAAAGGATATTTACATGGGTCGTTTACAAAACTGCATTTTATTCCAAAACAACGTACTGATTTTATTTTTTCTGTCGTTGGCGAAGAATGGGGATTCTGGGGATCAACCCTGGTTTTACTCATCTACTTGGCATTTTTAATCCGGCTTGTTTTAACTGCCGACCGACAGCGAAATAAGTTTCACATGGTGTATGGTTATTGCGTCGCATGCTTAATGTTCTTCCATTATTTTATGAATGTGGGAACCACTATTGGTTTAGCCCCTGCCGTAGGTGTGCCTTTGCCATTCTTTAGTTATGGTGGTTCATCATTGCTTGGTTTTACTATTTTAATGTGGGTCTTTATAAAAATGGATTCACAGAATATGCAAATTCTACGTTAGACTAAATATTTTTATGTAGTCAATTTTTTAATTGATTTGGACGGCTTTTGCTGACGCTTCGGTTAGCATGTGCCATCTGGTGTTTTTCTAAATCTTAAACCGATCCCCAGCTCCAACTGGGGTCTCTTTATTCGAGGAAGAATTTGCATAAAAACAAAAAAGGATGTCGCTCTTTTTACTGATCGAAGCATAAATGCTTGTTCTAACTGAAGACAACCGAAACGTGAGGATAGCCGCTGGCCGAGATCTGCCCGGGATAGAAGCACGTACCCCGCAAGGATACGCCAAAGGCGGAGACTGAGGAGTACTGCGCATAGCCCGTAAGGCAGCATAAAAATTAATAATAACTTTGCACAATGATCGTTGATACACATTCGCATTTATACGAAGAAAGTTTTTTACCTGATTGGGATGAGGTGGTATCACGTTGTAAAACTGTCGGCGTAAAAAAAGTTTTATTGCCAAATGTTGATTCGTCTACTTTACAAGCTTTAAAAGATACGGTTGCAAAAGATCCTCAAATGTTTATTCCAATGATGGGGTTACATCCTTGTTCCGTAAAAGAAAACTATTTAGATGAACTTGCGATCGCGAATTTTTTTTTATACAGTGAAAAATATATTGCGATCGGAGAAATTGGAATCGATTTATACTGGGATAAAACATTTGTTGAACAACAGGAAGATGCTTTTATTACTCAGGTTGGTTGGGCTAACGAACTTGGATTGCCTATATCTATTCACTCTAGAGAGAGCACATCTATGATCATTGATATTTTAAAAGATAAAATTGTTTGTGATAAAAAGGGAGTGTTTCATTGTTTTGGAGGAACTCTTGAAGAAGCAAAACAGATTATTGAAATGGGATATTGTTTAGGAATAGGAGGGGTGGTTACTTTTAAAAATTCAACATTGCCCGAGGTTCTCAAACAAGTTGGGCCTGATAGATTGGTATTGGAAACGGATTCGCCATACCTAGCTCCTGCACCCCACAGAGGAAAAAGGAACGAAAGTAGTTATACAAGTTTGGTCGCATTAAAATTGGCTGATATATTTGGGATCTCATTGGAGGATGTTGAATCGATAACAACTGCTAATGCCAACGAAATTTTTAAATTGGAAACCTTTAACTGAAAAAAGTGAGTCAGCGTTCAAAAATTTTAATCATTTATACTGGTGGAACTATTGGGAGTTTTGTTGATCCTGAAACGGATACATTAAAGCCAGTAAATTTTGAAAAGCTGGTTGATTTTATTCCTGAGTTGCAAAGAGTAAATGCCGATATAAAAGTGTTTACATTGGATGAGCCGAAGGATAGTAGTAACATGCTTCCTGTTGACTGGATAAAAATTACCAATGCGATTAAAAATAATTACGAAGCGTTTGATGGTTTTGTAGTATTACATGGAACTGATACAATGGCGTATTCTGCCTCGGCTGTAAGTTTTTTAATTGAGAATTTGAAAAAACCAGTAATATTTACAGGATCTCAAATTCCATTGGGACTTATTAGAACTGATGCCAAAGAGAACATTATTACCGCTCTAGAAATTGCGTCTTCAAAAAATAAGAAGGAAGAACCGCGTGTTCCCGAAGTGAGTATTTATTTTGAGTTTAAATTATACAGGGCTAATCGTACTTTTAAATTTAGTACAAGTCAGTTTAATGCATACATGAGTCCTAATTATTCTTTGTTGGCCGAAGCAGGAGTTAATATTGAATACATGGATCATGTAATTATACGACCGAATGATTCTTCAACCTTGTTTTACGATCAACTTGACCCAAATGTGGTAATTTTTAAAATGTTTCCTGGAATTACCCAACAGGTTTTAGAGGGGATAAGCAATATAATTGGACTCAAGGCCATTGTTCTGGAAACGTTCGGTGCCGGCAACGCAACGCTTGAACCTTGGTTTTTTACATGGATGAAAGGAGTTCAGCAGAAGGGCATTATATTAGTAAATACCACACAATGTATTCAGGGAACAGTTGAGCAAGGTAAATACGAAACTGGAGCAGGTTTTAAGAAATTGAATGTTTTAAGTGGGGCAGATATGACCTGTGAGGCAGCACTTACCAAGCTTATGTATCTGTTGGCCAAAGAGAAAGACAATACTAAGGTGACCTCGGAATTTCTAGCTTCCATTAGAGGTGAAAGGACTAACTAGCCCAATGGGGCTTAGAAATCAATGAAGTTTAGTATTTTCGCGGTCATTAATAAATTTGGAGAGATGTCCGAGTGGCTTAAGGAGCACGCTTGGAAAGCGTGTGTACTCCTAAAGGGTACCGTGAGTTCGAATCTCACTCTCTCCGCCAAAGCCCAACTAAGTTGGGCTTTTTTTGTTAACCCATCCCCTAATTCGGTTAAAAACATTAGTTTTGCGCCAGTTTTAGAAAAAAAATTCCCCTCAGGTGTTGGCAGAAAATTCCGTACAAATAGAAAAACCATCGCTAAAGATCTCCGACTATATAGCTTTTACCAAGCTTCGTCTATCGTTATTGGTTTTATTTTCTGCCGGATTAGGCTACCTCATTGCAGGCGGACCTTTTGAAACCAAAACATTTATTTGTCTTCTTATTGGAGGATTTTGTATTACAGCAGCAAGCAATGGTTTAAACCAGATCTTCGAAAGAGAGCTTGACAAACTGATGAAAAGGACTATGAATCGTCCTTTGCCTAAAGATAAAATGTCTGTTACCGAGGCTTACGTATTGGTAATAGTCTTTGCAGTTGGAGGAACGCTTTGTTTATGGTTTGGAACCAATCCGCTGTGTACTTTATTGAGTGTTTCTTCCTTATTTCTATATGCCTTTGTTTACACGCCTCTTAAAAGAGTAAGCTCTATAGCGGTATTTGTGGGAGCAATTCCAGGTGCATTACCTCCATTATTAGGTTATGTGGCTTGCACCGGAACCATTGATTATATGGCCATGTTATTATTTGCGACTCAGTTTATGTGGCAGTTTCCTCATTTCTGGGCGATTGCATGGAGGGTAAATGATGACTATGCGAAAGCAGGCTTTAGTTTATTGCCATTTAAATCAGGACATAGCAAACAAAACGCATTTCAAATTCTTATTTATGGGTTATTCCTTATTCCGGTGAGTGTTATCTCAGTATTTATGGGGTACACAAATATTATCTCAGGAATCATTATTGCCGTATCGGGTGTCGCATTTTTAATCCCAGCCATCCAATTATATAGGAATTTAAGTATGAAATCAGCTTCAACTTTAATGTTCAGTAGCTTTTTGTACCTACCTGTAGTTCAAATATTTATGTGGTTGAATCTATGACGAACGAGGAGTTTATTGAGAAAAAGCCGGCTTATACCGGACCAACTGCAAAAGACAAGGAAAGAGCCCGAATTTTTATGATGTATCTGGCCATGTTTGCCATATTTGTTATGTTCGGAGGATTTTGTTCTTACTTCATTGTAAGACAGGGACAGAGCGATTGGCTTAAATTTGATATTCCTGCCCAATTCACGCAAAGCACCGTCGTTATTCTTATTAGCAGCGTTGCGATGATCATGGGAAGTGTGTTTAACCGAAAAGGTAACAAATGGTTGTCTACATTATTTATATTCAGCACTTTGATTTTAGGAATAATATTTACTTATTTGCAGTGGGAAGGTTGGACTACACTGATCGAAAGAGATTTACATCCGGCTGACCCCAGAACTAGTGCAGGTAATAACAGCGTTTCTTTGTTTTATGCAATTACAGGGCTACATGTAGTGCATGTGCTTGGTGGATTAATTGCTCTTTTTGTAACTTCAATAAGAGCAGCTGCAGGGAAATATAAACCTCAAAGCTACACCGGACTAAAGCTAACAGCATTGTATTGGCATTTTTTAGGAGGATTATGGTTATACTTGTTCCTGTTTTGGAATTATGCAGATCAAATTTTTTAATATAACACTATAACAAGAATATATGGCTCATTCAACAACCGAACACGTATCAGCCAAGCAAGCATGGGGTGGAGCAGCGGCTCCTTATAATATTTCATGGGGAAAAATGATGATGTGGTTCTTCCTGGTATCGGATGCACTTACGTTTTCAGCTTTATTGATTTATTACGGAGCAACGCGTAATGCAAATGCACAACACTGGCCTGATCCTGATGGAGTTTTTAATCACTTTCCGGGAGTTGAAGGACATATTCCGCTTATTTTCGTTTCGTTAATGACGTTTATCCTCATCATGAGTTCCGTAACAATGGTATTAGCTGTTGATGCAGGCCATAGAGGTGATAAAAAGAAAGTAGTGATCTGGTTAATTCTTACCATCATTGGTGGATTTATGTTCCTTGGATCACAAGCTTATGAGTGGACTCAATTTATTACTGGAACGGTTCATGGTTTTCAGTTGCCTGACGGAAGTCATATTCATGGTGCAAGTATGATTGAAAATGAATATGGTGCCAAGGCCTTTGCAAATCTCTTCTTCCTTATCACAGGGTTTCACGGAACTCACGTATTTTCCGGAGTAATTTTGAATATAATCACGCTTATCATGGTAATAAAAGGCGTGTTTGCTCGCCGTGGCCATTATGAGTGGGTGGAGAAAGTTGGTTTATACTGGCATTTTGTAGACCTGGTTTGGGTATTCGTATTCACCTTCTTCTACTTGATTTAATTCAGAAAAAATAATTAAAAAATAAATTTCGCTTATTATGGCAATGGAATACGATTATTACGAACAACACATTCATCATCCGAATGACCCGATAGCACCGGCTAAAACAAGATGGATCTGGAATATATTTTGGTTGTTATTAGCTGTTACTACTGTTGAGGTAAGTTTGGCCTTTGCAAACTACTATCAGCATTTTGGAATTGACCAGATTTTAAAGGTGGTTTATATCGTCCTTACGTTGGTAAAAGCTGGCTTTATTATTTTCTGGTACATGCACTTGAAAGATGAGAAAAAGTCATTTAAATTAACTCTTGGTTGCCTTGTGGTTGTATTAACCTACTTCATCATATTAATGTTGAACGAAGGCTACCATCAGAATATTGTTCATTATGATTTTCCTGTATTTATGCAAAGAGACCCAAGCGGTTTAACTGGCCATTAATATTCAATTGATAAAGAAACTTAAATGGGTCTTGGTTTTACCAGGACCCATTTTTTTTAAGGATTAACCATTAATTTTGCGGTATGGAAACAAAGGGAGATTCAAAAAAGAAAAAAATATTTAAGATTGTCGTGTTGGTCTCTCTATTGGTTTTGCCAACGGTATTGTTTTATTTTTTCATTTACGCTGGAGTTCACAAAGTAAGCCGTTTGCCTTTTTATGGACCAATCACTATGGTTGACGCAAAAGTAAAAGGTAAAACCATAAAAGACACTTTGTATTTCGAAATACCATCCGTGAATTTATTGAGAACTGATTCTTCTGTATTTAATCCACTACAATTAGAAAAGAGAATTTATGTAACCCATTTTCTTGATTTCTCAAAATTGGATACAATCCCTAATCAAATTGTTTTTTGTGCTTCGGAGATTTTTAAAAAACATCCTGATATTTATTTCGTTACCTACTTCGAACATTATAAAAATCAACCATTACCAAAGCCTTCTTCCTTTACAAAATCACTCGAGGGATTGGATACAAATTGGATTTATGTAATCGTTCCTGATGATAAATTGGATTCAATTAAATCAAAAGGATATTTTGTTAATGATCCAGATATGAAAGAAGCTCCCGATCCATATAGCATGGTTCTGGTTGATAAGGAGAGAAGGATACGTGGTTATTATAACCCTACTTATGCAAGCGATATCAAACGGGTAAATGGCGAGACCGAGTATTTGAAAAAAGAATATTTTCTTAATTATCGAACACATAAATATTACCAGTACGAAGACAATCAGATTGAGCAAAAGCGACTAAAGAATAAGAAGTAAGGAAACAAAATTTCGCATACTTTCAACCGTTAGCTGGGGCGTCCCGAATTTATTTCAGGATCTATAACCGACTAATTGACATAAGTGTGTTTTGTATTTAGATGGATTCTTCATTTATTAGAGTTATCTCCGATGCAGACTGCTTTTAAAACACCTACATTTGTCAAATGAAACGAATTATCTTTTTGATCTTTTCATTACCAATTCTCATTCATGCTCAATATACGGATTACTGGACCGGCAAACTTAGTTTCGGAACATCAGTTACAATTGAGTTAAATGTTACTTATGATCGTCTAAACCCCAGCATGATTACTCTTGATTGTCCAGAACAGTATTCCTGGGAAACTAAATGTGAATTAATGAAATGGACACTTGATAGTTTTAATGTGGGTATAGCAGCAGCTGATGTAAGAATCATTGGAAAAAAAACAAATCACGATTCGATTCTCGAGGCAAAATGGATTCAAGGGAAAATGGAATTGTCTATTACTTTCAATCGATCACTAACGGGCATTGATCCAGTTCGTCCACAAAACCCATCGTTGTTTGTAGATTATTTAATAGAGGATGTTCGAATTCATAATTCAAAAGACAATATTGATCTTTTTGGAACACTTACAATTCCAAAAGGATTTCAAATGAAAGGTTGCGTCGTTTTGGTAAGCGGAAGTGGGCCGCAGGACAAGGAAGAATCAATGATGGGGCATAAGCCATTTTGGGTAATTGCCGACTACTTAACCAAAAATGGTTATGCCGTAATGCGTTTTGATGATAGAGGAAGTTATAGAAGCACAGGCAACTTTTCGCAATCCACTATTTACGATTTTGCGAATGATGTAAATGCTGCAATAGATATGGTGAAAGAAAGAACCGGATTGGATGATTCGAAAATTGGATTGATGGGCCATAGTGAAGGTGGAATGGTTTCTCAAATCGTTTTAAAGGATCGTCCGCTGGCGTTCTTTATTTCTCTTGCCGGACCGGCAGCTCCTGGAGTTGATCTGATGTACACTCAAAATCGTGATTTGGGTGATATGTTCAATATTTCGAATGATGAATTTGATAAAGCGGTTGGCCCATTTTTGAAAAAAATACTAACCATCGTTGCTGATCCCAAAATAGACAGTACAACCGCGATAAAAAAGATGATGACATTGTACAAAAAAGATTCGAAAAAATTTACGGATGCAGCAAGAAAAAGATTTCAAATGGACGATCCTTTAGGAGCTGCTTTTTGGTTAACGAAGCCCATACGTGCATTTGTAGGATTTAATTCAACAAGCATTTTATCACAATTGAAATTGCCAATTCTTGCTTTAAACGGAAGCAAGGATAAACAAGTAAACAGTAAAATGAATCTGGATGTTTTTAGAACATACACATCGAACAATACTTTGAGTCAACAGATTGAATTACCTGGGAAGAATCACTTATTTCAAACTTGTGAAAAAGGAGATGTTGCAGAATATGGAAAATTGGAAGAAACTTTTTCTCCCGATACACTTACGATAATTCTGGAATGGCTCAACAAAGTTTTCGCCAAATAAGGAAACGATGATTACTTAGTTATCCCTTCAAGGTCAAGTAGAAATACATATTCCATAGCTACTTCTTTCAATCTTTCAAATCGTCCTGATTTTCCTCCATGACCAGCTTCCATTTCGCAGAATAAGAGTAATTTGTTATTGTCAGTTTTAATCTCACGAAGCTTAGCTACCCATTTTGCTGGTTCCCAATATTGAACTTGAGAATCGTGAAGACCAGTTGTGATTAGCATGTTTGGATAGTCTTTGCCTTCAACATTATCGTAAGGAGAATATGATTTAATATAATCGTAGTAAATTGGATCTTTAGGATTTCCCCATTCGTCAAACTCACCGGTTGTTAGTGGAATACTTTCATCCAGCATTGTTGTAACCACGTCCACAAATGGTACTTGAGCCACAATTCCCTTAAATAAATCAGAACGCATATTTGCAACTGCTCCCATTAATAATCCTCCTGCACTTCCACCCATCGCATATAAATGATCCGGTGACGTATAACCAAAGTTTATTAAATGTTCGGCACAAGCAATAAAATCGGTAAATGTATTTTTCTTGTTGAGTAGTTTTCCATCTTCGTACCATTGTCTCCCCATTTCTTGTCCACCTCTTATATGAGCAATGGCAAAAACAAACCCTCTGTCAAGTAAGCTAAGTCTTACAGAGCTAAAATATGGATCCATATTAGCTCCATATGAACCGTAACCATACAGTAAAAGTGGTGTTTGTGCACCAAGTGTAGTTGTAGACTTATAAACAAGCGATACAGGTACTAATACTCCATCATTCGTTTTGGCAAACATTCTTTCTGTCTTATACTTGGTAGCATCATATCCACCTAGTACTTCTTGCTGCTTTAATAAGTTTGATTTTTCAGTTCCCATGTTAAAGTCGTAAATACTGTTGGGCGTTACTAAAGAAGTGTATGAATACCTTAATAGTTCCGTGTCAAAATCAGGATTAATAGATGGAAATGCTGAATAAACTGACTCGTTAAATTTAATTTTATAATCTTTGGTGCCATCCCATTTTTTAATGCGAATTTCTGTTAGTCCATTTTCTCTTTCGGATATTACCAGGTAGTTTTTAAAAATATCAATACCATCAAGTAGAACATTACTTCTATGAGGGATCACTTCAACCCAGCTATCTTCACTGGTATTGTTTACAGAACATTTTACGAGTTTAAAATTCTTAGCATTTTTATTAGTAGTAATATAAAAGTCCTTTTCGAAAGATTCTACACTATATAGATGATCTCTTTCTCTTGGCATTATAGAGCGAAATGCGCCATCAGGGTCTTTTGCATTTAAAAAATATACCTCAGATGTTAATGTGCTATACGAACCAATAAAAATATATTCTTCGGATTTCGATTTATAGATACCACAGTTAAATGTTACGTCTTTTTCTTCAAAAACATTGATATCCGAACTGGATTTTGTTCCTAGTAAATGCTTTTTAATCAAATAGGTTCTAAGGGTTTCTTCATCTTTTACATCGTAAAAAAGGGTTTTGTTATCTGCAGCCCATGCGTAAGACCCATCTGTATTTTCTACAGTCTCTTCCATGATTTTACCAGTGGTAAGGTCTTTTACATATAGTGTGTATTTCCTTCGACTAATATTATCTACTCCAAATGCTAATAAATTATTATTAGGACTCATCGATAAACCAGCTACATCGTAATAGCTTGATCCTTTCGCCATTTGATTTACATCCAACATTATTTCTTCCTTGGCTTCTAAAGTTCCTTTTTTGCGACAATAGATTGGATATTCTTTTCCATCTTCATATCGGTTGTAGTACCAATATCCTCTCATTTGGTATGGAACAGAGAGGTCGGTTTGTTTTATTCTGCCTACCATTTCTTTAAACAGATCTTCTTTAAACCCATCGGTATGAGACATCATGCTTTTTGTATAGGCATTCTCATCTTC
>Ga0209181_10000457_pt1 | contig 75907 bp, 73 predicted proteins | sample MAT05_FD_187208 | JGI IMG/M metagenome (GOLD analysis project Ga0209181, IMG submission 187208) | Freshwater microbial communities from Lake Fryxell liftoff mats and glacier meltwater in Antarctica - MAT-05 (SPAdes) (version 2) | ecosystem: Environmental > Aquatic > Freshwater > Ice > Liftoff... | reverse complement strand
AGTACCTGGTGCTTTGCCAGGGCTTCCAGGATGGGGACTTGCACCCCATAGACAAAGCCAAGCTTTGCTCGGCGCACGTGCAGTGGAACGAAAAACAGCGTTAAGAGGACAATTTGCATAGCCAAATTGGCTACAGCCCATTGACATCGGCTTTATTGCTCTTGACTAACGCTGCTAGGATGGGTGCCTTAGGGTCTACCCCTTTTGACCAACGCTCCAAAAATATTGCTCGCTTCGACCTGAAGTCATGGAAGCAAAGCTGTTATGAAGAACGGCAAGTCTTGAAAGCTCATCCCTACAGAGCTTTCAAGACTCTACTTAGACGCGAACATTGGCGCGCCAGCTTGCCCAATTTTCATTTGGCTATGCAAATTGTCCTCTTAACCCCGTTTTTCGTTCCACTGAACCTCAGACCCCAACTAAGGGAAACTTACTAAGTAGATAGGCTGGGAAAAGGTGAGTTGCATGAAGTTGTATTAAGTACTTCCCGCCTTGAACCGAAAGCGCTCAACCGTATGGCCCTGGACTTTGGCTCTAGCCTCCACCCCGTTCATCACGGCATAAGCTAAATCTAATTCATCCTCAAACATCCGTCCGGCAATTTCAGCCTTCTTGAGATGCTGCCACTCCAACTCAATGGGATTCATCTCGGCACAATATTTGGCGAAAAAGAAGAGGTACAGTCCTTGTGCTTCCCATGCCGGTTGTTTCGCCTGCACCGCTGCACTGGTATGAATCGGACCGTTAGCTTGAGCAATGACTCGGCTCCGTCCGGTTGCCTGCAAGACTGGAGCAGACTGCCTCGCTTGCTCATCCATCATTTTGATGTCGCTCTCACTGTCAAAGCCACCGATGCTCAAGCCGTACGTAAAGCTTTCCAATGGTTGCCAAAGTCCCAGAATGCTGACCCGCCTGCCTCGGCTTTTGGTTTGCTCCAACCGCTTTTGCTCGCCCACAAAGAAGTAGCTGTAACCCGTGGCACTCCACTGGCTAAACCCGGCTTCATCCAGATAGAACAGATCGATGTCTCGGCTGGCAGCAGCCAACTCCAGCAGATCAAGCTCGGCTTGCTTGGTGGCTCTGTGTGCAGGGTCTTGACGTGCACGATGACTCTGGCGTGTTCGCTTCCATCTCACCCCCTTTTTTTCAGTACCCGCCGCCAGCGGTCTGGACTCAACTGGACTTGTCGCTCCTGCGCCAGTTTCTCAGCTAACTGAGGGCTACTGTAGGTGCGGGCTTCCGTTCGCAAAACGCCTTCCAAATACTCCATATCGCCTGGTTCCCAGCGACGGTTACCCCCCGGATGGAGCGCATCCCACAAGCCCCCTAAGCCCTGTTTTTCCCCACGGTGCAAGGCTTCCCGGACGTTCTTCACGTGCCAGTTGACGTGAGCCGCGATTTGCTCCACATACCACCCCCGGCAATTCAGCCGTACCACTTCGGCTCGATCTTTGACTCGTTGCGGCACTGCTGTGGCGCGCCTCAGCTCAAACAGGGTACGCTCTTCCTCAGTCGTTAAAAACCTTCGGCTCGATCTTTGACTCGTTGCGGCACTGCTGTGGCGCGCCTCAGCTCAAACAGGGTACGCTCTTCCTCAGTCGTTAAAAACACTCTCAAACGTGCACCCATACTGCTTTCAACCTAATGTTATCTCAAAGGCTTAACCTACCTTCACATAGCTTACTCTTTCCGCACCCACCTACTTAAAGAATTCATCTCCTAGTAGACCTGGGCTGGAGTAGAGCTACCATTTAGGTAGGGTTGACCAAAGGAGGGTAAAACCATGCCTAGACTAGCTCCAACACCCTTGCAACTAGGCGAGACAGAGCGTTCGCAACTGCAACAGGTTGTTAATCGCCATAGTACTCCCCAGCAGATTGCCCTGAGAGCGAACATTATTCTGTTGGCAGACGAAGGACTCAATCATCGAGATATGGCACGGAAAGTGAACATCAGTCGAGACATGGCAAGGCTGTGGCGGAACCGCTGGCTGGAATTGAGCCAGAAGGACATTCCAGTCGTGGCGCGCTTAGTCGATGCACCTCGCCGCCTTCAGTTTGGAACAAATTCTACGACTGTTTGCGCTTGCCTGTGAGAAGCCTGAAACCAATGACCGCACCATCAGTCAATGGACTGCAAGAGCACTGGCGGATGAGGTGATGAAACAAGGCATTGTTGAGAGTATCTCCCCCGTCATGTCGGACGCTTAATGAACGAAGCAGACTTAAAGCCGCACCAGTCGCAGTACTGGTTGAATCCCCCCCAACCCTCAGTGCGACGCAACGGTCAAAGACATCTGTGCGGTCTATCTGAAGGCGATGGAGCGTGCAAAAGCGGGAGAACGAACGGTTTCGCTGGATGAGATGACGGGCATTCAAGCTCTAGAGAGGAAAACCCCTGACAAACCCATGCGTCCTGGCAAACGAGAACGACGAGAATTTGAGTACATTCGCCATGGAACGCAAACGTTAATTGCGCATTTTGATGTGGCCCAAGGTCGGGTGGTGGAAGCGACCGTAGGGGCTAGACGCACAGAGGTAGATTACCTTAAGCATGTGCAACAACTGCTTGCCACCGACCCGAAAGCGATTAAGTGGCATCTGGTGATAGATTGCTTGAACACTCATCAATCCGAATCCTTGATGCGATTGGTCGCCCAAACGGAAGGCCTTGATGTCGATCTGGGCCTCAAAGGGCAATCTGGCATTCTCAAATCAATGCAAACTCGGTCGGATTTCTTGCGTGACCCCAACCACAAAATTGTGTTCCACTTCACGCCCAAGCATTGTTCCTGACTCAATCAAATCGAGATCTGGTTCAGTATCTTGGCCCGAAAGTTACTGCGGCGAGCCAACTTCGCGAGCCAAGCGCAACTCAAAACTCGCAGCCTTGAATTCATCGACTACTTCAATCGCACCATGGCTAAACCCTTCAAATGGACTTATCAGGGCAAGGCACTAAAGCAATGAAAAAGGTAGGTGAACTCACGCCCAACTCTACTAGTTGCTTGTGAGAGAGTATTGCGCTACACCGAGGGTATAGAGTTTGGGCAATTTATAGCAGACGATCGCACGGTTGTTGCTGTGATTCGGAACCTCCAAATGATTGGAGAAGCTGTAAAAAATATTCCCGTTGATGTGCGCGATCGCAATCCTGAAATTGAATGGCGAAAAATAGCTGCACTAAGAGATGTTTTGGCTCACACCTACTTTCAATTGAGAATGAAATTATTTGGGATGTTGTATAAAATAAGGTGAAGCCTCTGCTCATTAAGGTAAGCCAGTGATTAGAAGCCCAAGGATATGGTGATAGGTTGAACTAATTTTTGTCGCACCTTCTCATGAAGAACTGCGATCGCCCCTCTCATCAATGTTGCCTTTGAGGAACAAACGGGTACTCTAGCGTACGTTATGCAAACCCTGGTGATGTCGTTTATTGGGGTAGTTGAGGAAGAGCGGGTGCAGACCTCGTCGCCAGAAGCGATGCAGGACATGAAGATGCAGTTGCTGGAGTGGAGCATCATGCAGGACATCGTGCGATCATACGGTGCCGCCAGCAAGTTTTTTGGGCGCGTCTGCGAAGCGCTGGGTGAATGAGTGTGCCCCAGTCGGATCGCACAAGCTTGCTGCCTTTAGAGATATGAAAGTTTGGGGATGCAGGTGGTGGCTTCTGCGTAGCAATGGAGAAGGATTCATGCGCGATGCTAATCCTAGAAGGAGAAAGGTTATACTCTCCTCAATAGACCGTTGCTCCAGCGCATGTTCGACCAGTGCCGTTTAGAAAGGGTGACCAGGATGTTTGCCCCACTCTTGAAGGTCTAGACAAGACGATCTACGGTTGGTCTTAAACTCACGAAGGCAGAGATAGGGAATGCTGTATCTGGCGCAGGTACAAAAAAAGGGGCTTTTAGGCAAGTCAGGGCTACAGCTATTGGCGCGGCAGAAATCTGAAAACGCGTGGGCGATTCTTCCTGAAGAAGAAACCATTCTTGCCGCCGAAGCCAGTAGCTTCAGCGAAGGCATGTTTGTTTTGGTCGAGTTGGGCGTTAGTCGTCAGGTGCTGACCGTTAACGATGCGAAAGAGTGGCTCTTGGACATCGTGCAGAAATTTTTGGTAAACGGCATCACGCCAGCCTTCTTGCAGCAAGAAACTGAGCGGGCAGAGCAATGGCGACAGTCGCTCACGCTGCAAAGTCAGGAACTCGATCGCCGTGCCCTAGAGCTAGAAGCTCGCAAAGAGCAGATCCAAGCAATGGAAGAAAAGCTTAAGCGTGAAAAACGGGTGATGGACACCTTGTCATCGCAGCGACAGGCACTCACGCTGCAAAGTCAGGAACTCGATCGCCGTGCCCTAGAGCTAGAAGCTCACAAAGAGCAAATTCAAGCAATGGAAGAAAAGCTCAAGCGCGAAAGACGGGCAATGGACAGCTCGTCATCGCAGCATAAATCTCAAAGCAATCCTGCAAGCTAGCTGTTAATGGTTCATGACGCTGGTGTAAGGGCAGTGGGTAACGGCTCGGCACCTGTGAGGCTAAACGCTCGCACTTGCGTAATTTTGACGTGAATGAGCTTGCCTTTCATGGTTGTAATGTCGCCAGGGAAGAAGGTCAGACGGTTGCTGCGGGTGCGTCCCATCACTTGAGTTGGGTCTTTAGTATTCTGAGACTCAACGAGAATTTCCTCGACGCGATCGCGATACCGCTCTGATCGTTCCATTGCTTTAACTGACCCAAGACGATTGATGCGCTGGAGGCGATCGCGCTTCACCGCTTCACTAAGCTGGTTTTGCCACAGAGCGGCAGGTGTGCTGGGGCGAGGCGAATACGCAGCCGTGTTGACTAAATCAAAGCCAATGTCCTCCACCAGCTTCAGCGTGCGTTCAAACTGCGCGTCGGTTTCGCCGGGAAAGCCCACGATCGCATCGGCACTAATCGCAGCATCGGGCATAGTGTGTCGAATCGTGTCAATGATGCGGCGATATTTTTCATGCGTGTAGCCCCGCGCCATCGCTTTAAGGATGTCGTTGTCGCCCGACTGAAACGGAATGTGGAAGTGTTCGCAGACTTTGGGCAACTCCGCGCAGGCTCGAATCAGACGCTCGGTGAAATAGCGGGGATGGCTGGTGGCAAACCGGATGCGATCGATGCCCGGTACGTCGTGAATGTAGTAGAGCAAATCCGTCAGCGTGTGTTGGTGACGACCTTCAGGGGTGGAGCCAGGAAGGTCGCGTCCGTAGGCATCAATATTCTGTCCTAGCAGCGTAATTTCTTTGAAGCCCTGTTGTGCCAACGCCTCAATTTCTGCACGAATCGCTTCCGGGGTGCGGGATTGCTCCACACCACGTACATTGGGTACCACACAATAGGTGCAGCGTTCGTTGCAGCCATAGATGACATTAACCCATGCAGTAACGGTGCTATCCCGTCGCGGCTTGGTGATGTCTTCCATGATGTGGAGCGCTTCCGTTGCTACGACCTGATTGCCATTGAACACGTCCTCCAGCAAATCTTGCAGACGGTTAGCGTGTTGCGGACCCATGACGAGATCCAGTTCTGGTACACGCCGCAAAAGCTGTTCACCTTCCTGCTGTGCCACACAACCCGCCATAATCAAGGTCAAACCGGGCTGTGTTTGCTTTCGGATCGCCTGCCGTCCCAGATGGGAATACACTTTTTGCTCGGCGCTGTCGCGGATGGTGCAGGTGTTGTAGAGAATGAGGTCGGCATCGTCAGGTTGCTCTGCCCACTCAAAGCCCATCGTTTCCAAAATGCCAGCCATGCGCTCGGAGTCGGCTTTGTTCATCTGGCAGCCGAAGGTAGTGATGTGATAGCGACGGGAGGCAGCGGTCATGGAAGATCGTTTAAAGGGTCAGTCCTAGATCTTATAACAGTCCTCCATGATCTGTAGGGACGTTCCATGGAACGTCCCTACAGAGGTGCGATTCATTGCTGTTTTTACGGATTGCCTTAGCGATCGCCCGTCTTACAAACCCGTCTCGCTGTCGTGCTCAACTGCGTTGGGGTCAACACCCATCGGCGAAACGATGTCTCGGAACAGCGTCATCTGTTCGCTAAACTCTAGGCGCTTGATCTGGTTGAAGAGAGCTTCTGCTGCATCCGAAAGCGTGTAATCCGATGGGACGGGAATGACAGTGCCGTGATCCATACCTTGAGCGAGGAGATACCAAAACAGCAGTTTAGTGGTGGCGCTAATCGCGCCATATTCGCGGGCAAACTGCGTGTTCTTGTGCGTGATCAAGTCACGCTGTAGCTGCAACTGTTCTTCGTGTGATCGCTCTTTGACCTGATTGAACAGCGCCTCTGCGATCGTAGGAGAAGCGGTGCTAGCTCCGGGTGCAGCAGGTGTAATCGACTCGCCCATTTCTGTATAGATGAACCAGAACAGCGCCAACTGCTGATCAACATCCAGATTTTGAAACCCTTTGACCTGCTCACTGCTGGGATTTGATGTGGTGTATGTCATAAAAACCTCATAACTGATCGCTTTCCTCCGTGTACTGTAGCGATGACATAACAGTGATTAAACCCACTCCAGACAGAAGCCTAAACCTCTCCCACAGACAGAGGAAAACCTTGAATGTCTGGACAACCCTTACAGGTGGAAACGAGCAGCAGGGGAATGGGCAATGACAGGACTTGAGGGTAAAGTTGCCGTCGTAACAGGGGCAGGTTCTGGGCTTGGTCGAGCGGCAGCGCTGCTGTTGGCAAAGGAAGGGGCAACGATCGCGACACTCGATCGCACCCCAGACGAGAGCCAGAAGACCCTTGACCAAGTGCAGCAGAACGGGGGCAAAGGACTGGTGACGATCGCTGATGTTGCCCAGCCTGACCAGGTACAGAGAGCCTTCCAGCAGATCGCTGAAACCTTCGGGCGCGTCGATATTGTGTTTGCGAACGCGGGGATTAATGGCGTTTGGGCACCGATCGAAGACCTCACGCCTGAAGAGTGGGACAAAACGCTGGATACAAATCTCAAGGGCACGTTTCTTACCGTCAAATATGCCGTTCCCCATCTCAAGCGGCAGGGCGGAGCCATTGTCATTACTTCATCGGTGAATGGTACCCGCATCTTTAGCAACACAGGCGCAACGGCTTACGCCACTTCTAAGGCGGCTCAAGTGGCGTTTACAAAAATGGTGGCGCTGGAGTTAGCACCGCATCGCGTGCGGGTGAATGTGATCTGTCCAGGGGCGATCGAAACCGCCATCAACGAAAGCACACAGCGGCGCGATGTGGAACAGATCCAAACGCCTGTGGAATTTCCCAAAGGCAAGATTCCGCTCAACGACGGTGAACCAGGAACCTCTGAACAAGTTGCTCAACTGGTACTGTTCCTCGTCTCCGATGCCTCCAGTCATATCAGCGGCACTGAAGTTTGGATTGATGGCACAGAGTCGCTGTTGAAAGGCTAAAGGATGAAGGCTAAAAGCTAAATGTACGTTCATCTTTTTATCCTTCATCTTTAATCCTTTATCCTTTCCCCCTATGCCCCAAGTCTTTGGTAAGCTTCCCATCCGCGCCCGTTCCTGGACAGCGTTAGGTGCTGTAACGTCGATTGAGCGTGACGATCGCGGTGTCTGCTGTCAGTGTGGTGATGCACTCCTATCGATCGCAGTGTTAACGCCATCATTGATTCGAGTGCGGCTGGCACCGATGGGGAAACTACTGCCACGTCGCTCCTGGGCAGTGGCAAAGGATGACTCTGAGTACTCGCCTATGTTGATGGGGGTGCAGGAAACCGAGGACGCGATCGAAATCAACACGGGCAAAGTCTTCATCCGCATTGAGCGCAATCCCTGCCGCATCGTGTGCATGGATCAAGCGGGTAGACGCTTTGCTGAGGATGCTGAAACGGGCATTGGCTGGTCTGAAAATACGGTGGCTGGTTGGAAGACGATCGAGGCAGACGAGCACTTCTACGGGTTTGGCGAGCGCACGGGGTTTCTGGATAAGCGATCGGAACGCAAAACGAACTGGACGCTGGATGCGCTGGACTACACGACACTGGCGGATGAGATGTACCAGGCGATTCCATTCTTTATGGCGCTGCGTCCTCACGTTGGCTATGGCATTTTCTTCAACACCACCTTCTGGAGCCAGTTTGATCTGGGAGTCAGCAAACCCGGCGTGTGGCAGATGGAAACCCACAGCGGCGAACTGGATTACTACATTGTCTACGGACCTACGCCTGCCGAAATTCTGGAAACCTATACGCAGTTGACGGGACGAATGCCGCTGCCGCCGAAATGGTCGATCGGCTACCATCAGTGCCGCTGGAGCTATGATTCGGATGTCGTTGTGCGAAAACTGGCGCAGGAGTTCCGCGATCGCCGCATTCCCTGTGATGTGATTCACCTGGACATCGACTACATGAACGGCTATCGAGTGTTCACCTGGACTCCCAAGCGCTTTCCTGAACCCGCAAAGCTCATTGGCGATCTTAAAGAGGCGGGCTTCAACGTAGTGACGATCGTCGATCCGGGCGTGAAGTACGAACCCGAAGCTGATTACACGATCTTTGACCAAGGACTAGAGCAAGACTACTTTGTGCGTCAAGCCAATGGTGAAATCTTTCACGGCTACGTGTGGCCCGACAAAGCGGTGTTTCCTGACTTCCTCAAGCCAGACGTGCGCCAGTGGTGGGGCAATGCTCAGAAAGCCTTGACGGATGTAGGCGTGGCAGGCATCTGGAACGACATGAATGAACCCGCCATTGTCGATCGACCCTTTGGCGATGAAGGCGTTCACATCTGGTTTCCCCTCGATTCGCCGCAAGGTGCAGCCGACGAACAAACGACCCATGCCGAGGCACATAACCTTTATGGATCAGGCATGTCACAAGCCTGTGCCGAAGGGCTAGAGCGGCTGCGTCCCAACGAGCGATCGTTTGTGTTGACGCGATCGGGCTTTGCGGGTATACAGCGCTGGTCATCGGTGTGGATGGGCGATAACCAATCCTGGTGGGAACATTTGGAGCTATCGATTCCCATGCTTTGCAACATGGGGTTGTCTGGTGTGGCGTTTGTCGGCTGCGACATTGGCGGCTTTGCAGGCAACGCAACGGCAGAACTGTTTGCCCGCTGGATGCAAGTCGGCTTGCTCTATCCCCTCATGCGTGCCCATTCCTCCATGAAAACGGAACAGCACGAACCCTGGGTCTTTGGCGAACAAACCGAACGCATTTGTCGTGAATACATCGAACTGCGTTACCGTCTGTTGCCCTACCTCTACACAGCTTTCTGGGAAGCCGCCACGACAGGTGCACCGATTCTCCGTCCCCTGCTCTACCACTATCCCAACGATCGCCAAACCTACGCGCTGCACGATCAGGTCTTCCTCGGTGAGTTCCTCATGGCGGCTCCGGTCTATCGCCCCGGTGTGACTCATCGATCGGTCTACCTGCCCGAAGGCGTTTGGTATGACTGGTGGACAGGCGATCGCTACGACGGTGCCACCCACATCCTCGCCTATGCACCTCTGGAGCGGATGCCCCTCTACGTCAAAGCCGGAGCCATTATCCCGATGCAGCCCGTCATGCAGTACGTAGACGAACGCCCTGTGGACGAACTTCGCCTCCGCGTCTGGTCAGGCAACGGGCAATATACGCTCTATGAAGATGATGGACGTAGCTTTGAGTACCGCGATGGTGCCTGGGCAACCACCGAATATCGCGTCTGGACGGAAGGCGAACGCACCATTGTCAGCATTCAACCCCGACAGGGCAACAGGACTCCACCTGCCCGTACCGTCATCGTGGAATTGGTCGGCGTGGGCGAACAGCAGTTTGAGGATGATGGGGGCGATCGTACCCTAACCTTCCAGCGATCGTAGAATCACTTCAATCTGCGCTTTCAATTCAGGTAGATCATAGGGAAGCTGTCTGAGAGAGCGATCGCACGGTCATAACTTCATCTGATTGCAACGCTTTTACGTCTGACATTGGAACAATGACCACGTCGAGCGATTCCCCAAGGCGTTAAAAATCTCTAATACGTATCCATCTTCACCTCCATTTGGATGAGACACATAATCAACCAGCATCGCCACATCGCCAGCCTTAAGCCCATGTTCTGGCAAATCACGACGTAGAGAAATCCGTTGATAGAGTTCAAGCATTGCGTTGAGACTCCTTGTGAGGTTTAAGCGTAATGAATTGAAACTGTTTGTCAAGTTCTCGCTGAAGCCAAATGGTTCTAACCGCTAGATTAACCCCATTCATGCAAAGGGGTTTCTCTGTATCCTCTGAGTCTCTGCGGTCAAACAAAAGTTTCTCAGTCAAAGACGTGAGGTTGGGTTAACGTAGCTGAGATGCTGTGACAGTCGGACTTAGCGAGTTAAGCGGTTCGCTCATCGTTCACAGAATAGTCAGTGTGACCTGTAACCATGTTGCCAGAAAAAGCGCGTGCTCCCCGGAACCGAACGATTACCTTAACAGATGACGAGCGATCGACCTACAAACAGAAGCTCATTCAATTACATCAACCTGCTACGTTGGCAGACGTGATCAATCAAACGATTCATCAAGACTTGCTTACCATTTTAGGCTGGTTGCCGACGCGATCTGTGGATTTGCTTTTCGTTGATCCGCCTTATAACTTGAACAAAACGTTTAATGATCGCACCTTCAAACGGCGTGATTTAGATGTGTATGCAGAATGGCTAAACACATATCTAGCCGATCTTGAACCTATCCTTAAAGCGACTGCTTCGATCTATCTGTGTTCAGATTGGCGATCGTCACCAGCAGTTTTTGATGTCATCAAACATCGCTTTCAGGTGCGTAATCGCATTACGTGGGAACGTGAAAAAGGGCGTGGAGCCGCCAAAAACTGGAAAAACGCGTCTGAAGACATTTGGTTTTGTACCGTTTCCGATACCTACACCTTTAATGTCGATGCCGTCAAACTCAAGCGTAAGGTGATGGCTCCCTATACTGTTAATGGCAATCCTAAAGATTGGGATTTTACGGAAGCAGGAAACGTACGCCTGACGCATCCGTCTAACCTTTGGACAGACCTCACCATTCCCTTCTGGTCAATGCCAGAAAATACGGATCACCCCACTCAAAAACCAGAAAAACTGGTAGCGAAAATTATGCTGGCGAGTTCTAATGCTGGAGATGTTGTCTTCGATCCGTTCCTGGGTTCGGGCACTACATCTGTGGTTGCCAAAAAGCTTGGCAGGCGCTACATCGGCGTGGAACTGGATGAGCTGTACTGCTGTATCGCTGAAAAACGCCTTGCCCTGGCTGAAGCTAGTCCTTGTATTCAAGGGTACACCGATGGTGTGTTTTGGGAGCGCAACAGCCTTCATGCACAAGTACGCACCGAGAAGCGATCGTGTGCTCAAACCGCAAAAGAACGGCAACTGTAACGTCTGTTAACAGGTTCTACAGATAGTAGGTTTTACAGATCGTCAAAGGGATTGAAAAATCGGGGTGGGGGAATGTCTCGTTCTTTATCGGCAAGTTCGGAAGGGGGACGATCGCTGCTCCATGCCCACCAAATCTGAGCACACTGGCACTCATAGAACTCCTGCCACTTACGACGGTGATCTTCGGTGTAGACGGGCGATCGTCGGTTGACCCAAACCCGTTTCGCGCCTTTGCTGGACGATCGACAGGCAGGACAGCAGAACTCAGTGGCGTGAACGGCAGGTTTAGTCCAATCGGGAGTGGTTAGCTCAAACGCTTCCATGCAGACCAGGAGGAAAGTATACCAATCTATTATCAGCCTTTTGTCTCACAGGCTGCCTAGAGACTAAGGTGAGCGGTGGAAATTGACCAGGAAGAGAGAGGCGTGAGGCGTTTTGAGCTAGTTTTGACCACTAGCCACTGAACTATTGACTACACCGTTTTCCTACCCTCCACTCTCATTCGCTTGATCAAAACACAAGTGCCAAAGGGTCATTTTTTGAGTATTGTCTTAGTGGGCTGGTGGACTGGTGGCGATCGACGATTACGTAGCGTGCTTGAAGCCGAGAAATCATTCACCAATCGTCGTGGTCACCACCAAGCCAAGCTGGGCGATCGCCAACTTCTCATAGCGGAGCATTCGTTTATGCCCATTCTTAATCTCCTCTCCTTCGCTGGCATCTTTGGGCTTTGCCTGGTTGCATGGCTCTTTTCCGAAGATCGTCGAGTCATTCCGTGGCGGGTCATTATTGGGGGCATTGGGTTGCAGTTGGTGCTGGGGTTTCTGGTGTTTCAGTTCCCGCTCACCCGCGAGGCGTTGAGAGTCTTCAGTGGGCTTTTGGATGGAGTTTTTACCGCTGCGGATGCAGGAGCACGGTTTGTGTTTGGGTCTAACATCGTGCCCCTACCAGCACAAGAGCCATTTGTTTTACGTGCCATACCGTCAGGTGCAACTGCCTGCCCACCGCCGCAAGTGCTCTTTTTACCAGGATTTTGCGGCACCGATAAGCTGAATTATATTCTGGCGTTTCGAGCGCTGCCAGCGGTGATCTTTTTCTCTGGACTCATGTCGCTGCTGGAGAATCTGGGTATCATTCAGCGGCTTACAGCCGTGTTTGCGAAAGTGTTTTACTCTACGATGCGCTTGAGCGGTGCGGAGTCTCTCAGCGGTGCGGCAAATATTTTTGTGGGCATTGAGGCGGCGATCGCGGTCAAGCCCTTTATTGCCAAAATGACTCGCAGTGAGATTGCGGCGATTCTAGCGTGTTGCTTTGGCACCGCAGCATCATCGACGCTGGCAATCTACGTCAGCTTCCTGCGACCTGTTTTCCCCAATATTTTGGGGCATTTGGTGTCGGCATCGATTATTGCGATTCCTGCTTGCTTCGTGCTGTCCAAAATTCTGGTGCCCGAAACGGAAGTGCCTGTGACGGCAGGCGGCATTCCCGTAGAGGAAAAGCTACCGCAAAACTCCTTGAAGTCGGTTGAGTCGCTGACAAAAGTCGACGAGTTTCCCCGGACGCGCATTCAGGTTGATGAAGACGATGTTGTGGAAGAAGCACCGACAGAAACGGTGGCAGGAGAGCCGATCGAGCGTGTAAGTCCGATGGATGCCGCTATTTTGGGTGCGTTGGATGGGGTACGAATGGCAGTCTCGATCGCCGCCGTGCTGATTCTCATCGTCGGTTTGGTGTCGTTAGTCAACCAAATTTTTGCAGGACTGGCGGGGCTACCGAGTCCGATCGGAGATGTGTTTAAGGTGGTCACGCTGCAAAACATTGAGGGCGTGCTGTTCTTTCCGCTGACCCTCTTGACTGGCGTTTCGTTAGATTTAAACGAAGTTTGGCAGTCGTCGGTCATCATTGGGCGACGCTTGACGGAAACAGCGATTCCTCCCTACCAGGCATTGGCAGCAGCAGCAGCATTACCTGTAGGTGAACGGGTCATCAGCGATCGGGCTGTGCTGATCATCAGCTATGCGCTCTCTGGCTTTGCTCACCTTGCCTCTGTAGGGATTTTTGTGGGCGGCACGATCGCGCTAGCACCTTCGCGCCGTAAGGATATCGCCGCTTTAGGTTGGAAAGCTCTGTTTGTTGGGACACTGGCGACCTTGATGATTGCTTGTGTCGCGGGTGTTTTTGATACAGGCAACACAAGCATTCTTGGCGAAAAACAACCCGCACCAGCCGTTAGCCCTGTACCTACGCCAACGGCTCTCCCTGCAAGTCCCGCAGCGTCTCCCACTGCGACACCATCACCGACTCCTACTGCGGTGCCTGCGAACCCTTCTCCACGAGCGACTCAGCCAGTGCCGCAGCCGTCACCTAGCAAACCGGCCGTTCGCACGACTCCACAGTTAAAAGCCACACCGACACCACCTGCTGTCAGCCCAAAGCCCACACCAAAGCAGGCTGGGTAGCAACGATGGGAAAGCCTAAAAACGCTCTTGGTCGTCTTGGCGATCGCGGTGCGGGCAGCTAACATCCGAAGCGACATGAATGTAGAAGCGAACAGCCGCAAGCTACTCACAAAATTGAGTCTGTCCATGCATCCTTTAGGCTGGCTGGATGAGTTCAATAAATGCGATTAAAACCAGGAAGCCTAACTATTAACCCTTCAGTGATATGGATCAGCAGCTTGACTCATCAAACTCTACTAACGATCGCGTTAGCTCTCATGCAAAAACGGTTGGGTGGCTGGTTGGTATTCATGCAGCCATTCTCTTTCTTGCTAGCAGTATCCGTCACGTGCTCTTTCAATCGGCAGCGTTTGACTTAGGCTATTTTGATCAGGCAATTTATTTGATCAGTCGGGGGCAACCGCCAATTGTCTCCTTTTGGGGTTTCCACTTTTTAGGAGGACATGCGGATTGGATACTCTATCTACTAGCACCGTTATATAAGCTTTATCCCAGCGTTTTTTGGCTCTTTGCAATTCAAGCGCTCGCGCTTTCTTTGGGCGCAGTACCCGCATGGCAGCTAGCAAAACAGGCTGGACTGAAGCCAGATCAAGCGGTGGCGATCGCATTGGTATACCTTCTCTATCCCTTGGTTTTTAATATCAACCTGTTTGATTTCCATCCTGAAGTGATGGCATTGCCTGTCTTTCTGGCGGTTGTTTTGGCAGCCCGACAACAACGAACGCTATGGTTCACGGTTGGCATTATTTTTATTTTGGGCTGTCGGGATGCTCTCTCACCTACAGTTGCGGCGATGGGGCTATGGCTTTTACTGGTTGAGAAAAAACGATTATGTGGTGCGATCGCGCTTTTTGCTGGCACCGCGTGGTTTCTGATTGCGACCCAAGTCCTGATTCCGCATTTTAGACCAGCCGGAGTTGAAGCCGTCTTTCGTTATGCAGGGCTAGGTGACTCTGTTTTAGAGATTGTTAAAAACCTTATTTTTCAGCCAGGGCTAGTCTTCAGCCGTCTCTTTACACTACCGAATCTAGAGTATTTTTGTCTGCTTTTAGCACCTGTTATTTGGGGTTTTTCGTTCAAACACCTTGCACCATTCATCGCAGCAGTGCCACAGCTAGCTATGAATTTGCTCACACTATATCAACCCCAGAAAGATCTCGTGCATCAGTATTCTGTGCCGATCGTGCCCTTTCTTTTGCTAGTAGTAATTGCTGCTGTAGCAGCTAAGAAAAGCTGGATTCAGAGCAGCCGCAACATTATTTTGTGGTCAATGATCTGCTTTTTAGCCTTAGCAAAGTTTGGCTATTTTGGCGATCGCTACCTCACAAAAGTCGATACTTGGCAAGCAACACGAGACGCAATCGCAAAGATTCAAACGACTGAAAGTGTGCTCACAAATCCCCAGACGGCTCCACATTTAACCCACCGCTCTCTTGTGCGCTTGATCTCAAACGAGTTTAATACAGCAACGTTAAATGATTTTAATTATGTTTTGCTAGATGTCCGCCATCCAGGAATTGGTTGCTCACGATCGTGCATCACTCAATTGCTGAGTCAACTTCAGCAAAGTTCAGCCTTTCAGTCAACGTATCAACGCGATGATGTCTATTTGTTTACGAAAAAAATACTGTAAGCATTCGTTCACCGAGGCGCAGTTTCAGTCGTTAGACGCTTTTTAATCACCTCTAAGTCGCATAAGCCCGAACTTGGCGAAGCAATTCGTCAAAGTCAAAGGGTTTTCGGATGAAGTCATTTGCTCCAACCGCTTTTCCAAGCGTCGCGCTCTCCTGATCGTGCGCCGTGATCAGCACCACAGGCAGGTCTGCAAGTTTGATACTTTGTCGCACGCGCTGCGTCACTTCATAACCATTCATGTCGGGCATCATCACATCCAACAACATCAGCGTTGGGGGCAAAGCCTCTGCTTTAGCCAATGCCATCGTACCGTTACTGGCAACTTCAACGTTGTAGCCTTCCGCTTCTAAAATTGTCTTGAGTAAAAAGCAGTTGTCTGCCATATCATCCACAACAAGAATATACTCAGTTTGAGCCTGCTGTCTTTCTTGAAAAGGTAACTTAGTCATTAATGCCATCACAAAAGTAATTTATGTATAAATTGCAAGAGCTTTAAAACTGCTTTCGCAATCTTTAGTTATAACTTTAACCATTAAGCTTAGACTCATGCTTAAGAGAGACATACCAGAAGTAGCTCAAACTGGCGTTTTATATGCCATGAAAGTAAGACTATTTAAATCAGACGGTTGAACTGTTCGATCGCTTGAAGCAAGGTTTTGTAGGAATAGTCATCACGCTCACAGTCCTTACCCATTGAGCATTTTCACCTTAACGCTCAACGTTGGGACTCTATAACTAAGCCAGTGAAGTGGACACGGTTCTTGCCTTGCCGGTGACTGTGCCATTACTACTGCGGTGCCTGGTTCGGTGTCAGCGTTGGTACGCCTTGTAAGAACGACCCTGTAAGCAATAGCACCGTTTGAGGATTAAGTTCGCCTGTAGCGGCAATGCCAACAGCCGTTTGAAAGCGACGTACAGCCCTACTGAGATCTTGGGAGGGCTGGCTGAGATAGCCGAGACGCTGTAGGTAGTCGGCTGCCTGCTCGGGTGGGAGGGAGCGCTCGCTGGCTCGAAAAAGCGGTACGTACTGCTGTCGCCAAATCTTGGCAAATTGGGTTCGGTTCAGCGCATAAATGGTACCCCACGCCGGATCACCGATCGCAACCTGTTCACTATTCATTTCTAACAGTGCGACCGCATGGGGCAATTTGCGTGCGCCATCTATAAGCCAGACACCGAGAACTCCAGGGCGGTTGATTCGCTGCATCTGCTCCCATGTAGGCGCTAGTTCTACTCCATCCATGCCCAGTTCATGAGCAGCCACAATAAGCTGTGGCATCGATGTGCCCAACCGACTGGTGTTCGCCAGCCGTGCGACTCCTGACTCGGTTGCGTCAATCTGCCAGCGCCGCAGGACGGTTGCCAGGGCAGAGGGGGCGCAGCTACTCATAGAAGTCTGCTTGTACACCCCGTTTGGCTGTAGATTGTTGTGCAGCCATGTGTAAATTGGAGCTAGAAAATAAGCTTCCGCAGCACTGAATCCAGTTACGCCCAGCACACCGATGAGCGCTACGGCAACGACCTGTACTCGTGCCGTCTGCCAGCTTACGACATATGCCAAACCGCAAAACCCTAGCAGCACGGCACGCATAATCGTCCAAGTAATCCGCATCCCATATACTCGCCATTCCACTGGTAAGAACTGCATTTGAGGCACATTCAGCGCCAGTAGAATCAGCCCGATGTAGAGTCCCAGAAACAGCAGCGAAAGCGAGGTTTTACCTTTAAACAAATCGTTGGCTGTTGCTCCTTTGCGCAGCAGCAATTTACCAAAGCGTATACCCCAGCGAAAAAATAGACCGCCTAACAGCAATGTAGCGACGATTTCTAGCAGCATGTTGGCGATCGCCTGAATTTAGTGCAAGAGGCAGGGGTCGAAGACTGAACGTTGATGGAATACGCTTGCAGCCCTGCCGTGTCAGGAAATATCTTTTGGAAACCCTGATGCTCTCAGCTTAACGGTTGGGGCTGAGCGTCTGAATCAGTCACATCACCGAAAACGACGGGAGCGATTGTCGCGTGACGACACCTAACGCCAACGTAGCGGCATTGCAGAGACAGCCCGCAATTAATGTTTCATTTGGCAAAGGATTCAGTATCCTTACATAGATTCGTTTGAGACGCTCTGAGCTGTGCTTGAAGCAAATGAACGCTTTCAGAATGCCAAGTAGCTTGAAGTCGTGGGTAACGTCGTGAGGCAAAACTTATCTGTTTGGCAATTTGACCCATGCCGAGGGAGATCGGAAGCGACTAGATGTCGAGGGTAGCGCTACTAATGGGGGTGAGTCGGTATCCAATGGGTTTAGACCCGCTGCCGCAGGCTCATAAAGATGTGGAAAGGATGAAACGTGTGCTGAAACAGCCGCAATTTCGGTTTGAGTTAGTGCAGTGCGTGTGCGATCGCCCGTTGCAAGAGATGCAGGAAACCCTTGAGTTGTTCTTTAAGCAGCGGGTCAGTGATGACCAAATTGTGTTCCTGTTTTGCGGTTATACCTTGCAGGATACCGATGGCAGATTCTATTTCGCGACTCCCAACACAACACTAGACGAGCAAGGCGCGATCGTCAAAGCGCAGCTTATTCCAGTGAGCGTCATCCAGGAGGCGATGGACAGCAGCCCCGCTAAACAGCAGGTTTGCATTTTGGACAGCTACCAGCCAGTCTCAAACCAGCCAGTCTCAAACCAGCCTGCTGTAGCAACAGCAGCTCATATATCCGAGCTTCTGGCTAGTAAAGGGCGGGCGATCTTAACGGCTGCTAATGTAAACCAACCTACTCTCACAGCCGCGATCGATGCTTGGAGTTATACGAGCTATTTGGCAGAAGGCATTGAGAGCGGCGCTGCTGATACTGCTGATGACGGTATGCTGACGGCGGCGGCTTTGCACCACTATGCAGCGCAGAAGCTACAAGCGGCGGCTCCAGCGCTCAAAACCCAAATCGGTGGGAGTGCGGAAACGGCTCAAATGCCTTTGCTAGAGGTGCTCAGGGACAACCCACGAGTGCATTATCGCAAGGTGCTGGAGGCAACTGCGATCGCGACCGATGCGGCAGATGTGCCTGTGCTGGAAGGGCGATCGCTCCTGAATGACCTCCGACATAGTTTGGGTCTGTCCCCTCAAGAGGCGGCTGCACTGGAAGCACAGGTATTGCGCCCAACGCAAGAATACCGTCAGCGGCTGGCGGCTTATGAGGAACACGTGACAGAAAGCGCACGATCGCACGATATCGCCGACACTCAGCGCCGCCAAGGCTGGAAGCAATTACAGCAAGCCCTATATCTAACGGATCAGGATGTTGCCATCATCACGATCGCCCCGTCTGTCGCACTCAAGCAGCGCCAGCAGACCCAGTATCAGGGAAAGCTGGCACAGTATCAGCAGGTTCTGCTGGGGGCAATGCAGCGCCAATCGCCGCCACGAGAGGGCGATCGCATGATGCTCCAACGCTTGCAGCGAACCCTTCAATTGGGGGATGATGACGTTAAGACGTTAGAAGCGCAAATTGCCGCTCAGACAGAGCAATTTACGACTGCCGATATCAGTACAGCGTCAGATCCTCCCAAAGCTAACGCTGCCAGTGAGACCAGTCTGGCTCGATCGCTGGAATCTAACACGCTTAGTCCCCAACCTTCACCGCCATCGGCAGTTCCCGCAGCACCTCCAGACGACTCGCGGGCTAGAGAGGCAGTCCTGCAACGGTTGTTCAACGTGAATGAACCGGACACCGCTGCTCTAGAACGTACGCCGACACCAAACCCCTTACCCAGTCCAGTCTCAGTTCAAGAACCACTATCCCTTCTGCCGATCGCTCAGCCCAACCTTATGGATCGCATTCGACGCTCTGCTTCCAACTATCAAGCTTTGATTATCCCAGCGATTCTGCTGGCGGCAATTCTGGGGCTGCTAGCGGCAATCTTGCCATCAGCCAATCGCCCTAATTGGTTCAAGTTTGGGCAACCATCTGCTGACCCAACCGCTGCTCAGCGTCTGAACAGTGAAGGGTTGAAAAAAGCGCGGGAGGGCTATCCCAAAGAGGCGATCGACGACTATAACCAAGCCATTGAGAAAAACCCAGGTGACGTAGCCGCTTACATCAATCGCGGGGTTGCCTACCATCGCACTGGCGACACAGGTGCGGCAATTAGAGACTACGAGCAAGCGCTGAAAGTTGATCCCAAGTCCGCGTTGTCGCACAGCAACCTTAGCTATGCCCACTACGATCGCCAGAACTACGATCAAGCGCTGGACGAGGGCAATCAGGCAGTAGCACTGAACGGCAATCTGGCAGAGGCACACATTAATCTAGCGAATGCACGCTCTAAAAAAGGAGACTACGAAGGCGCGCTGCGGGATTATACACAGGCACTCAAACTCTCACGAGCGGCGACATTACAAGCTGGGGTTTATAACAATCGCGGGAATGTGCGGCTGGCACTGAACAATGCCAGAGCGGCGATCAACGACTACAATCGGGCGATTCGCTTACAGCCCAACTATGCCGATGCTCACTACAACCTTGGGTTAGCGCAACAAGCGCTGAACAACCGTCCGGAGGCAATTCGCAACTTGCAGAAGGCTGCCACCCTTTACCAAAGTCAGGGCAAAGAAGCGCTGCAAAAAGAGGCAACCGATCGCGCGTCCGCCTTACAGCAGGGCAATTTACAAAGCTTGTCAGAGTCGCCATTTGCGGTTGCTCTATGGCGATAGATGAGGGCGGCGATAAGCCAGGGCAAAGCGGTCAATGCCTTCTAAATCGGGGTAAATCTGAATCTGACGGTAGCTGCCCTGCTGCTGGAGCAAGTCTGCAACCGCGATCGCCTGCCCTGCCATCATTTCCACCAGCCAAACCCCGCCAGACTGTAAATAGGCGGGTGCGGTTGCAACTAAATGCCTGATGCAATCCAAGCCATCAGCACCGCCATCAAGCGCTAAATGAGGTTCGTGTCGGGCGACCTCTGGCTGTAGCGCTGGCACCATTGCACTGGGAATATAGGGTGGATTCGCCACAATGCCGCTTAACTGACCTTTGAGATGATCCAACGGCTGTAGCCAGGAACCCTCATAAAATTGGATGCGGTCTACCAGCTTGAGCTGCTGAGCATTTGACTGAGCGATCGCCAGGGCTGCTGCACTGCGATCAATCGCATGAATTGTTGCAGCCGGGAAGGCTAACGCTAACCCTAGCGCGATCGCGCCGCTGCCTGTGCCTAAATCGACCCAATGCCCGTGGGTGAGGAGGGGATTTGGACGCACCGCCGCGATCGCCAAATCGATTAAACATTCTGTTTCTGGACGCGGGATCAGGACGGCAGGCGAGACGTTGAGTAAGAACTGTCGCCAGGGCGCTACCCCAGTCAAGTACTGCACTGGAACCCGCTCTTGAAGCCGCCGTTGCCAAAGCACTGTCAAGGCAGATAGCGATCGCGCGAGCTGAATGGTTTCCCTAGCCTTAAACGTTTCGAGCAGCAGCGACTGTCGCTCCAGCCCTGCCAAATCTTGCAGTAGCCAATCAACTTCATCAACCGGAACATTGGCGGCGATCGCCTGTTCACGTGCCGTCAGCCGCCACTGCCAAAGCGCCTGCCCAGACACACAAACCTCCCGCCCCACTGATTGAGACGAGAGGTTGTCTGAGTCCTTTTTAGGGTTCACCCGTCACTCCGCACTGCCTATTTTTTAGGAGCAGGAGCAGCAGGCTTTTTATTCCCTGGCGCAGGGGCACCTTGCTGAGGCGAGATCGATTTAATAAATTCGTTTGCCTCTTGAGAACGAACCAGCTCGATCTGACTAAGAAACTCCTCTTGCTTAGGATCTTTATTGTTCGTCGATTGCAGATTTGCTATCACTTCTTCGAGACTTAAGACCTCGATCTCAGTATTTGATGCTAGTCCCGCCTCTTGCTTCTTCAAACTATCTAGCAAGGCTTGCGACTGCTCCTTGTCAAAAAATAAGGGAATGGACTTCTGGTCACCCCGTTGCACAACCACAAAGCCGGTCTCCTTACCCTTTTTTGAAACTAGAGCGAATAGAGGAGTTACGTTGAATCGGTCTACTTTTACACCACCCTGCTTCAGCAAAGCTACAGCTGATTCAACTTGCTGCCGTGCTGGAACATAGTCAAAAAATGGTTGATCAGGCTTATCTTTGCTCGCTTGATTCATCTGGTAAATAGCTGCTAGGGGTACAGGTACAACCTGAACACCATTTTTCGCGAGGTTAGGATCTTTGCCCTTAACAACATTGTCTAAGAATGACTGAGCATCTTTTCGGCTAATAAAGGCACCTGCAAGAGAGCGTCCTTTTTGTCCATTTGGTGGAGCGACGGAAAGAATTTCCCCCTTAGAGCCTGAGAGGACGAAGATTGGAATAGGCTTAAGTTTCTGGATGATTTGCTCTTGTGTTAGGGCAAATACTTGGGTAGCTCCCACCAATAAAGAGCCTACCAAAGCACTACTAACCAAACATAGGGCTGTAGCCTTGCGAAACAACGATGTCATAACTACTCCTAGCACTAAAATGACAAAAAGTTTACAGGGAGCTGGATTCAACCTTTAATTGAGATGAAATCCAGGTAAACGAAGAGGGGCTAAACCCCATAGCGCTTGTTTGCCTATCCATTCTGATGCATCCAGTGCGATTTGTAAAATCAGCGCAAGAGTGGACAACGGCGAATGCATAAGCGAAAACTGGCGCTGAACGGTAGCCCACTTTGACCTTCAGGCGATCGTGCTCTGACTCAAAATGGCACTCTAACTCGGCGATGAGATTGTAGCGCTTATTCAGTTCAGTGCAACCTCCAAACTCATCAACACTGACCCTATAGGGCAAGAAATAGTTCCATCGTTACAGTTTCAACACTCGTTGCACCAGTGCATCACGCTTCATCTGTAGCGCCACATCTAGTTCTGGTGCATAGTCAAACGACGGTACGAGATCCTTGCAAAACTGAGTCATGGGAACGTTATCAACCACTGTCATAAAATCAACTGGAATCGAACCATCAATATGACGACTGAGCACTCCAAAGCCTGCTCGTTCGCGCCGATATTGTTGGCTAGGAGCATTTTGTTTGAGCCACTGATCGAAGGTCGATGAGCGCGCCATTGTAGCCGTTAGCTCAGCCATAAGCTTGGCGGGGGGATCGGTATGAGTAGCAAAAATCCAGGCTTGCTGGAGCAACGTTTGGCGGTTGGCTGGGTCTAGCCACGCCGCGATCGCCAGTGCCCCACTTCGATTGGTCGCTGACCCCGCGCTTCCCCAGGGTGTCGTCAGGGGAGAAGGCTCTGGCTTTCCCTCTGCCAAATCAAGGACTACATGACTGAGCGCCGTGCCAAAGGGCATGAGGTCAAACCGTGCCTCTGCGATGTCTCCCTGCCACCAGCGGAACCCGCCCCGGATCTGGTGCAATCGCGCTGCCAGCGGTGCAGACTTTTGAGCGGTGTCAAGCATTGCGGTTAGCTCGGTTTCGACACGACGGGCAACAGGCTCATACAGCGGTTTTAACTCTGGCAGCGTCCAAATGGGGCTGGTGATGAAAGGCGGATCGCGGAGGACTTCCAGCGAGATGGCGGCGATCGCCAGCTCTGACTCCCCCTGTGCCAGAAGGCTCAAACCCAACCCATAAAAAACGCCTCGTTTGGCTGGAACCAACTGCGCGGACTGCGCGAACGCCTGACTGGCTGCTTTCGGCTCACGATTCAGCAAAAGCCACGCCAAACTTGTGTAGCCAAATTCCTGGTTGGGTGAACTCTGAATCGCCTGCCGCAACCAGAAAATGCCCGCTTCGAGTAGTGGCTGCTGCTGCTTGGGGTCACGGGTCTGTAGCCCCAGGTTTCCTAGATTCCAACCCAACTGGTAGGCGTAGTACGGTTCCCAGGTGGCTAGCTGCTGCGATCGACTCAGGCGCTGGACAAAGGTGGGTACATCACCTCGGCTCAGTGCTGAGAACCCTTGGCTAGAGAGAAGCCAAGCACGATGGACGGGAATCAGCCAAATCACGGCTGCAATGAGAATGCCAACCCCCATCAACGGAAGAAAGCGGAACGGATGCAGGAGTAAGGGTGTGAAGGGATGAGGTGGTGAAGCAGATAGCTCAATCGGCTTACGATCGTCTGCGTCCTGGCTGCTGAGGTTCTGTCGATCGCGAAATTCTGCTGTCAGTACGGCTAAAAACACAACCAGTGTCCCGCTGATACAAACATTGTCGAGCTGGTAATCGGTCAAACTGACGATGCCATAACCGAACAGACTACTGAATAAGCAACCGATGAGTATGGGTGGCGTTTTGATGGCGGTTGCACCGCCACGTAACCAGGCGATCGCCAAAAGCCCTAACAAGACGATCGCTCCCCCGCTCACCAGCACTGCCCAAAGTCCCAGCTCTGCCCACAGGTGAGCTGGAGTGCTGTGTAGCTGATATGCCCACTCTGCCTGCTGCCCAGCCCAGCCTGGGCGATACTGCTGAAACAGCAACGGCACCCCACCCGGACCGATCCCCGTCAAAACGTGGCTCCAGCCCATCGACCAGCCAGTGGTGATTGTGATCAGCCGATACGCCACCTCGCCACCTGCCTGACCGCTCAACGCGCCTGCTGCCAACGATCGCAGGCGGCTGTTTGTCAGTGCCAGCAGTGCCAGCGATGCAATCCCCACGACCCCGATCGCGCTTACCCAAACGCGAGACAGCCGACTGCGCCAGATTAAAACCCCAAGTGCGACGATCGCCATCGCCATTAAGCCAAGCCATCCACCCCGCGAACTGGTGGTGTAAAGATTAAGCAGCCCTAGTCCAAAGCCCGATAGCCATAGCGATCGTCGCCAACCTCTTTGACTGATGCCCAAACCTAGTAGAAGCGGCAGCGTCAGGACTAAATAACCCGCCACGTAGTTTTGGTGCCCTACAGGTGCCCAATTGCGTAGCTCCACAAGCGAAAAATCGAAGGGCAACGAGACACCATACTGCTGCCATGCCTGCAAGTGGGCAAGTTCGGGTAACAGCGTTGTAGCGCTCCAAAGCGTCAGGCTGATGACAATAAACGCCAGACTCAAATACCCCTGCGCTATCAGTAAGGGCGATCGGCGCTCCGGCACAGCCAACCAGGTACTGAGTGCATATAGTGCCGCCAGAAAACAAAACGCTGCCCAACTATACCAGTGGGCTTGCATCGGGAAGGGTGCCAGCCCTGCTGAAACCATCAAACCTACAATGAGCAGCCCAACCAGCCAATCGAGCTGACGTCCCAACCAGCACAAGCGTCTTTGCCACAACAGTCCCAGCAGCCAAAACACGGGGCAAAGGAGACCTACTTGCCAAACGAAGACCCAAGACCAGGCAACCATCAAGCTGTTACTGTTTGGCAGCAGCGTGAACAAGCCATAAAAAGCGGCTGTCAGCAAGCCAAGCAAATTGCCTTGAGCCGCCCTATCAGCGCTAGGGTCTGAGGGTTTTGCTAAAAATTCAGGATGGGTCATCTAAGCTTTAGATTAGATTAGCAATGTGCTACCACAATATTGCCCCTTGTCCGTGCAGCTTTACCGTTTCGACAAGAATTGTCTCTGAATGATTGTCTATGAATGCTCAAGATGTTTCCCGCTCAGATCCCACAGTCGAACCCCTCTCAGTGTGCGTGCAAACACTGGGATTACCCCATATCCAACGCCACATTTTTCTTTGCGCTGACCAGAGTAAGCCCAAGTGTTGCGCTAAGGAGGTGGGCTTAGAGGCATGGGACTACCTCAAACGCCGCCTTCAAGCATTGGGTCTTGACCGATCGACCGCGACCGCGCCTGACTGTCTCTTTCGCACAAAAGCAAACTGCTTGCGAGTTTGTACGCAGGGGCCAATTCTGGTGATCTATCCCGATGGGGTGTGGTATCACAGTGCAACAGCGGCTGTCATTGAACGCATCATTCAAGAGCATCTGCTTGCCAACCAGATCGTGCAGGATTATGCGTTCCTCGTGCATCCATTGCCCCAGAGGCTTTTACTGGAAGATGTTACTGAGTCGGCGAGTGAATAGTGTCTGCATCGGTACAGTGCAGTTTTCCCAAAAAGGCTATATTTTCAGGGAGGCTATATAATGACACAGTGAAATCCGATGATAAATCTGTGTTTCTGCCCTGATATTCAACTAGTATCCAGTCAGTATTTAGATTTATTGAGATTTCAGCGATTCCCCCGATGCTGCCTACAATAATGTTTCAAATGCCAGAGTCATTTTGTGTGCAGGTTCGTAAGCGGTTTAACAGCCTGTAGCAAACGCAGGAAGTTCGTTTAGATTCAGTAGCGACATTAGAGATATCGACCCAGGAATAGTGAGTAGCACAGCATGAAGGAAACCAGCGTGGGCAATCATAAGCGACTGCTGCTGATTGACGATGATCCTAACCTAATCCTGCTCGTTAAGGACTACCTGGAGTTTCGGGGCTATGAAGTAGTCACCGCTGAGAATGGACGAGAAGCTCTAGACGTATTGGAGCGAGAAATTCCAGACATGATCATTTGCGATGTGATGATGCCTGAAATGGATGGCTACTCATTGGTAAAGCATGTTCGCGAAGATCCTCGCACCAGTTGGGTTCCAGTGCTGTTTCTGTCTGCCAAAGGGCAAAGTCAGGACCGGGTGAAGGGTCTCAACACGGGGGCAGATGTCTATATGGTCAAGCCGTTTGAGCCAGAAGAGCTAGTGGCTCAAGTGGAGTCGTCGCTAAAGCAGGCAGCACGCATTGCCGATCGCCCTGGTAAGGGACATGACAGCGGACCCAAGATTCAGGTGCCGTTTGATGTTGAGCTAACGCCTACAGAACTTCGTGTCGTGCAGTTTGTAGCGCGAGGAATGGCAAATCGTGAGATCGCAGATGAACTGAATGTTAGTCAGCGCACGATCGAAAGCCATGTCAGCAATATGCTCGGCAAAACGGGGCTACACAACCGCACCGAACTTGCTCGTTGGGCGATCGAAAACGGCATGGCGTAAGCCATAGCGGTTAGAAACATTGCTGAATGGTGGGATAAATCATTTAATATACCTGGGCTGGCATTTGGATGCCACGCAGCGCTATCGATCGCTATAGCCGAATGCTTGCGGCTGGCTCTGGTGTGAACGGCTGCAACTGCGGTTAGCCACCTAAGATGGTATTTTCCGGGGACATGAGCTTAACGGTAGCTCCAATGGTAAGACACTGGCTTTGATGTTGAGTGCGAAGCGAGATACCAAGGCTGTTACGTGCTTTGCCCATCAGGTACTGAAGGCTACACACATTCAATTGGCTACACGTAAATTCAGCTCACAAAAAACTCCCATCAGGCTCACGTTCGCTGAGCTGTGGGAGTATGGTGCGATTGCTCATAACAGCAAAGGAGTGGTAATCAGTCCTATGGGCTTAAACCCCCTCGATCGGATATTGAGCCGTTTTCCAGGCTTTTAGACCGTCTACTGGTTCAGCAACGTTTTGATAGTCAGCGTCCCGCAATTGAAAGGCAGCTTCAGCCGTTTGTTCATTCGTTTCGCCGTACACCTAGATATCACGAATGAATTCAAGGCTGGCACAAGCACGGATCATAAGTTCGTTCATGGGCATCGCGATTGCCCCCATGACGTGGCTAGTATTGAAAGCTGCCCGCTCTCTGACATCAACAATGGTCAGAGCAGGTTCGCCCCAATCAAATCGATCCTTCAAAGCAACGACATTCGCTCCTGAATGGTTTCAGGAGTGAGAATGAATGGGGAAAGCGTAGCCGCGTTTCACCTGTGGTAAGGAGCCTGAGCGGAATCTTGAGCTACAAAGCGCTGACATAAAAAAGCTGCAAACGGGTTTCAATTCACGATGCTTCACGGTTCAGACAAGCCGCTAGATCCGATTCTGCCTGGCTTAGCTTGGGATCAGCCTTGAGGTTTAAAGTACGCTCAACCTGATCGTTACCCATCTCACTCAAGGCACGTTTGAGACTGGGCTGGCTCAATTCCTTGGGTAAGCAAGTAATGAGGGCTTTCATGCGATCGCTTTCAGCGGTGCCGGGATTGACCAATTGTGAAGCAGTTCCTACAGGCATCACAGCGGCATCAGGTGCCGCTAAGGTTGGACTGATGGGAAGTCCTGGTAGCCAGATGAGACCAACTAAAAAACTCGTGAGGAGCGTTTGACGTAGTAAACTCGGAAGCTGGTTGAAGAAGGGTCTGAAATCGACAAAATTCAATAGACTACGGTGCTTGATCCTTGGGTTAATCGTCATAACAGTCCTTTGTAAAGTTTAGAGCTAGATATAATCACGCTGAAAAAGTAACACTAGCTAGAGGGCTGAACCATAGCAGATAACAGACAGACCAAACAATTGGTCGAACGAAACGTGACTGGCTGACCTACAGTAAATACCATAAGTGCAGCACATTTTAACCTGAAAACACTTCCACAAGCAGAGCAGACACAAACTCGATCGCGGTTAGACGACCGTCCTAAAGCTCAGCTTGAGGCGTAATACCAAAGCAATGAGCAAAGGCTACAGAGCTTACCCTCATCCCCGACCCTTCTCCCCAAGGCGAAGGGCAGAAAAAGTCTTGTTCCCTCGCCCGTTGGGAGAGGGCTAGGGTGAGGGAGTATCTGTAGCTTTGATTGCAGGACTGGGTATGAAGCTCCAAACCCAGCCGTTACGATTCTCTTGCAGAGACGCTTTGACAACGTTAGAAGCTGCGTTTAGTTTTGTGGAACTTGTCACGATCGTTGCGCCAAGTTTCGTGATGCGGAGAGCGGATTCGAGTGCAAAAGCTAGGATGGCATCCCAAATTAGAGAGAAGCAAAGTCTAGACCCAGTTTCCACTCCTGCTTCAAAAGCTCCTGATACAGCGTTTTCTGAAGCAGCATTTGCTTGTACTGCTCAACGAGAAAGGCTTGTGCCTGTTCTTGAGACATTTGCTGTACTTGATCTGTAAAGAGTCTGAGACTGAACAGTTGATCTAAAGTAAGTTCGATTTCTTGATCCATAGCGACCTCCCATAACCCAATGGAGTAAAACCGTGAGCTTGACAATAGGAATGGCGCTACATACTTTCTTGTTGCACTATGTAAATTAATATAACAAATTATTTACATTGTTTGACGATTTTGGAAAATTACTACACCGACTTTTTATCGGCGTGGGAACAGATTGGACATGATTGAGGGTATGGAGCTTGTCTACGCTCATGCCCTGGTTGCATCCAAAAGCGGCGATCGGCGAGTTCGGAACATGGCTGCAATAGCGCCACCCAAAAGTCGGACGGCTTTGCATCATAGTCGATTTCATCGACTCGGTAGCGGTCAGCATCAGAGCCATTTTGCAGCACAATGTGGTCGCCTCGCTGGATTATGCCACCATGACCATGCATATAGCTCTGCTCGCCGCAGGCAAGCGACTCCAACGTGAAGTCGTTCCACTCAGGTTGGGTGTAGTGATGGACAACCCGTACAGAAGCATCTTGAAAGGCTTTTGCTTTTACCAACAGCGCCATCAAGGTTTTTAGTCGCTTCAGCTTGTCAGGATTCAAGTGGGCTGCATTAAACGAGCGCTTCATTCTTTTGCTACCTCTTCGATCGTCAACGTGCTCAGGTCATTGCCCCTCTTTTCAGATCGCAATGCCCCCGGTTAGAAAGTTGGTGGTTACAACGTCTGCACTAACTTACACAGATAACGTGCGCAAGTAACCCAGTACTGGACATTTTTTTAACCGTCCTACGGCTGCTCCATACTGAGAGCGCTTTGAAACTCCAGCGTTTTCACTTGGAATTGCTGCCGAAAGGATGCTGCGATCGCGGCTTTTTACTACCAACCGTCGCTCTGCTCCTCAGTATCACCACTCCAAATTTCTAGATCAAGCGCATTGAAGTAGAGTAAAGCACTGCGAATTTGTTCATGGGTGCCCCGCAGCTCAAGGTCAAACCAACCATCATCTCTAGCATTTGCACCCAGCAAGCCTTAATATTGACAGTCAATCCATAGTGGGATGACAGCCGGGAAATAACAGGCTCATCATGCTAGTTTTTGGGAATCCGAAGCCTGATGCGAGTTTAGGTGGGACGAGAGTCATGCTCATTGGTAAGCATGGACGCATGATGCGGTTGTCGTGCTGCCAGCGATTCTTCAGAGAGGCTGCCGTTTGCCATTTAAGTGTCCTCCTTGACCTCTTTAATGCGAGTTTTGCGCTCCAAAATTTCTTTCAGCACGAGGGTAACCACTGCCAAAAGCGCCAACAGCACCGCCGCAGAATAGGCAGATTCTGTTTCATACTGCTTGTAAGACTCTTCTACAAACAAAGGTAGAGTCTGAGTCTTGCTGGCGATATTGCCGGAAACAACAGAGATGGCACCAAACTCGCCCATTGCCCTGGCGTTGGTGAGCAGTACGCCGTAAAGCAAGCCCCAACGAATGCTGGGCAAGGTGACGCGCCAAAAAATTTGCCAATTGTTTGCCCCTAGCGTCTGAGCTGCTTCTTCCTGGTCAGTGCCAAGCTCTTCGAGTACTGGAATCACCTCACGCGCCACAAAAGGGAGGGTCACAAACGCCGTTGCCAGCACCATCCCTGGTAGGGCAAAAATGATTTTGATGTCATGCGCTTCTAAAAAAGGACCAAACCAACCGTTGCGCCCATAGAGCAACACAATCATCAAACCTGCAACAACAGGAGACACCGAAAAGGGCACGTCCAGAATGCTTATGACCAGAGCACGACCACGAAATCGCTTGCGAGCAATGACCCAGGCAGCACATAGCCCAAAAATGGTGTTCACTGGCACGGCGATCGCGGCAATGATAAACGTCAACTTCACTGCATTTTGGAACGCTGGCTCAGTCAGGTTTGCAAGAAACGGACCGATGCCTTTACTAAAGGCTTGGACAAACACATTGAGCGCTGGGATAAAAAGAATGAGGGTGAGATAAAGCACCGCCGTTGTAATCAAGCCAATTTTTGCCCAATCGCGCGGCTTTACTTCTTTAGCTGTCGATGCAGCCTCGGATGCTTTTAGTGATGGGTCAAGACTAGCCATATCGCCGCCCCCAAGCTTGAAGCAGATTAATCAGCACTAACAGCGCTAACGAAATGCCCAACAGCACAGCGCCAATGACCGTTGCCCCCGAATAGTCGTACTGCTCTAACCGCTGAAAGACCAATACGGGTGCAATCAAATCTTTGTAAGGTGTGTTGGACGACACAACCACAACCGAGCCATATTCACCAACCGCACGCGAAAAGCCCAAAGCGATTCCCGTCAGGGCAGCAGGCATAATCGGCGGCAGCAACACGCGCCAAAACGTTTGAAACTTGCTGGCTCCCAGACACCAGGCAGCTTCTTCAATCTCCCGCTCTAAATCGGTCAAGACCGGCTGCACTGTGCGCACCACAAAGGGTAACGAAATGAGCAGCATGGCGATCGCCACCCCCCACTGCGTAAACGCAAGCTTAATGCCCAGCGGCGCAAAGAGAGAACCGATCCAGCCATTCTCGCTGTAGACCGTTGCCAGCGTCAGACCTGCTACCGAGGTTGGCAGCGCAAACGGTAGGTCAACCGCCGCATCAATGATCTTCTTGAATGGAAACTCGTAACGCACCAGTACCCATGCAATCAGCAGCCCAAAAACACCATTGATAAAGGCAGTTACCAGAGCGGTACTAAAGGTCACTCTGTAGGCATCAAGCGCGATCGGGCTAGTGGCAATGCTCCAGAAACGCGCTGGTCCTTCGGTGCTTGCTTTCAGCAGGAGCGCGACCGTTGGTAGAAACAGCATGAAGAAAAGGTACGCTGTCGGCAGAATCCAGATCCAGGGAAGCCGAGCCGTGACTCCCAGCCAGTTGCGCCAGATAGGGTTAGAATCCGAAGACGTTGCAGACATAAGCAAGAAAAGTAATCAGTAGAATAGTTGAAGTCTGCAAAGCTCAACAGAGCCTCAAGCAAAAATCTACTCTAATAAAGTAGAGATACCGTACTTACTATACACGAACTGTCCCTTTGCGTGAATATGGCTGCGGCAACGATTATTCTGGTGATGGGTGTCTCTGGTGCTGGCAAAACCACGATCGGTCAACAGTTGGCGGAGATATTGTACTGGCAGTTTCAAGATGCCGATCGTTTTCACTCAGCCGCGAATATTGCAAAGATGCGCCGTGGCATCCCCTTAAGCGATATTGATCGACTGCCCTGGTTGCTGGCAATGCAGCAAGCGATCGCGGGATGGTTACAAACGCAGACCAACACCGTCCTGGCTTGTTCGGCGCTCAAGTCTGAGTATCGCCAAAGGCTCTGCCAATCATCGCAAGTGAAGCAAGTTTATCTTAAAGGTTCGTTGGCACTCATTCAGCAGCGCTTGCAGCAACGCCAGGAACACTATATGCCAGCAGACCTGTTGCAAAGCCAGTTTGACACGCTGGAAGAACCCGAAGACGCATTCCAGGTAGATATTGATCAGTCGCCTACCGCGATCGTGGCACAGATTAGACAAGCGCTGAATGTCTGAGAGAGGAAGAGTACAGGAGAGGTTGTGAGTGATTAGTAGAAGTCAGTCGGCGCAGTCGGCGCTAACTTACAGCTCCTTCACCCACTCACTAAAGGGATGCTTTGCCAGGTTTGCATTAAAGTAGCGGGGATCATCAGAGACTTCGCGATCGATCCAGTCGGGTAACGCGATCGTCTGCTTTACATCCTTCAGCTCCACCTCTGCCACGATTAAGCCCTGGTTTTCGCCTTCAAACTCATCCACTTCCCAAACTAAGCCTGCATACTCAATTTTGTGCCGCTTCTTTTGAATCAACGGCGGATCGCACAATGTATGCTGCATTTCTAGTGCGTCATCTACAGGAATTGGATATTCAAACTCTGCCCGTGTAATGCCAGAGGTCGCTCCTTTGATAGTCAGGTAGCCTTGCTTTCCCACGACTCGTACGCGCACTGTCCGTCCCTCAGTTGCAACAATATATCCCTGAGAGTAAGCAACGCCAGTTGCCAGCGATCGCCATGCATCGCCCTTAACGAGAAATTTACGCTCAATTTCGGCTGGCATGAGGAGTGAGGGGAGAGAAGTGAGGGGAGAGGAGTGAGGGGAGAGGAGTTTTGAGTCTGTACTGTCTAGTCTCTTCAGCTAACAACCAAAAACCAAAAACTATCCCGGCTGCTGCTGTAGATACTGAAACGCTTCCACCTCAGCCGCCGTTGGTTGGGCTGCGATCGCGCCGGGACGCATCGTCGTCAGTGCGCCCATAGCGCTGGCATAGCTGACGATACTTTTAGCCACATCAGGATTCGTCAGGTTTTTGAGCCCGTGTTGGCAGAGTTGGTGCAATAAGCCTGCCACAAAGCTATCGCCAGCACCAGTTGTATCTTCTACTTCAATCTTAAAAGCTGGAACCTTACCTTCATTACCAGCCAAATAGTAAGCACAGCCCTTTTCGCCTGCGGTCACCAGGACACCTTCAACGCTACCAAGGCGATGAGCAATCACGCCTGGATCGACTGTATCGTAAAGCCACTCAGCTTCTTCTTCAGAAAGCTTGAGAAAATCGGCATGGCAAATTAAATCGTGAATGAGCGGCACAGCGGCGGCTTCATCGTGCCAAAAAACGGGTCGCCAGTTCACATCAACCACAATTTTGACGTAGTGCTGGTTCGCAACTTGGAGTGCCCGCCCGATCGCGGCTCGACTATCGGGATATGCTAGTTCTAAGGTGCCTAGAACCAGAAAATCGGCAGTTTCAAATTGAGCGATCGACAAATGGTCGGCTTGCAGATGCGTATCAGCAAAATCAGCGGTGTTGTGGTCGCCAAAGCCTGCAAACGTGCGATCGCCTGCCAGCGATCGCACGACATACACCGCGCGAGTGGGTGCGGTCGGGTGACGCTGAATGCCCGTGCCATCGACTCCAACCGTGTGCAGCAGCTCTACAAGCGCCGTTCCTAAAGCATCCTGACCAACGCAGCCAATAAACCCGGTTGGTGTACCCAATCTAGCTAGCCCACAGGCAACATTGGCAGGCGCACCGCCTGGATAGGGTGTCCAGGACTTTACCTGATTAAGCGGTAATCCTGGCTGATCCGCCAAAAAGTCATACAACACTTCGCCGAGGCAGAGAACGCGTGGCTGGCTCACAATGGCATTCCTTTAAAAACTACTTGCAGCGTATCAGACCGCTGCTACGGCTCTACAATCGGGCTGGCAAGTCAAGCGAAATCAACACGATCGTGAAGCTTCGCGTAACTGATACCAATTTAAAGCATGACGGCTACAGATCCAATCGCTGGGTAGGGGCAAGGCATTGCCTTGCCCCTACAAGATGTGTCGTCTTTTCAATTCAAATTGGTATGACCCATTCATACAAAGCATGGCAACCAGCAGCTTGCTTAACTTTACAATGATCCATGCTGCCAGGAAGCTACCTTCACAGGAAAGTGATGGCTCAACGGCTTTGAAGATCCGTAAATTCTCTTAGGCAGCTTTCAGAGGGCTGAACTAAAATCCTGGAATTTACCGTAGGGAACAATTCTATCAATGGAGTTAAATCAGGACATCTTCGTTTGAGGACTGCTGCTATGTCCCTAGAATTAACCGTTGAAGATTCGCTCCTGCTTGAAAAACATCGCCTTGAGCGTCTCCGTTCTTTTTTCGCCGATACGTTGGCAAAATGCTGTTTGCATCTTGATCGAACCAACAGCTTGAAGATTCACTGCTCAGAACCCTGGATGGTCGATCAGCTTTTGAGTGAAATCGAGCAACTGCGCTGGTATGTCTGGATCTTGGTGGGCGCAAAGCGTCTGTCGATCTGTTTCGCTCAAGAAGAAGTCTATCGAGCTTCGACCCGTAAACCGAGCAAACGATCTCAGCGCCTTCACACTGCTTAGGTCGCCAGACGCTCAAGCTGTCAATTATTGTTCACCTGATTGGATGACTCCTTCGGGTGGAGCACAACGGCTGTGAATTGAGGGACACTATATCTATGAAGATTACATGAAGTAGAGGGCGCATGAGTACCTCGCTTCATCTGTATGAGAGGTTTCCCCCATGCCGTTGCCTAAGTACTCAGCCCAGTTAACGATCGTGCAAGTCATCGATCGCATTGTTCGCTCTGGCAGAATTACGCGTTTGGACGAAAACTATTTCTTTCAAGCGATGGTGACTGATACGCCGCTGAGCCATGAAGAGCAGAGTCAGGTGAGAAATGTCTTCGATCGTTTGAGAATGGGGCTTTTACAGGTCGTTGAATAGCCTGCTTGAGCGAGATTTAGTGACTGCATTGTGCAGCACCCGTTGCTAGCAGTGAACGCGCTGGTAACGGTAGTTGAATGGAAAAATGTGTCCACCCGTTGCGGCTCTCAACCAGAATTGCCCCTTCAAGCTGACTAACGAGACGCTGCACCAAGGCGAGACCTAACCCTGTACCCCCTTGTTTCCAGGGATCGGCGTTAGGAACCCGGTAGAACTTCTGGAACAGATGTGGCAATTCAGCAACGGGAATTTCTGCTTGATTGCCAACAGTGATCACAATTTGCGCGAGTGTGTCATCTGAAGCGGTGCCATGCGGTTGCTCACAATCAACCACCAAGGTAATGGCATTTCCAGGCGAGGTGTATTTACAAGCATTATTGAGCAGTTCTGCTACAACGCGCTGCAAGGTTGCTTTATCAGTGGTCATGGAGGGCAGATTGGCAGGTAGCTGGATCGTCAGCGTTTGTTGGCGATCGCTAGCGCGTGCGTAAAACGGCTCCACAACCGTGGTGAGACACGCCTGTAAGTTGACGGTTTCAAGCGAAACGGGATAGGCAGATGCCTCCAAGCGCTGCAAGTCGAGCAAGTCATTAATCAGCTCAATCTCGCGTGAGCATTCCGCTTGCAAGATGTTAAGGTAACGCGCCTGTCGATCGGGGGTTGAGACGGTTTTCAGCATGTGAATCGCCATCTTCATGTTAGACATCGGTGTCCGCAGTTCATGAGACACCGTGCTAAGGAAGTCGTCTTTGAGCTGATTAAGCTCTTCTAACGCAGCGACTTGTGCCTGGGCAGCCTGGTAGAGCCGCGCCTGACGAATGGCGATCGCGCATTGGTTTGCCACTTGCTGCACCAGCCGAATCTCCTGGCTGGTAAAGGCATCCTCAGACTGGCGGAACAACCACAAGTCACCCATCACACCCTGATCATCCACCATAGGGCACGCCAGAATTGCATGCTGGTTGCTTACCATACGGGGTGCATTCGCTTGAGTACGGCAAAATTGGAAGCATTGCTCACGCAAGAGCCAATCATAGACCTCAGCAAGGTCTTCCATCTTAACGGTGACACCATTTGAGCTGGGCAGATCGGAGCGGATGTGTTCGTAGCAAACGGTGGAGGTACGGCGTTCAAGATCGTAGAGTGCGGCATCACACCCCATAATCTCCAGTCCCGATGCCAGCTCTTGTACGGCAGTTTGCAAAATGCGGTCTTCATCAAGACTGTCGCGAACAGAGTCTGTAATGCGCTTCAGCGTTGCTTCAAACCGCAAGGCTTGCTGAAGTTGAGCCGTACGATCGTGCACTTGCGCTTCCAGTGCCGTATTGAGGTTCTGGACTTGACGATAAAGCTCTGATTGCTGGATGGCGATCCCGACTTGCGTTGCCAGTTGCTCCAGCAACCCAATTTCAAACGCCTCCCAACGACGTTCAGTTGAGCATTGGTGCACAACTAAAACACCCCACATGGTGTTGCCGTGGAAGATCGGCACTGCTAGGATCGCTTTTACCTGCCATTGCTCCAGAAAGAGCCGGAAGGCATCGAGTGGTTCGGTGACTTGAATGTTGGGAATGACCAGATTTTTGCTTTGTTGATAGTTGTCTTGTCGGTGCTGAACCCAGTCATCCTGCACCTCTAACCCCATCATTGACTGCCAGATTGCATCGACCGACTCAGCCGTAATGTGACCCTTGTTGACTCCCTCCATCGCAAAGAGAACGACTCGATCGGCTTTCAAAAACTGTCGCACTTCTGAAACAGTGGTGTTCAGTGTTTCTTCCAAATCTAGGGAGTTGCGAATGCGCTGGGCGATCGCGCCCATTAACCGTTCTCGCTCGGCTTGCTGGCTGAGGGCTTCTTCAAACCGCTTGCGATCGGTGGTATCCATCGAAATGCCAAGCGTCCGCATGGGGTTGCCCACTTCGTCGTGGAACGTGTGGCTGCGCTCTGAAATCCAACGAGTGCTGCCGTCTTGCCGGATAATCCGAAATTCTTTGCTGTAGTTGGTTGCTTGTTGAGTTTGGTGGATGGTGTGTTCAATGACGGTGGCGCGATCGTCTGGGTGAACGCAATCGAGGAAGGCTTCGGTTGTACCGCCAAACGTTCCTGACTCAAAGCCAAATAACTGTTCGCAGCTATCAGACCATTCCACAGTGTTCGCACCAGGCTCGTAGTCCCAAATGCCCATTTGCGTAGTTTCTAGTGTGAGCTTGAGCCGCTCCTGGCTCTCTAATAAGGCTGCTTCTGCTTGTTTCCGCTCTGTAATATCCTTGGTGAAGCAGTGATGACCAATGAGGCGATCGTGCCAGTCATACGCAGCAACCATCACCATCTCTTTGTAGAACGTCGAGCCATCTTTGCGGATACCCATCGCTTCCGCTTCAGCTTTACCTTCGATCATCATTTGCTGATAGACAGCAGTGACGCTCCCCAGGTCATCCGAATGGATGGTCTGCTGCCAGGACATGCCGATCATTTCTTCTTGCTGATAGCCGAGGGATGCAGCATAGGCTCGGTTTAAGGCAATGTAGCGACCGCTGATATCCAACCGAGCAATGCCCTCAACCGCATTGCCGAGAGCGGTACTCATCTCCAGCAGTTCTGCCTGCGCCTGCTTGCGCTCAGTCACGTCTAAGAAGAAGAGGGACATGCCATCGGCAGAGGGAAACAACCGCACATCAAACCAGGCATTCAAGGATGGATGAAATTCTTCAAAGGTGACTGGAACCTGCTGCTCTAGCGCTCTGTGATATTCCTGGTCAAAAACTGAGCCGACAATATCGGGAAACACCTCCCAAAGGCTCTGTCCCAAAAGTGCTTCGCGCGATCGCTGGCATAGCTGTGCTGCCTGCTGATTCACATAGGTCAGCCGCCATCGCTTATCCAGCGACATGAATGCGTCAGTGATGCTTTCGAGAATGTTGACCGTCTGCCGATTGGCGATGAGTAGCGCTTCTTCGGCGCGTTTGCGCTCCGTAATATCGTGGCAGTTAATCACCACTCCACTAATAGCTGGCACATCCAGCAGACTGGTTGCCACTGCCTCAAAGAAACACCAGGAGCCGTTTTGTTTTCGCACGCGATATTCGATCGCAGGCTGGCTCACTTTAGGACTCTCAATCGCTTTTTCAAGCGCCGTGACGATGACAGGGACATCATCTGGATGCACAAACTCGGCGGTGCCATACCCCACCACATCCTGAATGGTATAACCCAATACTTTTGCCGCTGAAGGACTACAGTACCGAAAAATACCCTTGCGATCGAGCACCACAATGATATCGGTGGCGTTTTCAATCAGCGATCGAAACCGTTGCTCACTCTCTTGGAGGGCTTTTTCGGCACGCCGACGTTCGACGTTTTCCTGCCGCAGCCGCCCGTTTGTATTAAGCAAATCAGCAGTACGCTCTAGAATTAACTCTTCAAGCGATTTGAGATAATGGCTACGATTGCCATTGGTGGGTACGTTAACGCAACGGACTGGATCACTCAGCAGCGATTGGCAGAGAGCCTTCTCCACCGGCTGACGCTCAGCCTCTGCTGCCAGTAAAATCCGCTGCATCTGCTCAAACGCAACGTCACTCTGACAGCACTCACGCAAGCTTTCAAGATGTTCAGGTTTCATAGCGTTGGCTAAGGCGTAGGAAGACTGTGAGCACTGGATTTTGAGAAGACGTTTCAGTAAAAGATTGCACCAGCGGCATTCAGGCTCATCAAGCTAAACGGCGCCATGATGCCAGCTCACCAAGCCCGTTAGCCGCTTACAAGCTAATCTTTGCAATGACCGATAATGACCGATCAATCCGTTGCCAACCTCACTTGAGGCTCAGAAGACTAACAAGCGGATGTAGAATCCCTGCCAATCTCAACAAACTAAGTATGCCCAAGCCTGTGTCAGTACTAACACGAATTATCTTTGAATTTACTGGGAGTACTGCCCGATCGCTACTGTAAAACTACGGGTTCGGTCGAATCCTTTGGCGATCGACCGCTAAACAGCTCACACCGAAGACTGTAGCCACTGGCGGATCGTTTGACTCCACAAACCCAGATTGCCAGTCTCCGGCAGTGAGAGCGGTGCCTCTGTGAAAATGTAGTAGATATTGCCTTCCTCACTGACATCAAACGTGGCAGAAAATTCTTTTGCCCAAGCGTCTAAATGCTGACGGGCGATCGCTGGCTCTAACCGGGCAGCGGCAGCAAACGTTAGCACTGACACTCGACCCTGGCTGACCTGGAGTACTTGAAAAAAGCGTTCTCGAATGGCTTGTCGCTTCAGTCTGGCACTGGCATGAAGTAACCATGCTCCTAAAGACGCAGGCGCTAAACCAAAGAAGACGAGGGCGATCGCTAAGAACGTCAGCGCGATACCAGTGGCATGGCTAGTCAGAATCGCAGTGGTCAGCGCAAGCGAGACTGTGCCGCCACCATACAGAAACAGCGCACCGATGACTTTCCCGACCTTGCTCCAAAGTTGACTCATGCTACTAGCCCGCGATCATTACGTTACTCTTCCTCCTTCTAAACTATCGCGCCGACACCGGAACGTGGGCAGAGGTTTCCGGTACGGGTATCCGCCACTGGGACGCTGATCCAGATGGCACGCAAAGAGCAGCAAAGATCGAGCTTTGCGGTTTCTGATTGAGCTTGCTTCGCTTCGCCTACTCAGCCCAAAACTGAGCTTTGAGCCTGGTCACATAGTGTGATGCTTGTCCCTTCACGCCACGTTAACGATCGGTGCTTCGTAAAGAGATAATTCGCTGTGTTGCGAATCGCTGCGACCTGTCTCGCTCAACGTTGTGACGGGCAAGTTAAGAGAGAAATGACGGTAGGCGAGCGCCTGTAGCAGGTCTACCTTGGCTGTTTAGACGCTTGTTCCGACTGTCATAGCTGCTAGGGCAAATCAGAACGCCCTGCCTTCGGTATACATTCCAAGCACTGCCACTATGCACACTCTTAATCACACCCTGGAAAAAAGCGTTTTAGAGGCTGACGGGCGCTACCTTAATGCTCAGGAGCTTTCTCCTCTAGAGCAATACGCGCAAAGCTACACCATGCGGCTACACACGTATCAGCAATTGCGCGATCGTGGCGAAGCCTTAGTCATCCACGCGTTGCGCAAACTAGCGCAGGCATATCCAGAGTTAATTCAACAACATGGGCAGCGCTGCAAGTACGACATGACTGAGGTCTTGCGGTATGTCGCGTTGTCAATTCTGCGGGATGACGAAATCTTCTTTAAGGAGCAAATGATGTCCTGGTTGGACACGATTTTGCTAGCACACCAGAAAACTGCTCACTGTATGGCGGCTTATCGGTTTTTGCAAGAGGCGATCGCGGCGGCTCTCCCTGCTGATGCGAGCACCCTGACGCGTCCTTATTTCGATCTTGTCACGCAGTCGCTACAGTCTCACGCCTAAAAGATTCGCTCGAAAATTCTCTGACGCTGCCCTCGCGTTTCCTCAGATGCCTTACCCATCCGTTGAGGACACTGTATGAACTACTTTCAACCGCTGACCGTCAATCGGCGCTCTTCTTCGGAAGAACGCCAGAGCGCACTCTGCCAGATCTACCATCAAGTGCTGGAACGCCAGCCCTACAGCTTTGAGCACAAAATTCTAGCAAAAGCTGAGAAAGACTTTCTCACTGACAAAATTGGGGTGAAGCGGTTTCTCAGCGAACTAGGGCGCTCTGAGGTTTATCTCAACGCCTTCTACCACAATTCTTCTAACATGAAGTTTCTAGAACTGTGCTTTAAGCACTTTTTAGGACGGGCACCCTTGAGCCAGGAAGAAATCAAGCACTACTGCGACATCATGATGTATGAAGGCGTTGCAGCCATGATTACAGCGATTCTTGACTCCGAAGAATATCGCAAGGCGTTTGGCTGCTTCACCGTGCCACACCCACGTCAACTGCGCTGCTACGAGTCGCCGAAGGCATATATGGAGTCCCATTTGCTCAACTGTGAACACGTTGGACAGCGGGGACGATCGATCCCCACCATTTACTGGCATCAACTGGGTTTGACCTGCGATGGTGGTGTATGCCGTCCTCCCGAAGCTGAAGGTTTTGTCGATTCAAGCGCACCCACAGAAGCGTTGACAAGACTGCTGGCATTACTGCAATCGACACAGCCTGAGAAAGCACTTGCCGCCCTCTCGACAGAGCATAAGGCGTTGCTACGTCGGGCGATCGGCTAAAGAGAGTCCGTCTGTAGGGAGGTTACACGTAGCGCGTCCCTACAGACGAGTACACCATCTTGGAAGCCTACCTCCTGTTCCCTGGGCTTCACAGCGATGGCAATAACTTCTGGCTGTGCGCCGTCAAAAAGTTCTGCGCTTTCATAATCTCGTAGAGATTAACGTCTGCTTCCAAGAGACAGGCGTGACCGCTATACGGCAGCACAACCGTTTGGGCATGGGGAAGAAACTTCTCTAAATGTTGTACTTCTAGCAGCGAGGGCAGCAGGCGATCGGTGGCACTCGCCAGCAGCAAGACAGGCTGCTTTAGCTGCGGGAGTTGCTCATCGGTCACATCAAACTCACCCAGCAGGGAGAGTCGCCAAATCGAAGTCTTTTGAGGTACAGACAACACAGCGTCGTAAAACGTCTGTCGATCGCCCTCTGCCACACGTCCCAAATAGGCTAGAAAGGGCATCAAGGCGATCGACGACAGGCGATAGGCAAATTCTGGCAGCCAGCGTGTGACTTGCGATCCCCACGCGATGATTGGTTTACGACGAAACGAAGACGCTGGATTGACCAGGATGATGCGATCGAACAATTGCGGCGCATAAAGTGCTACTTTCATCGCCAAACAGGCACCAAACGATTCGCCACAGAGATAAACTGGGCGATCGGGAGCTTGCTGTAATTCTGCCTCAATCAGCGCGACAACCGTCTCAGTGAGTACCTGCCAGTTGGTCAAATCATCCGGCGGAATTGCCAAGCAGCGGACATCAAACGCTGGCTCTAGTCCTGCCGTTTGCGTTCTTAACAGGCGACCAGTGCCATCCATACCTGGCAGAAACACAAACAACGGAAAATCTGGTTGCAACCGTTCTGGCGTGAGAAAACAGGGACGGCTTTGAACGTTAGACATAGCGGCACGCGGAGGGAAGGGATAGAGAGAGGTAGAGACTTTGGGCTGTGAGCTGAACGGTGCTCTTTTGAGTCGCCAACAGCCAGCCAGCAATTTTCTTGGCGTTTAGAATTCCTAATAGCCTCCCTGACTCAACAAAGCACGAATTTCGGTGTGGCATTGTTGGGTCAGTTCAGCCACTAGCGTTTTAGCCTGCTTACCCTGATAGTGTTCGCGGTGCGCTGGACGAATCCAGTAGGGGCGACCAATCAACACATTGACGCGCTGATAGAGCACCATTGGGTGCCAGCCATCCTGCAAAAAAAGTGGTTCCGAAGGGTCAAATAAGCTCAGCAATCTCAAGGGGAAAGCGGCATTGACGGCTTCTCGATCAGACGCGATCGCCACCGGCAGTACCACCAAATCTTTCACAGGAGCCCGTAGCGCCAAGTGAGCGAAACCGCGCCGAAACGCGCCGACCTGTCTTGGCAGCGTTTGCTTGACCATTGGTTCAGCACCTTCGGGAAAGAGACCCACAACTTGCTGAGCCTGCAAAAATTGAGCTGCCTGGTCAAAAAAGGTTTGTTGTCGCTGCTGTGGAAGCGACAGGGGAAAGCAGCCCATTTTCGTCACGATTTCGCGCATCACAGGTACTTGCCCCATGTAGTGATGGCATGCAAAGCGAATTGGGCGATCGAGCGCCGCCATGAGTAACGGCGCATCCAAAAAGCTGCGATGATTGCTGACAATGAGAACAGGTCCCTCTTGAGGGATACGATCTTGGTGGTGGGTGTAAAGACGAGTCCCTAGAGCCGCAAGCAGAAGGCGTGAGAGCTGGAGTGGTTGGTCTGAAGGCATGAGGCGGGAAAGCGTGAAAGAGCGATCGCGATGCGTAGGTATTAATATTACTTTACACGGTTCAGCAGTTGGACTGGGGATGATCGTGGACTGGCAGCAATGCTGTGGGTGGCATCGTGCTGCATCTAAGCCAGTGAACATGCATCAGCAGCAGTCGATGAAAAGCTTGCAATTTTGTTCCAATACATGCCGTGAGACTACATTGCGTTTAATCAGCTACGGACACGTACCAGATTTGTGCCTTTAGGTGGCTTAATGATAGTTGCGTGGAAGTTTTTTGCGTAAAGAAAAATGGGTTTAGCTAGTCCAACAATTAACTTAAGCTTTTCTTAGCGGTTGGGAGGCGATTTGTAGCTAGAATTGTTAAAACGCCACAAGTTTTCGCTCGGCTGAAACCAACTGCCTGGGTACGCAAAGCGACTGTTCGCCCGTTTCTCATTGGTGAGGACGCTGTTCTCTAAAGTCCTTTCTAGCTTGCATTTAACCTCCTGTATACTAGCGAAGCCACTTTCCTTTCTGTGGTACACATTTTTGCTCAAACTGCATGAATTCTAGCTCTACAAATAGCAATCTATTTGCAATTACGACACCGCTTTACTACGTTAATGGGTTGCCTCACGTTGGCAGTGCGTATCCCACGATCGCGGCAGATGCGATCGCACGTTTTCAGCGTTTGCGCGGCAAATCGGTGCTGATGATTACGGGCACAGACGAACATGGTCAGAACATTCAGCGCACGGCTGAGAGTCGGGGTTTGAAGCCGCAAGAACACTGCGATCAAATCGCTGAAAGCTTCAAAGCACTCTGGCAACAGTACGACATTCGCTGCGATCGCTTCATTCGTACTACTGATCCCCGGCATGAAGCGATCGTCAACGAATTTTTTCAGCGCGTCTGGGATCGGGGCGACATCTACCTTGGGCGGCAGCAAGGCTGGTACTGTCTTTCTTGCGAAGAGTTCAAAGAAGAGCGCGACCTGTTAGCTAATCATCACTGCTCGATTCACACTAACCGTGAAGCTGAGTGGCGCAATGAAGAGAATTACTTCTTTCGCTTGTCGAAGTACCAAAGCCAGCTAGAAGCACTCTATGCCGATCGACCCGACTTCATCCAGCCGAACGCACGCCGCAATGAAGTCCTTAGCTTTGTGAGTCAGGGCTTGCAAGACTTTTCGATTTCTCGTGTGAATTTGGATTGGGGCATTCGCGTCCCATCTGATGCTAAACACACGATCTATGTTTGGTTTGATGCGCTCTTGGGGTACGTGACGGCGCTCCTTGAGCCTGATAGTGAACCAACGTTGGCGAACGCGCTTCAGCATTGGTGGCCCATCGACACTCACTTGATCGGCAAAGATATTTTGCGGTTTCATGCTGTCTACTGGCCCGCCATGCTGCTGTCTGCTGCTTTGCCGCTGCCTGGACGAGTGTTTGGGCACGGGCATTTAACCAAAAACGGGCAGAAAATGGGTAAGACATTGGGAAACGTCCTCGACCCTGTGGCGCTAGTTGAGCGCTATGGCTCTGATGCCGTCCGTTATTACTTTCTTAAAGAAATCGAGTTTGGGCGGGACGGCGACTTTAGTGAAACACGTTTTATCAACGTTTTGAATGCAGACCTGGCAAATGACCTGGGTAATTTGCTGAATCGCACGCTGAAAATGGCTCACAAATACTGTGGTGCTTCGGTTCCAGACGTTTCGAGGGAAGCAATTCAAGCAGACAGTACGCTGAGCGCGATCGGGCGTGAGTTGGGCGATCGCGTGGCTCAAGCGTACAACGCTCTTGCCTTCAGCCAAGCCTGCGAGGAAATTCTGAGTCTAGTTAAAGCGGGCAATAAATACATTGATGACCAGGCACCCTGGTCGTTATACAAGCAAGGACAGAAGCAGGCAGTCGAACAAATTTTGTACACTGTATTAGAGTCTGTCAGACTTGCGGCCTATCTCTTAGCGCCGATTACACCAAAGTTGAGTACAACAATCTATCAACAACTAGGCTTCCCAGTTGATTTTAATGACCAGTTCCTCATTAATGCTTCGGCTCCGTTCGTGCCTCATACGTCTTGGGGCACACTGCCGCCAAAGCAGCCTTTAGGGGAACCTCAACCTGTTTTTCAACGATTAGAACTTTTAGAAGCTGTTTCATCCTGAGCAGCCAAATGGTTGCTCAGCCTTGCTTGCCCGATTAAACCGTCCACTCTTAAAACCGAGACATAACACGCATGTTAAGTAATAACTTCGATAACGAATCTGTTTTCACCCAAGAACAAGTCCTTGAAAATCGCGGTCGGGTTGCCATTTTTATCGACGGCTCCAATTTGTTTTACGCTGCGCTGCAATTGGGGATTGAAATTGACTACACCAAGCTGCTGTGCCGCTTGACCGCTGGCTCGCGACTGCTGCGCTCTTTTTTCTATACCGGGGTCGATCGCACCAACGAAAAGCAGCAGGGGTTTTTGCTCTGGATGCGGCGCAACGGCTATCGGGTGATCTCCAAAGATTTGGTGCAACTGCCTGACGGTTCTAAAAAAGCTAACCTGGATGTCGAAATTGCCGTTGACATGATGTCTCTGGTCGGCTCTTACGATACGGCGGTTTTGGTCAGTGGTGATGGTGATCTTGCCTATGCGGTGAATGCAGTCAGCTATCGCGGTGTGCGGGTCGAAGTCGTGAGCCTGCGATCGATGACCAGTGATAGTTTGATCAATGTTGCCGATCGCTACATCGATTTGGATAACATCAAAGAGGATATTCAGAAAACGCCGCGCAGCTACACCTACCGCCCCTTGTCTACAGTCGGGCTGATGGATGATTCTGAAGAAGCTTAGGCGAACCGTTTGCTTTTGGGTGCAGGAGTCAGGCGATCGGGTTGGAGCGCTTGGGCTGATCTGGAACGTTAGTGACGCAATTAGAGTCTAGAAGTTTAGGTGCTAGGCATGGGGCTGTAGACTAAAGGACAGTCTTGCGTCTGGCTGTTCATGTTGTCAGTAACCTCCTGTATGCCCATTCTGTTTCTTCTACAGCACAATGCCACACAGCAAAAAAGCCGTAGCTGGCGTATGCTCAGTTCGACGCTGCTGATCCTGCTGCTGTTTGTTGTGCTTGGCACACTAGGAGCCTGCGGCAGCCGAAACCGTACTGCCGAAAAAATTGCTCAAGATAGCAAGAAGGCTGAAGATTTTGACAACAGCCTCACCTTTAACGCAGTGACGCTAGAGGAGTTTGATAACAAAGGGCGACTGTGGTGGAAGGTGAAGGCAGCACAGGCAAGCTACAGCAAAGATAAAAAGATTGCGCGCCTCCAGCAGCCGACGGGCGAATTTTTTCAGGATGGCAAGTCGGTTTTGCAGGTGAAAGGGCAACAGGGCGAAGTGCAGCAAAACGGTCAAACTATTTTTTTGCGGGGTAAAATCACCGCGACGGACACGCGCGATGGGCTGGTCATGCAGGGAGATGAACTGGAATGGCAACCCCGAAAAGAACTGGTGATTGTGCGTAATAACTTGACTGGTACGCACCGTCAGCTTAAGGTTGCTGCCAAAGAAGGGCGCTTGTTTACACGTACCCAGCGGTTGGAATTGCAGGGTGCTGTTAAGGCGCAAGCCACTAATCCAGCGTTGACGTTCCAGTCTGAGCGTTTGATCTGGCAGATAAAGCAACAGACGTTGGCGAGCGATCGCCCCTTGCAGATCGATCGCTTCAACAAAACAGTTTTAACCGATCGGGCAACCGCTAATCAAGGTGTCGCTGACCTCAAGGCAAAAACCATTACGCTGAAGCAAAATGCTCAGCTAACATTGGCTGATCCACCCACCCAGCTCTCCAGCAATGACTTAGTTTGGGATTTGCAAGGTCAAACGGTTGCGTCTGACCAACTTCTGACGATCGACAATCGGCAACAGCAAGTGACCCTCAGCGGCAGTCAGGGACGCATCGACCTCAAGTCCAAAATGCTTTACCTGGAGGGCGATGTGCGTGGTGTTGGCGAAAAGAATCAATCCCAGCTCAACGCCGATCGGTTGAACTGGAATATCGTGACCCAAAAATTTGAGGCGGACGGCAACGTCAGATATCAACAGAGTCAGCCGCCTTTAAATCTGACCGGTCCAAGAGCAACTGGCACCCTTCGTGACCAAAACATTCTCGTAAGCGGTGGCAGAGTGGTGACAGAGTTCGTGCCATAAGGCATTTGCGTCTCTGCTTGCAGGCTAACCCGCAGCGGTCAGGCAACGATCACCATGAGTCTAATAACGAATGACATCCAGCAGCATTAGTCTAAGGCGATTTCCAGAAAAGATTTTACCCTTCGACTCCGCTCAGGGTGCAAGCTGGCTGAACGAAGTCGTTGGCGTAGCCTGCCCGTGCGGCATAGACAGTGGGTCTTTTGTTTCCTAGAAATCTCCTAATGACGAATAACATCCAGCAGAAACTCAGTCAAACAGTTCTCCCCAATCGTCTCTAGAACGCGGGTGTTCACAATATCGAACTTTGCACCTGCTTTTGATCGCAAATCTTCATCCAGAGCGGTCAAAAAACCTCTGGCAATGAGGTCATTGCCAATTTGAGCGAAGCCGATACCAAGCTCCTGCGCGTGCTCCATTTTCTGAGTGGCATGGACGATCGCTTTCACAATTGCCATGCGATCAAGGGGTTCACCATCAATCAGCACAATAATGATTTCGCCGTTCGGCTTTGTTTGTCCTGCTGCCTTACGCACAAAATAGTCATCCAACGCTGCTTGCAACCCATCCAGCAGCTTTAAGCCCTCCGGCGGGTAGTTGGCTTCAAAAAGCTGCTCAAGCTTGTCAGGTGTCACCTTCTTGTACTGCTTGAACGAGCCAGAGGGGTCTTGCCGCGAGGAGATGTAGAGCGTAATCCCGTCAGGGTCAAGTTCTTCACATTTTCCCACCAGTGCCATCACGGCATCATGAGCCGCCACCCAGCTACTGGCAAACCCTGGCGATGTCGGCAAGACGCTAGCAGCCGTTTTAGCAGCAATGACGGTGTAGTCGCGGTTTTCTAGCAGTGGTTCAACCATGAATGAAGCTCCGGTAACACAGGCTAGTTTCTAATTTTTGGAGGCTGCTGCTGTCAGTTACGCAAGCAGATCCACAAGGGTGACTCAGCCCCGTGTAGACCGTTTTATTCTAGTGGGACTCTTGACTGTCGCTTACTGCTCTCTAGCCACAGACTTGTGGCGACCGTCACAACGTTTAGAACGTGGGGATCAAATGGGGAGGGGGCAACGCCCCCAGCCAAGGGTGAAACCCCTGCACCCCGTCCTAACCCATCTGTCTCTTGCCATAACACTCGCGTACTTTAGTTTATCCTGCTGCAAAGCAAAAAACTCTGGCAGGTGCCTCTTGTTGGGCAGCATCGCCAGAGATCTTTGGTGATGGTCACGAACTTGCTTTTTCGGTTAGACCCTCTTTTCCGCTTAGGAAACGCGATCGAGGACAGGTGCTTTCAACAGCTTCGGACTGAGAGCTTGCAGTATGGCTGTTTCGACTGGAGCTTTCTGCGCTAAAGACGGCACCTGTGCACGGAGACGGGTGGTTAGTTGCTGCGTCTTAGCATCGTAGATTTGGGTCAGCAGCTTGGGGTACAACCCAATGCCAATGATGGGTACTAACAGCGCCGCGATAATGAACACCTCGCGGGGTTCTGCGTCAGCCAGCACTTCGTGATCGGTGAGGGTTTTGTTTTCAGGACCGTAAAAGATCTCCCGTAGCATCGACAGCAGGTAGATCGGCGTGAGAATCACGCCCACTGCTGCCAGTAAAACCACGAGCACCTTGAACGGTGGTGCGTAGGCATCGCTGGTAGCAAAGCCAACAAACACCATTAGCTCTGCAACGAACCCACTCATGCCAGGTAAGGCCAAAGATGCCAGGGAGCAAGCAGTGAACATGGAGAAAATCTTGGGCATCTTTTGACCGACACCGCCCATTTCATCCAGCATCAAGGTGTGGGTGCGATCGTACGTTGCCCCTACCAAGAAAAAGAGACTGGCACCAATTAAGCCGTGAGAAACCATTTGCAGCACAGCACCACTCAAGCCCAGATCGGTAAAAGACGCAATACCAATCAGCACAAAACCCATGTGCGAAATGGAGGAGTAAGCAATTTTACGCTTCAAGTTGCGTTGGGCAAAGGATGTGAGTGCGGCATAGATGATGTTGACAACCCCCAAAATCACCAGTGCTGGCGCAACCGTTGCGTGAGCCGCAGGCAGCATTTCTGCATTCATACGAATCAGCGCGTAACCACCCATCTTCAGCAGAATGCCTGCCAGCAGCATATGTACGGGAGCCGTCGCTTCACCGTGAGCATCGGGTAACCAGGTGTGTAGCGGAATAATTGGCAGCTTGACCGCATAGGCAATGAAAAAGCCTGTGTAGAGCCAAAGCTGTAGCGTCAAGGGAAAGTCCTTTTGCATCAGCGATCGCATGTCAAAGGTGACTGTATCGCCATAGAATGCCATCGCCAGAGCCGACAGGAGAATAAAGAGCGACCCCCCCGCCGTGTAAAGAATGAACTTAGTCGCTGCGTATTGACGCTTCTTGCCGCCCCAAATGGATAGCAGCAAATAAATGGGGATCAGCTCCAGTTCCCACGACAGGAAAAACAGCAGCATATCCTGCACGGCAAAGACCGCAATCTGTCCCCCATACATCGTCAACAGCAGGAAGAAAAACAAACGCGGCTTCAACGTCACTGGCCAAGCAGCCAGCGTCGCCAACGTTGTGATAAACCCCGTCAGCAGGATCAGCGGCATCGATAGCCCATCGGCTCCAACAGACCACCTCAGGTCTAGCTGAGGCACCCAGGTATAGCTCTCAAAGAGCTGCATCTCCGAGCTAGAAAAGTCGTAGTAGCTGTAAAAGGCGTAAACCAGGAGCGCAAAGTCGATCAGCCCAATCACAAGGGCATACCAGCGAATGGTCTTACCATCCTTGTCAGGAATGAACGGAATGAGCAGCGCTGCCGCGATCGGGAACAGGATGCTAGTTGTTAGCCAGGGAAAATTAGCGGTAAGCATCAGTGGCTAGTGGTGAATGGTGAGTGATTAGAACGGGTTTCTAACGTGCTGCGTTTCTAACGTGCCGCGCTTAGGAACGTGAATTAAATAATCTGTAGATCCGACACCCTGTAGGGGCATGGCAGTGCCATGCCCCTACGCGAGAAATTCGATCTTATTTAATCTGTGTTCCTTAGAGCCTACATACCAGATTGCTAAGGCTGACTGAATTTGCTGCTCTGGCTTTAGGTCGTTCATGGCTAGGACTGTCGCTCGAAGCCTTGAGCACTGCCGTCAGCGTCAAATGATCAATGCCTAAGGAACAAGAATTTAATCACCTCGGCGTTTTGCGTAGGGGCGCACAGCCGTGCGCCCCTACCTACGAACAATTTGTCGGTTTTATTTAATCCACGATCCTAAAGTAGTGTATCTGCCTCTAACCACTAACCACCGACAACTAACAACTTCTTAAGCTATGCCTTTAGGTAATGCCTGAAAAGATCACCAGACCCAGAACCGCCGCAAAGACAATCAGCGCATAGAACTGGGCACGACCATTCTCAAGGTACTTCAACACCTCGCCTGTAAAGAGCGTGACCAAACCTGCCAGGTTAACCACACCATCCACGACTTTGGAATCTACTTCCAGGACTTGTCTCGCTAACCGACGGCTACCGATGACAAAAACATCGTAGTAGATATCATCGAAGTACCACTTGTTTTTCGATAGTTGGTATAACGCCGGTATTTTGGCTGCGATCGCGGCTGGGTCAATCTTCTTCTGCGCATACATCAGAATTGCCAGCGAGATACCAATCAGCGAAATGCCGACCGAACTACCCGCCATCACGAAAAATTCGCTCAGATTCTCGCCCCCCTCGGCTGCCAACTCTACCGCTTCACCAGGCGCATGAATGAAGGCTTCAAAGTAGTTAGCAAACGGTGTGCCCACGAGACCAATCAAGACAGAAGGCACCGCCAGGACAACCAACGGCAAGGTCATGGTGAAGGGCGACTCATGGGGAAATTCGCTGTGATGCTCTTCGTGTCCATGTTCCTCGTCGGCGTGACCGTGAGCAGTCTCTAGCATTAACTCCTGGGGATTCATCGCACCAGGACCGATCGAGGCTCCTTGCGCTTGCAGTTGTTCGACTTTGATCATTTGGCGCACGATCGCATCGTTACCCCGGAAACCACCCTCAAACGTGGAGATATACATGCGGAACATGTAGAACGCTGTAATCCCTGCCGTCAGGTAACCCACGCCCCAGAGCAATGGGTTTGCAGCAAACGCATTCCCCAAAATTTCATCCTTTGACCAGAAACCTGCAAAGGGTGGAATGCCTGAAATCGCCAGTGTTCCAATCAAAAACGTAATGGCAGTGTAGGGCATGTACTTCCGCAAGCCGCCCATGAGACGCATATCTTGAGCATAGGCTGGGTTGTGCCCGACGACGTGCTCCATACCGTGAATGACTGAACCTGATCCCAAGAAGAGCATTGCCTTGAAATAGGCATGGGTCATCAGGTGGAACATGCCAGCGCTGTAGGAGCCTACGCCCATTGCCATCACCATGTAGCCCAACTGCGACATCGTAGAGTATGCCAGCCCTTTCTTGATATCATTTTGCGTGATGGCGATCGACGCACCCAGAAAGGCTGTAAAGGCACCCGTGTAAGCAATGACATCCATCACAACCGGGATGCCTTCAAACACGGGAAACATGCGCGCAATCAAGAACACACCTGCCGCTACCAGCGTCGCTGCGTGAATCAACGCCGAAATCGGGGTCGGACCTTCCATCGCATCGGGAAGCCAAACGTGAAGCGGGAACTGCGCTGACTTCGCAACCGGTCCCAAGAAAATCAGGATGGCAAACAGCGCGGCAAGCCCACCACTGAGCGCGCCCGATTGCACCAGGTCTTGAAGACGTTCGCCGATCGTGGCGAAGTCGAAACTGCGCGTTGACCAGTAAAGCCCCAAAATGCCCAACAGTAGACCAAAGTCACCCACTCGGTTGGTGACAAATGCCTTTTGACAGGCATCAGCAGCGGCTTTGCGATCGAACCAAAAGCCAATGAGCAGGTAGGAACACATCCCTATCAGCTCCCAAAAGATGTAAACCTGCACCAGATTTGGACTCATCACCAGCCCCAGCATTGAGGAACTGAACAAGCTCAAATAGGCGTAAAAGCGCACATAGCCAGGATCATGTGCCATGTAACCATCCGTATAGATCATGACGAGGAACGCGACCGTCGTCACAATCACCAGCATCAAAGCAGTGAGATGGTCGATGGTGTAGCCCAGACTGAGATGAAAGTCCCCTGCCGATGCCCACTCAATCATCTGCGTGTAAGGCGCATGACCATTAATTTGGCTCCAAAGCAGCCCTGACGAAAGCACCAGCGCGGCTCCAGTCAGCGAGACAATAAAAATTGAATTAACCTGTCGTAGCTGATTGGTTGCTTTGTTAAAGGAGATCAGCCCCAAACCGATAATCATTGCACCAGCTAGCGGCAAGACTGGAATCAGCCAGGCGTACTGATAAATCGCTTCCATTGCTCATGCCTATGGTTAAAGTTCTTCACTTGGTTGGGAAAACCGTTTACATTGTGACACACGCTTAACAAGAAACTGTCAGATGCGAACACAACATTCTGGCGTTTCCACGGCTCAGTATTCCCAACACTCAAAGGAACTGCCTCTGTAGAAAGGTGGGGCTTCGTAAATGTTTGCAGCCTCATCCCCATTGGTTGCTTGCTGTGACCCAGTTTGGGACTATGCTCCAAATTCCCGGCTTTTGCCAGAGCAAGCCGACGTACCAAAGCGATCGCATGTAAGAAAGAGATTTCAGCGTTCAAGTTGCTCATCTTCGAGAATGCTAGAGAAGCAACATTGAAGTTCAAGCGTTCCGTCTAGGAGACTAACAGGCTTGAAGAGCAAAGCTTCAGCACAACATGATCGCGTCTTCAAATTGGACGCACTTCCAATCATGATGAGTCACCCCCAGCCCTTAGTCACTAACCGCGATCGGATGGAATGACTTCAGGCTGAACATTCGCTTGAGGCGGATTGATTAGTACTCTCTGTAACTCTGCCCAAAGATCATCGCGTCGATGCAAACCTTCCAGCCGATGTATCACCTTGCCACCCTCAAACAGAAGGATAGTCGGTAGGGTTGTAATGCGGTAGCGACTTGACAGCTTGAGGTTCTCGTCGGCATTAATCCCAATCAACTTAAATTGTTTGCCCCATTCAGCCTGAAAGCGCGTTAAGAGTGGTTCGATCATTTTGCAGGGACCACACCAGGGCGCTCCAAAATGCACAACCACAGGGTTAGGAGATTCCAAAACTTCTTCTACAAAGGTTTGTTCGCCCATCGCAGGTTTAGATTTCCTTATGATTCAGATGCTTAATACTTAACTTGGGATCATCCTACCAGCCAACGCTATTTGTTGCACGAATCAAAATGGGATGTGCCCACCAAAAAAACAGCACGAAACCGCCAACGCCTAAGTACGCAGGGCGAACAAATTCTTGCCAGTTAAGAGACTGTTTCCCCTGTACGATCGCCGCAAACGGTACAACTGAGGTACGCTTCTTTACCGCTTCAAACGCTTCACCGTAACGAGCCAGTAGGCGACGATCGCCATGCCACACACCAAACAAATGGTGCAGTACTAACCCGATCGAAGTGACGACCATAAATGATGTTCCTAGCCATAGCGTATGAGCGACACACCAGATGATTTGTCCCACCATTTGTGGATGTCGCGTCACGCGAATGATGCCAGTTTCGTAAAGATGCACTTCCGGTTTTTGGATCGCTGCAACTTCCAATAAATTGAACGTCGCCGGGTAAAGGAAGAGAAAGGAAATCGCAGATAAGACCCAAACCGTTGTCTGAACACCTGATACTCCCTGCACCTGCCAGAGCTGTAGCCCATCGTAGCGGTGATTAAAAAAATAAATGATCAGCACCACTGCCAGACTCAGACTCACCAGCGCAAACAAAACCCGGTAGAGTCGCGGACCGATTTGCTTTTCGCCCCAGGGTCGCAATGCTGCCAGCCCGCTGTGCGCGATCGCAAAACTCAACAACAAACCCAACATGATCAAATGGCTAGGCGTAAACCAATCGAACGTCATAAAAGAGAACAAGAGGGATAGAAAAAACTGTTCCCTTATTATCCGCTGCTTTCCGCTCTCTTCACGATCTTTACCTCTCACCTCTCACTTAGAACACAATGTCTACATTGACCTGCCTTAAATCGATCGTATAAAAACATCCCTGGTCAGCGTTCCACGTAGCAATCAGTAGACTGTATGGCTCCAGAACCGCTATCGCTGTTGGATTAGCGGGTCCTGAAATGCGTCCCAACGCTAGACCGTAACGGTCTAAGACAATAATTTGCCCATCCACCGCCATCAAAATATAGCCCCACGATGCCGATGCTAAGAGAGTAGGCACAATGTCTACCCCAACGCGCACGATTCTAAGCGGCTTCAAATCAATGAGCAACACTGAGTTGGTCTGCCCTGGTTCCAATGCCATCAGGCAATAAGGCGTGCTGCCACTTAGGACTTGGCGCAACGGAACCGGTAAGCTAAACGCACTCACTCGCTTTCCCCGACGGGTAAAAAGCTCCAGCAAGACCCCAGTAATATAGGAGTTTGTGCCCTTATCTACGAGGTGGGAGAAAGCAGCGACATAGCGTGAGTCTGCCATCGTCAGGTGAAACAAATGAGCCGATGGTCGAGGCGCTGCGGCGCTGCCGTTACGACTGCTGGACTTAAACGCCTGCATCCGTGACAAACTCCAGAAGCCCAGGACACTGGTTACTTTATCTGGCTCTAGCACTGCCACCGCCATCCATCGTCCGCTTGCCTCAATGGTGGCGAGAAAATCCCGACTAAATTCAGCCACCAGATTGAGCACCGCAGGCTGTAGCGGGGTCATGCCGTTCGCTGCTTGCTGCACATGCGTCTGGCTAGGCTGAGCGATGCCCTGTTGAAAGAGTGCGATCGGAAGCCGATAGATGGAGCGCTGTGTCACCGCAAAGCACCCTTGCGGTCGCACCAGCAGTTCTTTGACCGCTTTGGGCAAGCGCACTGAGGTTACGAGCGATCGCGCCTCACCTTCAGACGCAATCCCAGCAGCCAGCAATCCTTCGGGGTAGCTCTGGCAGCTAATGTAGTGATTGCGAATCTGATAGATCTGTTCAGCACTACTTCCAGCGGTCACCAGCACTGGTACTGTAGCCACCGCATCAATGGCACTCACTGGAGGTGATGTCCCTGTCGATGCCGTGATCAACTGTTGCACTTCAGCCTGTAGCACGTCCTGGTGTACGTATTTGCAGACATGGATGGGTAAGACGATGGACGATCGCAGCAGCCTGGAATCTGCCCATGCCTGCTCAAGCTCAGGCTTTGCCTCTGCCGCCGCAACTTGAACAGCCGTAGCCATTTCTGCCGCCGATTGAAAGCGTCGCGCTGGCAGTTTTTGCAATGCCTTCAGAATCACTGCGTGGAGTGCAACCGGCATAGTCTCAGGAATTTTGACCGGAGCATTGAGGTGTGCCGACATCATGTCAGCAGGAACACCAGAGAACGGTCGATCGCCTGTCAGCAATTCAAACAACAGAATCCCGACAGCATAGAGATCAGACGTAACAGCATACTGCCCATAAAATCGCTCTGGAGCCATATAAGCCGGTGACCCTGTGTTGCTGCTATCTTTGCCAGCGCTTTCTTGATGCAACTGGGCAATGCCAAAGTCAGAAACACGAGCCGTCCACCCATCCGCCTGTAGCGTCAGCAGAATATTCTCTGGTTTGATGTCGCAATGTATGATGTTGCGGCTATGGGCATGGTCTAGCCCCAACAGCAAATCGATCATTAGTTTCAGACACTGCACTGGATGCAGCCGTACACCTTCCCCCATCAACCCGCGTAATGTGCCACCCTCGCAGTAATCCATCACGAGATAGCGCCCAGTCGGGGTGTGCTCCAGAGCATAACAAGTCACAATATTGGCGTGTTGTAAGCTCAGCAGAAAGCGTAGTTCGCGCAAGAACTTATGAGTCGGAAACCGCTGTTTGTCAAGTTCTTTGAGCGCAAACAGACAACCAGTTTTGCGATGACTGGCACAGTAAACTCGCCCAAATTGCCCTTGTCCAATCAGCCCTAACAGTCGATATTTAGAACGCTTTAGATCTTTTGCAAGGAGATATGACACACCGTGGAATAGTTATTAGTTTTTAGTTGTTGGTTGTACAGCCTGTTGGTCATACAAAAGACTTTTAGTTGTTGGCTATTGGTAATTATCTGCCGTTAAAGCATTCTAGAAGCACCGTTGTAGAGTGGCGAAATCGTTCATTTTCAGCAGTCAACCTAGTTTGAACAAGATTCTTTAACTCTTTCATCAACAGCCGCTGTCGAATCTCTAGTTATGTTCAGCTCCAGCAACTAACAGCTTCATTTTCAGGCACAAATTTTCAGGCACAAATTTTTTGCACGATCGCATCATGATCCAGATGATTTTCAACCATGCTTTCAGCAGGCTGTAGACGGTTGGCTAAGCCCAGTAAAAACTGATTACAGTCTGCGCCTAACGACTCACAGGCTGTTTGCAGGCAGTGCAACTCGCGTCCGGTTAGCTGGCTAAAGAATGCGCTTAAAACACCCGCTTCTAAAAAACAGATCGGTACGTCACCCTTAGGCGCATGGTTAGCAAACGGAGAACCAACCGTTTTGATCAACAAAAAGCCCCGCCGCTGGTGAGACTGATCCAACTCAATTTTGCCCCAGCCATACGCAACCCAGCAGGATTGCAAACTGTTAAGAAACTCTAGCATCGACATATCTGCCAGTGCTGTGCCGTAGTAGTCAGTCAGCTCTTCGCGAAAGCGGGTGTAAAAATTTTTACCCCACCAGCGCCCACAGTTAAACAGTACTAAACGCGATGCCTGACCCGTTTCCTTTTGCAAACCCGAATAGATTCCCTGGATCAAGGTTTCGGGTAGCGCCAGTAAGCGATCGCCACGACGATTCTCCAATAAACCCATTTCCAGGTCGCCCTTCACATAGGCATCGACCGCAAAATAGTTACCAGGAACGCGGTTATTTGTTAATAAATCAGCAACAGAAATCATAGAGCGCTACCAGGGGGTAATTTGATCGGAAAGGCTGGCATTGATTAGGTAGAAAAGCAACAAATCGCAGTCAGGAAGAGGGGTAGCTTCTGCTAGTTCGTGGTGCTAAGACGAGCAACTATCCACTTTTTATGACCCAACTGTAGCGAGGGTGGGCACTTGCAGTATCGCGGTTTGCACTTTTGCAATATGTGGACCGACTAAATTGATCTGTTTTGCAGTGAGTGTTTGTGTCAGGCGCTGGTTGAGCAGGCGAAAAAGCGCAGCATCAATCGCCCGTGTGTTGTGAACGCCGAGCGTTTTTGTTAACCAACTTACCAACCGTTCTTGCACAAACGCTTCATCATTTAGCAACATACCCATCGCAGAGTAACGCAATAGCAGCAGCGCATTTTTAAGGCTCCGCTCCAGGTTCTCAACTGACTCTTGAGGCAGTGCCGCTTCCAATTGGTCTGCTACCTGCTGCATGATTTCGAGTTCGCGATCGCGTACCGCTCGGTAGGTATCTAAACGCTCAGGTAGAGAGCTAACGTATTGATTAATTAAGCCTAACTCTTCGGGTTTAAGATACCGATGCTCAGCTTCGTCAAAGATCGTTTCAATTTGTGGGTGCATATTGGGTAAGGGGGTGGAGGGGGACGTAAGGGGAGAAAGTTTTGAGTTTTGAGTTTTGAGTTTTGAGTTTTGAGTTTTGAGCGTTAAGTTCTACTTTTCTCTAACAGCTAAAAACTAAAAACCAACAACTATCAACTTCTCCTACTTTTTTCTAAAAAAGCCCAGAAAAGCTGTCTAGCGTGAGATCATCGTTGGCTGGCGTTGGAGAAGATTGGACAGGAGCAGAAGCCGCGATCGCAATGCCTTCCCAATTGATTGTGGCGAAGAATTGACAGACACTCATCGTCAGCTTGAGCGGCTCGTTGCTGCCTTCGGCTAAGCTCAGTTTGATTTCTTGAACAGCAGGCGTATGGTCTTCCCAGTTCACGCCTGTGAAGAATGTTTTCACAGATTCCCGCTGCCATGATTCAGGCGCAAATATCGCTTTAGAACCATTGGTTTGAGGGAGAGTAAGAGCACTCATCGCAGTAAATCTCCTGTGCGTAAACGCTTCTCGATGTCTCTGGCGGTTGCCCCTTCATTCAGCCAAAAGGAGGCGGCATCAATCCGGTCTTGACCACCGAGGAGAAATTTGCAGTAGGTTTCGCCCATTGAGTAGCACTGAATCTCAATACAGCTCAATTGCTTCTTCACCATTTCGGTAAAAAAGCCAGCAAAGAGTCCGGCATAAAGGAAGCAGACGGGTTTGCCAACATCACCCAGGCTGCGAGCCACAGCAGAATCAAACACGTTGATGAACATGAAACCTTGCTTGCGATCGCCCATATCAACTTCCCAGCGTCCCCAGCCTTGGGAGGTGAAGGGCCACCACCAGGTTTCGAGCAGAAAGAGGAGGTTTGTTTGGCGCAGGCTGCGATCGAATTCCTTTTCAAACCACTTTTCAAAGAAGAAGGCATCTTTCTGCCCCCATTCGCAGCCGATCGTATACATAATTGCGGCTGAGGCATCACCAACCTCTTCTTCTAACCCCTCAACCAGACCAATGATGAAATCTTCGGTCGTCAGCACATTTCTGCTGCCGTTCCAATCGACGATCGTGCCTTGATGTTGGTCAAATTGGAAGAAGTCTCGAAAGCCGTAGTGGTTGTGTTTCTTAGGGTTTCTCAACCTGACAGGGTTTTCTTGAGGCGTTGAAATCACCATAGTCTTTTCTCGACGAAATCTAAGTGGTATGAATCCGTCACGCGAGCAGCAAGGAGAGCGCCCCTGCTGAAAGGCGAGACCTGAACGTTGTGGAAGCTAATCAAGGTTATGAAGAAGTGGCATGAGCCGTCGCAGTCGATGGCATTAAGTAGGGAAGACCTGGTTGAGACCAAGCGTTTGTTGCTTCTGGTTTAATGTTCCCTACGCTAAAAAGATCTAACTCGCGGTCATAAATTGGTTGAAAATCTTTATATAGCGATCGTCACAACGTTTAGGACATGGGGATCAAAGGGGGTGTGGGGGATTTGCCCCCAGCCAGGGGGTGCACCCCTGCACCCCGTCCTAACCCATCTGTCTATTGCCATAAAGCAAACTTGTCTAGCTTTTGTCGGTGGCTACCTTTGCGAGTGCCTTAAATGTTAGAGAAGCCCTACAATTTGACCGAAACGCCTTTTACGCAGAGAAAATGGTCGCAGCAAGCGATCGTTTATACAGTTTTTTGGTTTGGCGATCGCCCACTATAGAGATGTCCTAGAGTCAAATCACCATAACTAAAGCCTTCCGCGAGGGAGGCTTTTACTTTGCCGTTTACCTGACCAATGCTTCAACGGGATGCATCCGTGCTGACTTAGGCCTGGATATGGTGGCTGCTAGGGTGCGGCGGGTGTTTAAAAACTTTAAAGAGTCGCTGGCAGTTCTGATGGTAGCTAGTCAGGAAGCAGCTAGCGATGTCCCGCGCGATCGCGCTCAATGTAGCAGTAGGTATGCTAAAAAACCTGACAAACGCTCAGAAATAGAGTAGATCTAGCAAGGGTATCTCAGGTTGATCAATGCGATGCGGCTTCTGCCAGGTTGACAGGTTGAGCAACTAAGCAAAGGTTTGAACGATCGATCGCTAGTGTGAACGCTGTTGGTGATCAATTCCTTTAGAGTCGTGTGTTGGGTAGGGTTGTGCAAAACAAGCAGAAATGGGTGACACGAGTGGTTAAAACAGCAGCGAAGTTTCAGTGCCACGGGCATGGCAAAATTCTCTTGATCGGTGCTTTAGCGACGCTGTTGCCGCTTTACAGTGGGTTCTTCAATCCAGTCTGGACGTATGAATCTAGTTATGAGTTTGGCACTGAGGCACCGACTGGAGTGCCCACTGAGCCATTGCCAACAAGCTGTCAGCCGCTACGTTCGGCTCAGGCTGGCAGCTTGACCCAGTTGGTGAGCAATGTGACCCAAACGGCAACGCTGATCGAACAACCCGCGATCGGCATCGGGACGCTGCTTGAGAGCGTAGCGCCGCAAATGCTGGCATATTTAAATGCTGCTCCCTTCCCAGAAATCAACCCACGTGCTCGGTTAGCCAAAGTGCCTGTGATCATGTATCACGACATTCTGCCGACAAAGAAAGTGTTTTTTGATGTCACCCCAGAAGAGTTTGAGCAGCGACTCCAACTGATCAAGCAGAAGGGCTTAACGCCAATCAGTATGGATCAGCTAGTCACGCATCTGCGGACGGGGCTTCCTTTGCCTGCAAAGCCCATTCTGTTGACGTTTGACGACGGCTATAGCGGACACTACGATCATGTTTATCCACTGCTGAAAAAATACAACTATCCTGCCCTCTTCGCGATCTACACCGCTAAGGTGGGTAAGCCCATCGGGCGATCGAGCCTGACCTGGGAGCACCTGCGGGAAATGGCAAAAGACCCGCTGATCACGATTTCGTCTCACAGCGTTAACCATAAGGTGATGGCAGGGCTGACCCCAAGTGAGCTTGCGATCGAAACCCAGGAATCAAAACGTCTTTTGGAGACGGAGTTGGGCGTACCCGTGCGCTATTTCACCTATCCCGAAGGAAAGTATGATGCTCAAGCCGTTGAGTCTGTGAAACAGGCGGGGTATGCGGCTGCGCTCACGATGGATGATAACGATGAGCGACTGGCAGGAAAATCAGACAATCTGCTGACGATCGGGCGCATTGGGCAATCGCGTTTGACTGAAATGGTCAATGTCGCTTGGGGTGGTTCCAAGCTGCCAACCTTTAGCCAGACGTTTGACTTTACATCTCCTGTTGTCCGCACCAATGCCACGATTGACAACACGCCGTTTATCTTCATTGCGGGTGGTAAACCCGTAACGATTCATGCCAAAACGCGCGACCAAGTACCAAAGATTTTGGAGGGCACAGGCGCGATCGCCGCTGTAGATGGTGGATTCTTCTCTTTGGAGTTCTTAGACTCTAACGCCATGTTAGGTCCTGTTTTGAGCCAGTCTGAAGGCGAATTTATTCCCGGTAAGCGGGGCGAGATTCCCTTTCTTGCCAAACGTCCGCTGGTGTTGATTAGTCCCAATGCCGTTAAGTTCGTGCCCTTTGACTACATCAAGCACAACACCCTGGAAGGCATTCAGGCGGAGCTACCCGATGTGACGGATGCGTTTGTGGCGGCTGGCTGGCTAGTAGAAAATGAACAGCCCCAGCCCCTTGAACGCTTTGGTCGCCTGTATAGTGTCAACGAACAACGGCATCGGGCGTTTTGGGGCATTAACCAGGCAGGTCAACCGCAAATTGGTGTCTCTGCGGAACCGATCGGCTCAGTCGATTTAGGAGCCGCGCTTGCCAAAGCAGGCTTTCGCAATGCGGTCATGCTGGACTCTGGTGCCAGTACGTCGCTTGCCTATAAGGGAGCATCGCTAGTAGGCTATACCCCCCGTCCTGTACCGCATGTTGTGGCGCTGATGCCTCCTGCGGCTGAGCTAAACGCCAGTTGTGCCTTGGTGTCTTCTCGCTAAGGATCGTGGATTAAATAAAACCGACAAATTGTTCGCAGGTAGGGGCGCACGGCTGTGCGCCCCTACGGAAAACGCCGAGGTGATTAAATTCTTGTTCCTAAGATTGAACGAGAGAGGGCTAAGTCTTAAAACTCCCCCTCACGCGCCCATCCCTGAATACTGCTTCAACCCTTTAGACCAGAGCCAGCGGTAAATCGCGAAAAACACAGCGCTCCATCCGAGCATGACTAGCAATCCCTGACCCAGGTTGACGGGCAGACCTACGAGCAAGCTGGCAGGGAAGTGGATGAGATAGGGAAACGGTGTCCAGAGGACGATCGCGCGCATTTGAGGCGGGTAGACTTCAAGTGGAGCCACCATCCCCGACAAAAACAAGTAAAACAAAAACCAGAACTGTTCTAATGCACTCGCCCGCTCCGTCCAGAAGGCGAACATTGACAGCGTGTACTGCATCAAAAACCGCAGCGCAAACGCACACACAGCCGTCAGCAAGAACAGCAGAAAGCCACCTAAACTGGGTAGCCAAAACGACTGTGGGTAAAGCCAGAAAAAAAGAGCAATCAACCCAAAGGCGAAGGGCAGTCGGGCAAACCGTTCCGCAAAGTGGGAGAAAAAGTGATGCCAGACGGGATCAAGCGGCTGCAACAGGCGAAAGGATAGCTTCCCTTCCACAATCTCGCGCTCAAATTCCCAGATGACCCACACAACGGTGAACTGGCGCACAATGAACGCAGCCAAAAAGTAGCGAGCAAACTCGATCGGCGTTAAGCCAAAGTTCCCTGTCTGCGCTGCCTGCATCCAAATGCCCATCAAAATAATCGGCAGCGAACCCGACAGTACCCACAGCAGCAATTCAGCGCGGTACTCCACCATGTAGGCGTAGTAGACGGAGGTCATTGTACGGGCGATGTTAATGATGCGGTTCATGTCGCTACTCCCGATCGCAATACCCGTCCAATTACTTCCTCGATCGGTGGCTCTGTCACCGATAAATCGACAATTTCTAGCTCAGACAGCAGTTTGGCAACGGTGCGAGTGAGGCGTTCTTGGGGCACCAAAAATTTGGCGATCGCGCCATCCACTGACTCTAAATCGCCATACAGAGAGAGCTTTTCGGCAGCATAGGGGTGCGCCAGTTCAATGTTGACTTCACGGCAGGGGGCAAAGCGATCGACCAAGCCATCCAGACTGCCATCGTAAATCAACTGTCCTTCGTGGATGACCAGCACCCGCTGACAGAGCGCCGTGATGTCTGCCATGTAGTGACTCGTGAGTAAGACGGTTGCCTGGTAGCGCTGATTGTACGCACGCAAAAACTCGCGGACGCTGACCTGAGCATTCACGTCCAACCCTAACGTCGGTTCGTCAAGAAAAAGGACGTGCGGCTGGTGGATCAACGCTGCCAGCAGTTCGGCTTTCATCCGCTCACCGAGAGAAAGTTTCCGTACAGCCTGAGTCAGCTTCCCCTCTAAGGACAGCATTTCGGTGAGTTCGCCTACGCGCGTTTTGAAATCGCGATCGCTAATGCCATAGACTGCCGCATTAATCCGCAGGGAATCCAGCGCGGGCAAATCCCAAATCAACTGCTGCTTTTGCCCCATCACCAGCGTAATGTTCTGCAAAAACGCAAACTTGCGCTGAAACGGTACATGTCCCGCCACACTGATGCGTCCGGCAGAGGGGTGAATGAGTCCCGTAAGCATCTTCAGCGTGGTCGTCTTGCCCGCTCCGTTTGCGCCCAGAAAGCCCACAACTTCCCCTGGCTCAATGGCAAACGAAACGTTCTGAACCGCTTTGATCTGACGATACGTGCGCCGAAAAAAGTGCTGCACGGTGCCTTTCAGCCCCGGCTCTTTCACCGCAACGGGATACATTTTGCTTAAGTTTTCTGCCAGAATCACAGGCATTTTTTTACTCTTACTACGAAATTGCCTCAGTTCAACGTGTAGTCACATAAGCGCGAACGGCTGCTACGCGATCGACACCCTTTACTTTATAGTCCCTTTTTTATCGTCCCTGGATGCGATCGCCCCCAGCCTCTTGCGGTTGAAATTAACGGAGTCCCCACCGTGTCTACTTTACTCTCTACAAACATCATCATGCGTTCCTACGCAGGTGAAGCAGATTTGCCTGCGATCGCCCACCTACTCAACGCTTGCGAAGCCGTCGATCAGTTGGATGCAGGCACCTCAGTTGAAGAACTACGTCAAGAATTTGCCGACCCAGATTGGGATTTGAGCCGCGATCTACGCTTGTGGCAAGACGAAACCAACCATCTGTTAGGCTTTGGAGCTGTCTGGGTACTGCCTCCAGGCGGAAACGATAGTGGCTTCCTCTGGTTTAACATCCAACCTGACGTACGGGGAACTGAGTTGGAAGCGCAAATTCTTGCCTGGAGTGAGCAACGGATGCACGAAGTTGCCCACGATCGTGGTGTCTCTGTCAACCTGCGAGCCAGTGCCCGCGCTGGTCACCACTACCGCGTCTCGCTGCTAGAACGGCATGGTTTTGTGAGCGATCGCTACTTCTACCGGATGATGCGTCCCTTAGCGGAACCGATCCCAGAAGCACAGTTTCTAGTAGGGTTTAGTGTGCGCCAGGTGGATGGCGATCGTGATGCCGAAGCCTGGGTTGAAATGTTCAATCAGTCATTTATTGACCACTGGAATCATCATCCACTGACGATCGAGCAGTTCAAGCATCATCTAACTGAACCGGACTACAACCCTGAGTTCGACTTGATTGCGGTTGCTGCCGATGGCACCTTTGCTGCCTTTTGCTATCCCGAAATCTACCAGCAGGACAATGCTCGTAGTGGGCGCAATGAAGGCTGGATAGCAGTTCTGGGAACTCGACGCGGCTTCCGTAAACTTGGACTCGGTCGTGCCATGCTGCTTGCAGGCTTGCAAACGTTACGGGCAGCCGGAGTGGATACCGCTCTCTTGGGCGTTGATTCCGAAAATCCATCCGGGGCATTGCGGCTGTACGAATCCGTCGGTTTTACCCAGCGCTATACGTCGATCGCTTATGCGAAAGAGGTGAGGAGTGAGGAGTGAGGGGTGAGGAGAGTTAGAAGTTTTGAGTGATGAGTTTTGAGTTGGAAGTCAGGAGTCAGGAGAGTTTTGAATCACTTGCCCACTCCCCACTCCCCACTCCCTACTCCCCACTCCCTTCTGCCCCCTGCCCCAAGTTGCTAAAACTGTAACCAAACATACGCTTTGACGATTTAGTGGCAGAGTGAAGACATCAAACACTTTTACTTCATCGTTCTTTGTGAGGAGAACTTACCGTGATGCATTCAACCCTTTCAACTGTAAAATCTGGTTCCTGGAATTGCTTGAGAGCGATAGTTGTGAGCGCTGGGCTGTTGAGCCTTGCGATCGCCAACCCCGTGCTGGCACAAGAAAAAATGCTGCGGACGCTGACCGTCACTGGTCGCGGGACAGAGATGGTCGCCACCACGATTACTCAAGTGCGCTTGGGCGTAGAAGCACAGGGCAAAACGGCGAACGAGGTGCAGCAGGAAGTCGCGCGGCGATCGAACGCGGTGGTCAACTTGCTCAAGTCGCGTCAGGTAGACAAACTCGAAACCACAGGCATTAATCTCAACCCGACGTATCAGTACGACAACGGCAAGCAAACGCTGACGGGCTACTCTGCCAGCAACATTGTAAGCTTCCGCATTGCTACACCTAAAGCGGGTCTGTTGCTAGACGAGGCAGTGAAAGCAGGCGCGTCGCGGATCGATGGCGTGAGCTTTATTGCCACCGATGAGGCGATCGCGGCAACCCAAAAAACCGCCTTGCGCGAAGCAACCCAGGATGCCCAGGCACAGGCTGATGCCGTGTTTAGTGCCCTCAGCCTGAGCAAAGGACAGATTGTCAGCATTCAAGTAAACGGTGCTTCTGCACCCCCACCACGACCCCTTGAGAACGTTCGGACAATACTACGAGGAGAAGCATTGTTCAAAGACCCCAGCCCCGTGATCGGTGGCGAACAAGAAGTACAGGCATCCGTAACCTTGCAAATCAGCTACTAGCCATCTGTAGGGACGTGACATGTCACGTCCCTACGGACACGGGCGTTTTAGAACTCTTCCTCATAGCCGCCAGCGTTCGCGCCTGCCTCGTTATCGCGTTTGGAACCTAACAGATCCAACCGTTCCACGCGAATGATGGGTTTAGAGCGATCGTCCCCAGTGCTGCGATCTTTCCACGTATCAAATTTCAGTGCGCCCGTCACGCCAATAAGACTGCCCTTGCGAACGTAGTTGGCAGCGACTTCAGCCGTTTTGCCCCATAGCTCTAAGTTAAACCAATCTGGTTGGTCATTGTTGCGCGTTTTACGATTGACCGCCAGCGTGAGGCTGCACTTTACACTGCCAGATTCAAAATACTTCACATCTGGATCTCCACCAACACGACCCACAAGGGTGACAGCGTTTAGGCTCATAGTTTTCGGTTAGTTTTTTGCGTAGGTTTAGTGTAGACGAAGCTCAATTAACGAATTCTATTTTAGGATTGGAAAGCGAATGATTGACTGGTACAAATGTATTTTAGCAATCAAAGCTAGCTTTATAGATCTCTGATGGATTAGCAGTTGGCGTATCAAACTTGCGGCTGCAAACCCAGCTTGCCACCGCCGACTGTGGCTATGCGCACCTGCGGAGGCAGGTTCTAGCCCTTCGGGCATGGCTGAGTGCTTTGCACTCGCTTCGCGAACGCTAGTGTTTTTGTAGAAGCGGTTTTAACTGCCATTCCTGATCGTTGGCACTAGCTCCACTTTATGAAGATGTTAGGCTAGCTGGACGCACAATTAAAAACATAATAAGATTCAATCTTGATTGCATCTATAGTTATGTACGGTGTCATCAGTCATCCGAACGTTATTTGAGAGGCATAGAGGCTAGTGGGACTTTTTAGTCGCTTTTCCCTTTCGCGGGATATGGGCATTGACCTTGGAACGGCAAACACGTTGGTTTATGTGTCGGGCAAGGGCATTGTCCTACAAGAGCCGTCTGTTGTGGCGATGGATCAGGATTCCAAGCTGCCGCTGGCAGTTGGAGAAGATGCCAAACGGATGCTTGGGCGCACACCTGGTAATGTTATTGCACTTCGCCCCCTTCGCGATGGTGTGATTGCAGACTTCGACACTGCCGAGCTGATGCTCAAGCACTTTATTAGGCGAGTGCACGATGGGAAAACATTGGTATCGCCTCGGATTGTCATTGGTATACCCAGCGGCGTGACGGGCGTTGAACGACGGGCAGTGATGGATGCTGCCTCTCAAGCAGGTGCTAGAGATGTTTATTTGATTGATGAGCCAGTGGCAGCCGCGATCGGTGCTGGGCTACCCGTAGCCGAGCCAACGGGCAACATGATCATCGACATTGGGGGCGGTACAACAGAGGTTGCAGTGCTAAGTTTGCAGGGCACGGTGTTGAGCGAATCCGTTCGTGTGGCGGGCGATGAGCTGAGCGAGGCGATCGCGCAATACATGAAGAAAGTGCACAACCTGGTGATTGGTGAGCGCACCTCTGAGGAAATTAAAATCACAATCGGCTCAGCCTACCCGGTTGACGACGACACCACAATGGAAGTCCGAGGGCTACACTTACTCTCTGGCTTGCCCCGCACCGTTGCTGTGAAAGCACCCGAAATCCGCGAAAGCATGTCAGAGCCGCTGGCGGTGATTGTAGATGCCGTTAAGCGCACGCTTGAGCGAACTCCACCAGAATTGGCGGCAGATATTATCGATCGCGGTATTATGTTGGCAGGTGGCGGCGCGCTTCTCAAGGGCATTGATACCCTCATCAGCCACGAAACAGGGATTGTTGTTCACGTAGCCGCCGATCCACTGAGCTGTGTTGTGTTAGGTACGGGTCGCGTCCTGGAAAACTTTAAGCAACTGGAGCGGGTCTTTAGCGGTCGATCGCGTAACTTTTAGAAACCAGAATTCGTCAAAGCACCCTTGATTAGCGGTTGCTTTCCACCTAATCCTGAAACCTTCACGTCTCCTTGTCTGCCAAGCTCCGGATTCAGTTAACGATCGCTTAGCGCCTAAATTGTTTGCATGTATACCCTACGCCGCTGGTGGGATCGGCACCGGCTAAGAGTTATTTTAGCGAGTCTGGCTGTCGGCTCTGCCTTGCTTATCCGGCAGACCCAAGCGACCCCCTTGTTTGAGGTCTATCAACTACTCTCTCGGGCTTTCCAGCCAAATCTAGCAAAGCAAAATTTGCTTGAGAGTGCCCAGGATCAAGAGTTGCGGGAGCGACTCACGGAGTTAGAAAGCCAGAATCAACGGCTACGCGCGTTATTGGGCTATGTTTCCGAAGCCAAGAAGCCCGGTATCAAAGTTCCTGTTGTGGGAAGGAGTGCCGACCACTGGTGGCAGCAGCTTATTCTGGGACGGGGCAGTAACGACAACGTGAAGGCTGGCTATGTTGTGATGGCTCCTGGTGGGGTCGTTGGTCGTGTTACCAGCGTCACACCTAATACCAGCCGTGTCTTGCTGCTGAGTGATCCGTCCAGTCGCATTGGCATCACGATTAGCCGCAGTCGCTTTATGGGCTACATGCGCGGGCAGTCAACCAGCCATGCCGTCATGGAGTTTTTTGATAAAGTGCCTGATGTGCGTCGTGGGGATGTGGTCTCCACCTCGACACTAAGCCAACTGTTTCCTGCTGGGATGCCAGTCGGCCGGGTAGAGTCGGTCAATCTCAACAAGAGTCCTGCGCCTGAAGCCACGATCGAACTCTCTGCTCCGATCGGCTTCTTGGAATGGGCGGTGGTTTATCCACATGATCCAGCCACACAGCCCGTCGTGGAACCCGGTCAAACGCCTGACCAGAAGTCTAAGCAATGAAAAGCGAATCTTTAGTGGGCACTTGGCGTGAAAGCCCGCTGCAACGGCTTGTCGTCAACTGTGCCGTGACGGTAGGTTCCTTAATTCTGTGCTTATTGATTTTGCCGACCCGCTTACCTGGCATGGAACTGGCGGGCATTGGACCCAACTGGCTACTCATTTGGGTGGTCGCGTGGAGTGTCAACCGAACGATGTTTCAAGGAGCGCTGGCTGGGCTAGTGCTGGGCTTAATTCAAGACGGTATGACAGCGCCTGCACCAACTCATATCTTGAGCTTGATGGTTGTTGGCATCCTGACAGCACGGCTCCGCAAAGGGCGCTACATCCAGGAAGATTTTATTTCGGTAGCGCTGATTGCCTTTGGTACCGCCGTGATCGCTGAGACCGTGATGGCAATCCAATATAGCTTTCAAGCCGATCGCTCTCTGGTGGAAATCTGGACCTATCACCAGCTCATTGCTTTGAGTTCTGCTATTCTCAGCAGCCTGTGGGCACCCGTTGTCTACTTCCCACTCAATCGCTGGTGGCAGTGGATTGATAGCCTGGAGCAACAGTAGGCACGTCGATCGCATTAGTGAGCATCGAGCAGTGCAAGCAGACGCGAGAACCAGTAAACAATTTCTGGATCGCACTGAGTGGTCAGGCGTGCAATGTCATACCAATCTAAAGCATGACGGCTACAGATCCAATCGCTGGGTAGGGGCAAGGCATTGCCTCGCCCCTACAAGATGTGTCGCCTTTTCAACTCAAATTGGTATCACTAGCAAGCTGATACACAAGTTTGGCTTGAGGATGACTGTTCAATTGGGCATGATGTAGCAACGCCAGTTTCAGATCGCCAGGATACGTGGGTAACTCACAATCATCCAAGCGCCGAATCTAGCCCAGTCTCAAGCCCAGTTGAGTTTAAAGCAGCTTCGTTTCAATCTGGAGGCTCCCGGCGTAGACCGAGCCATCAAACCCGTCAATCATTTTTTGGTAGGGAAACAGTTGGGCAGAGCCGTATTTGTCGTCAGCTTTCACTTTGCCGTAGTCAAACTCGAAAATCCGGTACTTAAGTCCCTCGACTTCTAAGTAATACTCGTTTTTCTGCGTGTGAAGTGTGCCTGTGCGACGGTCTAAGCTCATGAGCATGGGTTCTCCTGGGAGGGTTTCTGCCCTCTATCCACTCTACTCTGTTCTCAGCAAGCAGCCCCAAAGCTTTGTCTTAACCACCCTTAAAACAGCGACAGAACGTCTTGGTTGCTCAAGGATAGCGTTGATGGATGAGTTTTATCGGCAGTGGCGCAGCAACCAACCATTCGGGAACGCAAGAGCCTTGTGTCAGGCAAGCTTAAAGACCGAGCGCGCCTATGCCGACCCGCTCTCTTGGGCGGCTTTCATTCTCATTGGGCTACCGCGTTGGGTTGCCGAAATAAACCTGCAATTTTGGCAGTGATGCAGGTTAAATGCAATCGCGCTAAGAGATCTATACGTGACGTAACCCCATATCCAGCTTGCGATCGACAGCGCTTAAGTAAGCTGCCGCTGTTTCATCTGCGTGACCCATAGAGCGAATACGACCACGATCGAGCCAGATGACGCGATCGCACGAGCGATAAATGTCTTCCATGCTGTGCGAAACCAGCAGTACGGTGGCGCTGCCATCCCATAGCTGCTCCATCCGCTGCTTACATTTTTGCTTGAAGCTTTCATCTCCAACTGACAGCACCTCGTCCAGGATGAGAATGTCAGGCTGCACGTCGGTGGCGATCGCAAACCCCAGCCGCGCAGTCATCCCCGACGAGAGCGCTTTCACAGGGGATGACGCATAGTCTTCCAACTCTGCAAATTCCAGAATGTAGGGCGCTCTGGCAAGCATCTCTTCACGCCGAAAGCCCAGCAGCACACCGTAAAGGACAATATTTGCCATCACCGTCATCTCGGCATCAAAACCCGCACCAAGCTCAATCAGCGGCGCAATTTGCCCTCTCACTCGTAGAGAACCACGTGTGGGCTGTAGAATACCCGAAATCAACTTCAGCAAGGTTGACTTGCCAGAGCCATTGGCACCAATGATGCCCACTTTTTCGCCGACTGCGATCGACAGATTGATGTTGTCAAGCACCAATTTGCTGGCTGGTCTACGGTATTTGCCCTCCACAAACGACAGCACCGTTTTTTTCAAGTCATACGAAAACTCCTCTTGAGTTCGTCGTAACAGCGATACTTGATCGAGGCGAATCACTTCCATCTAGAGTAAATCCATAAACTGCGGTCGCCACCACCGGAAGCAACTCCAACCCAACCCAAAAATGACGAGGCTGCTCACCAACGCTCGCACTAACATGTTGACCTCAGGAGGTGCGCCTGAAAGCACAATTTGACGGGTACTTTCAATAATGGGAACCAACGGATTCAGGTTTAGCAACGGTCTAATCTGAGCTGGCACGATCGATGCTGGGTAGAACACAGGACTACTAATCCACAGCACAAAAACGATCAGCTCATAGAAATATGGTAAGTCTCGAAAGAACACAAAGAGGGCGCTGACGAGAAACCCAACGCCCAAGCAGAGAAAGATGAGCGCTAACAGCGGCAGTGGCAAAATGGCTAGATTGACCAGACTTTTACCAAGAATGGTCAGAATCAGTTCAGGCAATGGCATTGGAGCCGTCAAACCGCCCAACACATGATGCCTGACGTTAATCACGGTAACAATCGCCAGCAACGGCATGGGTCCGACGACAAATTGAAACACGTTTGCAGCATTCACCGCGACCGGAAACACACTGACAGGCAACCGTATCTTGTTAAGCAGAGGACCGTTCCCAACCACGCTTGAGAGTGCTTGCGAGGTCGCTGCCGAAAAGAAATTAATGATCGTCAGCCCTGTGAAGGCAGCCATCGCATAGCCAAACGACGAACCATAGTATTGCTTGGCAAAAACACCCCCAAAGATGGCAGTGTAGAGCACCGTCATGGTCAGTGGATTGAGCAACGACCAGAACACTCCCAGAATCGATCCCCGATAACGGGCGTTCAAGTTACGCTCTACAAAAACACGAAGCAACTCCCAATATCGCTCTGCCTCAGGGCGGGACAGGTTTTTCTGAATTGAGATTGCCATATTTAGGTAAAACCGACTAGGTTTTGATTACAATTGCTGATCTTCTAAAGTCTCTGGAATCGGTGCCAATGTCAACTACTTTACGCGCTAATCAGGGGCGACCGCTTTGAATAATGAGAGAAATTTCTGCCCCTGTTCCATTGCAGATGCCACCTACAAGACGCTTCAAGCCGCTCCAATGTTCCACTATTCAAGTTGTACTAAGGGGATTGCAAAAAAATAAGCTACCAGTCGTTTGGGTTTCGGCTACGCTCAACCCGCGATGACTGAAGGTTGAGCGCAGTCGAAACCTGGTTATTTGGTAGGTTATTAAACCGCAAACCCCTAACCAACTTCCGAGGCAGCGTCTAATCCCGATGCTCGCGCAACGATGCCTGTCTCTTCCAAAGTCTGCTGCATTGCCTGTCGCTGCTCCAAATCGTACCCCCAACGCTCTAAAAATGTTTGATAACTTCCCGTACTCATCTCGATCGCCTGTAATAACTGCTGTGCTTCTACCTGCACCTGAGGCAATTGAAGCACCTGGATTAACTGCAACGTGCGCGATCGCACCCGCTCTGATCCCGTTGCCATCGTTTCATCCTGGTTGCGGCGATGCGTCATTGCCATTGCCGTAGACATCGCCAGATTTTTGACTAACAGGGGAGACACGATCGCGGACGACGTTTGCAAAGCGGCTACGACGGTTGGCATTGGCTGGTCTGCGAGCGGTCGATCGTCGCTCAAGTACGTCACAAAAAAGCCGCGCGCACCATTCTCACTACAAACCAGGGCAGCTACCGTTGTCTCAAGTGTTGCTGTTGTGACCTTGCCTTGCTCAAGACCGTCCAACAGCGCCTGAGTGAGGGCGATCGCCTCCGTAAAACTCACAGCAGCAGGAACGGTGAAACTGGACTCAACTGCCATCTTCTAAGTTCTCTCAGTATGATTGATGAAGCCGTTAGCTGATCCTGTCAGCTAATCGCCATCAGCTAATAGCTAAGTATGGCAATAATCTCCTCTAAGAAACAGCCCTCAGAACCAGATGAGCCAGAGGCTAAGGCTCAGTTGCCTCTTGAAGCGGCGATCGCGCCCGTGCCCGCAAGCTCGCCTGAAGCATCCCTGTTGCAGCCCGAAGCCGTGCCTGAGGAACGCACCAAGCAAGAAGAGCACTTACGCCCTCAACGGCTGTCAGAATATGTGGGGCAAAAAGACCTGAAAGAAATTCTGGATATCGCCATCCGTGCTGCCAAAGCCCGAAACGAGACGCTGGATCACCTCTTGCTTTATGGTCCACCAGGGCTGGGCAAAACCACAATGTCGCTGATTTTGGCAACAGAGATGGGCGTTCAGTGCAAAATTACCAGCGCACCAGCGTTAGAACGCCCCAAGGATATTGTGGGACTGCTCGTCAACCTGCAACCAGGCGATGTCCTTTTTATTGACGAGATCCATCGCCTGAACAAAGTGAGCGAGGAACTCCTGTATCCGGCAATGGAAGATTTTCGGGTTGATCTGACGATCGGTCAAGGCTCTAGCGCTCGTACTCGTTCGCTCAAACTACAGCCCTTTACGCTGGTGGGTGCCACAACGCGCGTGGGTGCCCTTACCTCACCCCTGCGCGATCGCTTTGGGCTGATTCAGCGGCTGCGGTTTTACGAACTAGACGAACTCACGCAAATTGTGCTGCGAACGGCGAAGCTACTCACCACACCCGTCACGCCTGAAGGTGCCGTCGAAATTGCCCGACGTGCTCGCGGTACCCCCCGCGTTGCCAATCGGTTGCTCAAACGTGTGCGTGATTACGTGCAGGTAAAGAACCTGGGCGCGATCAATCAGGCGATCGCCTCCGAAGCGCTGGAACGCTTTAACGTTGACCCCTGCGGCTTGGATTGGACCGATCGCCGACTGCTGACCGTGATGATCGAGCAGTTTGGGGGTGGTCCAGTGGGTCTAGAGACGATGGCAGCGGTGACTGGCGAAGATGCTCAGACGATCGAAGAAGTCTATGAACCCTACTTGCTGCAAATTGGCTATCTCAACCGCACCGCACGCGGTCGCATTGCCACTCCTGCCGCCTGGAGACATCTGGGCTACCCTCCACCAAATTCCCAGCTTTCGATGCTTTAGACATCGACACACTGCTTACTTAAGCTGGCTTGTTTACTGATCTTTGCTTTATGGTCGCCGCTTCCATAGTCATCGCTGTAACGTTTAGGGCACTGCATCCTGACCAACTGACTCGATCACTTGCCAGAGGAAAGTGCCAGAGGAAAGCAACCCTAGCGAAGCAGGAGGCACGCAGTCGCCTTTGAGTCCTCTTACATCCTCCTCAGACTGCCACGATTCCAGCAACACCCCCATGTAAAAAGCTGAAGTTTCTGCAACCTTTCAGAATGATTCCCAGAAACTAGCTCAAAAAGATGTATATCTTTTAAAGTCCCGTTAACCATCGTCTCTGATAATTGAGTGAGACGAGTCACAGTCTCGATCAGTTAAGTGAACTTTAGAAGTTCGACTTTAGGTCGTCACGATGGCGGCATCCCCAACTGTTCCACACGTTGAGGGACTTCAGCGAGTCTGTGGCATTAGCGAATAAAGCTCCTTGGTGAGTTTTGGAGACAATCTGTACATAGCTTCGTTTGTATTTAAGGTGTGAGTGTGAAAGCAATGATGTCAAAAATAATCTGGAAGTCCTTGCTAGCGGCTCCGGCTCTTCTGAGCGCTACAGTTGTAATTTCTGCGATCGCAGGTGCAGCGACGGCTGTAAACGCTGCTGAAGCGGCTAGTGCTACATCGCAGTCAACCACTGTTGATCGCGCTGCTGGTTCAACGTCTTCTCTTCCGGCAAGCCCAGCTATTGTGGCGGATGCTACGGTTGCATCGTCTCAACCAGCGCCCACAACCGCTTCTATCAATCAAGTAACGACCTACAGCACGGAAGTCCCTGTTTCTACAGGGATCGTTGGTCAGGTGACTTCTGTTTCTCAGCTTTCGGATGTTAAGCCTACAGATTGGGCATTCCAGGCTTTGCAATCGTTGGTTGAACGCTACGGTTGTATCGTCGGCTATCCCGACAAGACCTATCGCGGTAACCGCGCACTGACTCGCTACGAGTTTGCGGCTGGCTTGAATGCCTGCATGGATCGGATTAACGAGCTGATTGCTGCTGGCACTGCTGACCTGGTAAAGAAAGAAGACTTGCTGGCAGTACAAAAGCTGCAAGAAGAATTTGCGGCTGAGCTGGCAACCCTACGTGGTCGTGTGGATGCGTTAGAAGCGCGGACAGCAACCCTGGAGAAGCAGCAGTTCTCGACCACCACTAAATTAGTGGGTGAAGTACTCTTTACTATTGCCGATACCTTTGGCGATCGGGCTACCCGCAACGGTCGTAATGGCTTTCTTGCTGGCATCAACGCTGGTAACGAAGGTCGCTTGAGAGACGACCAGACACAGACTATCTTCGCTAATCGCGTTCGTCTCAACTTCGACACCAGCTTTACCGGCAAAGATAGACTGCGTACTCGTCTCCAAGCTGGTAACTTCACCTCATTTAGTGGCGCATTCACAGGCACCAACGAAACTCGTCTGGGTTTTGATGATGGCGGTGGCAACGCAATCGGTATTGATGAGCTGAACTATCGGTTCCCCCTGGGAGACAAACTGCGCGTTCAGATTGATGCGACCAAGAACGAGTTTTACGACGGCTACGTTGATAGCCTCAGCCCATTTGCAGCCAGCGGCACTGGCGCGTTATCTCGCTTCGGACGGTTCAATCCAGTTCTTCGTAGTGGTGCTGCGGGCGCTGGCTTTACCTTCGATTACAAGTTCGGTCCTGCTTTGAGCTTGCAAGGTGGTTACACGGCTGATACCGATAGCAATGACCCAGGTGCTAAGAACGGCTTGTTCAACGGTGCTTACTCTGCACTCGGCCAAGTCGTCTTTAGACCAGCTAGAGCAATTGAGATTGGTTTAACCTATGTCCGTTCTTACTATCCCGGTGGTAACGTCAACGTGACTGCAAGCACAGGTAGCCTCTATGCTTCCACCCCATTCCTGGCTAACCCAACTTCGGTTGATACCTTTGGTGCTCAAGTGCAACTGCGGCTGAGTCCTAAGTTTATTGTCGGTGGCTGGTTTGGCTACGCCAAAGCTTATCAAGGGCGGAGCGCTAACGAAGCAGAAATTCTGAACGGTTCTGTCTTCTTGGCATTCCCCGACTTAGGTAAGAAGGGCAACTTGGGTGGCATTATCGTCGGTGTTCCACCTAAACTCACTGGCAATGATTTTAGGAATGCTGCGGGTGTTCGCCGCTTTGATGACGACACCACCTTCCACGTGGAAGCTCTGTACCGCTATCGTCTCACTGACAACATTGCGCTTACACCGGGTGTCATCGTCATCTTCAATCCAGAAGGCAACGAGAACAACGGTACTCAGTATGTTGGCGTACTTCGGACGACCTTCTCATTCTAGGTTGCTAGACAATTAGGTAAATGTATCGAAAAGCCCCGTTCACACGGGGCTTTTTTTGCGTACAAATTTCTACTGACTAACCAGGCTTCTAAGTAGGTGGGTGG
>Ga0209181_10000456_pt1 | contig 75926 bp, 68 predicted proteins | sample MAT05_FD_187208 | JGI IMG/M metagenome (GOLD analysis project Ga0209181, IMG submission 187208) | Freshwater microbial communities from Lake Fryxell liftoff mats and glacier meltwater in Antarctica - MAT-05 (SPAdes) (version 2) | ecosystem: Environmental > Aquatic > Freshwater > Ice > Liftoff... | reverse complement strand
CACGCAGATCACCATTGATCATCTGCTGGCGTCTTCGGCGATTCCGTTCATCTTTCCGGCCGTCAAAATCCATCGCGAGTATTTCGGTGACGGTTCGATGCGCCAGCTCGCGCCGATCAGCCCGGCAATTCATCTCGGTGCGTCGCGCGTGCTGGTGATTGGTGCCGGGCGCATCAACGAGCCAACCGATCGCATTCGCGGCGAAGGCTATCCCTCGCTGGCGCAAATCGCCGGCCATGCGTTGTCCTCGATTTTTCTCGACAGCCTGAACGTGGACGTCGAGCGCCTGGTGCGCATCAACAAGACCCTGTCGGTGATGTCCGCTGACCTGGCCGCACGCGGCGATGTTGCACTGCGTCCGGTCGAGGTGCTGGTCATCGCGCCGTCCGAGCGCCTCGATACGCTGGCTGCGCGCCACGTCAAGAGCCTGCCATGGGCGGTGCGTGCCATGCTGCGCGGCGTCGGCGCGATGAACCGCAAAGGGTCGGCGCTGGCCAGCTACCTGCTGTTCGAGTCCGATTACACGCGGACTCTGATCGACCTCGGCTATCGCGATACGCAGGCCAGGCGCGATGAGGTCATGCGCTTTCTCGCACCGTAGGATATGCTCGCAACCATGCAGAGCAACAAGCGCTTCCCAAACTCCGCGCCGCTGGCCCGCTGCCAGCGCGTTTTTCTCAGGTTCTGGCTGCTGCTGTGCCTGTTCGCGGCCCCGGCCTTCGCGCTGGCGCCTGGCGAGATCGAGAGTGCGGCTTTGCCGCGCGAAGGCCGCGCGGTACTGGCTGCGGTGCGCAAGGGCGGACCATTCGCCTACTCCAAGGATGGCTCGACCTTCGGCAATTTCGAAGGCAATCTGCCCAAGAAGCGCCGCGGCTACTACCGCGAGTTCACCGTCGAGACGCCCGGTGCGCGCAACCGTGGCGCGCGGCGCATCGTCTGTGGCGGCGAATCCGGCGACTGGGGGCGCAACGCACCATCGGCTTGTTATTACACTGATGATCATTACGCGACGTTTCGTCGCATCCGGGAATAGATCATGAAACATCGCAAGCGCTTCGAACTGCGCTTTGTCGTGCGACGCCGGCCGGCGCTTGTATCGTCCGGGCACCTGGCGGCGGGTGCACCGTGAGTGGCAAGGCCGGAACCGGCAGCGACGCGCCGCGAGATGCGGGCCGCAAACCTCGCAACGCGCCGGTCACGGCTTGGCGTGTCGACCTCAAGGGCCTGAAGAGCCGCGAATCGATGCTCAAGGCGGTAGCTGCGAGCCTGGAGTTTCCAACCCACTTCGGCGTCAATCTTGATGCCTTGTACGACTGCCTGACCGACCTGCCTCTCGAGCCCGGAGTGCCCTATGTGATCGAATTGGCGAATCTGGCGCGCGCGGCCCCAGGTGATGCGTTGCACGCCGTCTTCGCCGATGCGGCGCTGTACTGGCGCGACAAGGGTGTTGCGCTCGCCATACGTCGCAACTGATCGGGTCTCGATGTGGGCATCTGACTTTGCGCATGCCCGATGCGGGCAGGTTCGGTGCCTGCCGCCCCGCGCCAGCAGGTTTGACGAGCCGACCACGCACGCAAAATGACCAAGCATGCGACCCCTTGAAGTACGCATCAGCTACCTGATCTCCGTTGGCGTGGTGGTGCTGCTGGCCGCAGTGTTCTGGCTGGCCTATGGTCGTTACGTCCTGCTGGAAGCCATCGAGGATGATTTTTCCAGCTTGCAAAAGGTCGCACGCACCGGCCGCCTGGCCGCCGACGTTGGCAGCAGTCTGGCCGCCTTGTCGGCGGCGATTCGCGAGTATGTGGCGTCTGATGCGATCGAGCCGTCGGATCAGACCATCGTGCACTCAAGATATCTGCTCGCAGCGGTAGGGCGCGCGCGTTTTGACCTGCCCGGCGAGCAGGCGGACATCGTCCTCCTGGTGAATGAAGCGGACCTTTACCTGGGCAGTTTCGAAGCCGTGGTGACGGCGCGCCGGCAGCGCCAGGAGCGACTGAAGCGTCTGGCACTGGCCGCTGGTGCCCTGCGTGCGGCCAGTCAGGCGGCCGGCTTGCAGGAACGCTTCATGCAGCTGCGCGAGGCGGAACTCAACTACCTGAGCGTGCGCAACGCGGCGGAGGCGGAGCGGGCGCTTGGCCGCCTGGAACATCTGGCGCACGCGCTGGTGTCGCGTCAGGGCGCGGAGCTGACCGCCGACTACGGCCTTGCGTTTGCGCGAGTGGTGGAAATCTTCGAGGTTCTCGATCGCGGCACCGTGCGCGTGCTGGATGATCATGAAGCCAGGTTGCGCGGCCTGGCGGCTGCGCTTGCGCGTCGCGCGCAGGCCGGTGAAGGCAGTGCCGCCAGCGGTTTTCGCGAAACACTGTCGCTGGCGATGCGCCGTAACGTCGAAGTGATCCTGCTGGCGGTACTGATCGCTGTCGGCGGCGCGTTTCTGCTGCTGCGTTTCGTCATCTATCCGCTTAACCGGATGAGCAACACCATGACGGCGATCGCCGCAGGCGACTACTCGCAAGCCGTTCCGTACGTTGACCGGCGCGACGAAATCGGCCGCATGGCACGCTCGCTATCGACCTTTCGCGGGGCCCTGATGGGACTGAAGGCGGCGCAAACGCAGGCCGAGGCCGCGAGCCGTCACAAGTCCGATTTCATTGCCAACATGAGCCACGAATTGCGCACCCCCTTGAACGCGATCATCGGCTTGTCCGACATGCTGCTGGAGGATGCCGACAGCCCCGACACGCGCGAACTCAAGGAATCGCTGCCGCGCATCGGTGCGGCCGCCAAGCACCTGCTGGGGCTGATCAACGAGATTCTCGATTTGTCGAAGATCGAAGCCGGACACATGGCCGTTAAACTGCTGCGCTTTGCGCCGGCGAGCTTGGCCGAGGAGACGCTGGCGACAGTCGCGCCGATGGCGCGCCAGAAGGGCTTGCGCGTTGCCGCGGTTTATCCTGCGCAGCTGCCGGAGATCCTGAGCGATCCGCAGCGGGTGCGCCAGATCCTCATCAATCTGCTGGGCAATGCCGTCAAGTTCACCGATGCCGGTGAGGTGCGCATGGAGGTAACGGCGTCGGCGCGCGGAGTGGAATTTACGGTGGTCGATACCGGCCCCGGTATTGCCGCTCATGATATCGGCCGCCTGTTTCAGGAGTTCACCCAGCTCGATGCCCGCCCGACCCGAAAATTCGGTGGGTCCGGGCTGGGTTTGGCGTTGTCGCGTCGCATGGCGCGCCTGCTCGGTGGTGATGTTACGCTTGCGAGCGAAGTGGGACGCGGGTCCAGGTTTGTGCTGGCGTTGCCGCTGGAAGCGCCGCCACCCGACATGGCGACGCATGCGGAAATCGTTGGCGCGCAGTCCGGGGAGGCTGCGCGAGGTGGTGCCGGAGGAGCAGGATGACGCAGAAATTCAAGGATATGTCGATTTTGATCGTCGACGATGACGAACTCAACCGCTATACGCTGGCGCGCCGCCTGACCCGCGACGGTCACGCCAACCTCGGCATGGCCGGTAACGGTGTGGAAGCGCTGGCGGCGATGCGGCAGGACAAGTTCGACCTGGTGTTGCTGGACATCATGATGCCCGAGCTCGACGGCTTCGGCGTGCTTGAAGCGATGAAGGTCGATCCGGCGTTAGCCGGCATTCCCGTGATCGTGATTTCGGCCAATGACGACAGCGCCAATTTCGTGCGCGCCATCGAACTAGGCGCGGTCGACTATCTCAGCAAGCCCTTCGATCCGGTTTTGCTGCGCGCGCGCGTGACGGCTTCGCTGGAACGCAGGTGCCTGCAGGCGGTGCTCGAGTCGGCCTTGGCCGAGACTCGCGCCATGCTGGAAATCAGCCCGGTCGCCACCTTTTTCATCAGGGACGCGAAAGTGGTCTGGATCAACGCGATGTGCGTGACGCTGCTGGGCTACCCGGATGGCGAACTGGTAGGGCGAAGCATGGCTGACTTGCACCTGAACGAAGATGACTATCGCAGTGTCCTGGCGAAGGTCGAGTCGGTGCTCAGGAGCGGAATAGTGTTTCGCGGCGATATCCAGATGAAACGCCGCGATGGCCGGGTGATCCTGGCGCGCGCATCGGCCAAGGCGATCTCGGCGTGGGAACCCGAGCGCGGCGCGGTATGGACCATCGAGGACGTGACCGAGCAGCGGGCCGACGCCGCGCGCGTGGCTTTTCTCGCACATCACGACCAGCTCACCGGCTTGCCGAATCGCATCCTGCTGGCCGACCGCTTGCGGGTGGCGCTGGCGCAGGCCTCGCGCAACAAGGCCATGTGTGGCCTGATGTTCCTGGATCTCGACAAATTCAAATTGATCAACGATACCCTGGGTCACTCGATCGGTGATGAATTGCTGATTGAGGTGTCACGGCGGCTGAAAATAAGCGTGCGCGATTCCGATACGGTGGCGCGCCTCGGCGGTGACGAATTCGTGGTGGTGCTGCCGGCGCTGAAATCGGCTACCGATGCCGAGACTGTTGCCAGGAAAATCCTCGCATCGGTCGGTTCGCCTTATGAACTGGGCGGCAAGCCGGTACGCACATCACCCTCGATCGGCATCGCGCTGTATCCGCAGAATGCGGCGGACGGCGACGAGTTGCTGAAAAACGCCGATGCCGCAATGTACCAGGCCAAACAGGCCGGGCGCAACGGCTACCGTTTTTTCAAGACGGCGGGTGAGGCCGGAACCTAGCAGCCTGTCGGACTTGGGGCGTCGAAAGCGAAAATCGGCCCCAGCGAGGACAGTTTTTGCCGCATTCGCCGCCTCATAGCCCCGCTATGGGGCAAGAAGGCGGTGAAGAATGGACCGCTGCGGTCGATTTGTAGCCGACGCTCCCCAAGTCCGACAGGCTGCAGCCCGTCAGATCGCCGTCACGGCGCGGCAAGCTCGCGCTGGATTTCTCGCCGCATTCCGGACACCAGGCTTCTGGCGGTCAGCGCCAGCGCCGCACGCAACTCCGGCGACAGGTCTTTCGATGCGCCGGAACCGGCCGCCAGTGCCTGGCTCGCAAGCCTGTCGATGAAAAGTTCAAGCTCGCCGCTGGCCACCACCCCGCGCAGGGTTTTTTCGATTGCCGGACCGGGGTCGAAACCCTGGGCCGACCCCGAGGCAATGCTGGTGGCAAAGTTTGTCAGCAAAGAGGCCGCAATGCGGCTCAAAGCGCCTTGTAGCGCGGGATCAAGGCTCGTCACCGTCGCAGGGGCAGATAGCGCGCCGGGCCCGACGGCAGGTTCGGCCGCTTGCGCCGGCGCCATGGCGGCGAGCGCCGCCGTCATGATGGTGCACGAAACGATACTTTGAGCCGACTTGATCATTGCTTCCTCCGTTGTGTCAAGGCCGCAAGCAATGGCGCCGGCGGCAGCTTCTACTTGTTGAACATGCCCTGCAGCATGCCCAGTGCGTTACCCATATCAAACGAGCCTTCGACTTTGCCCGCAGGGGTGAGTTTGTCCACCACCTGCGGCAACAATTCACTTAAACGCCCCGACACGTCTTCGGATGACATGCCGAGCTTCGCAGCCAGATCGCCCAGGGCCGAGCCTCCCAGCACGCTTTTAATCTGATCGCCCGAAATCGGCACATTCTCGCCGCTTCCGACCCAGGACGCTGCGGCCTCACCCAAACCCTTGTCCTTGAACGACTGCAGCAGCCCGCCGAGCCCGCCCTCGTGTTGCGATACCAGTGCCAGCACGCCTTGCAGCAGCGTGCTTTGGCCACCGCCATGGCCCGAAAACATGGCTTGGCCGGCAATTTGCGTGATCGAATCGAGTAATCCCATGGTTTCTCCGAAAAAAGAACAAATACGTCAAACGTCGAGCGAATGCGGCGCATCCGGACTGCGTATCCTAGCGGCGTGCCGCGAGCGCGGCTAGTTCTTTTTCGCCAGATTGAGCCAGTCGATCAGGGCGCGCGAAAAACGGTAACTGGCCCACTGCGCCAGGCGTGTCGCCCAGCCATAGCGTGCCAGGGTGCTGCTGGTGACAACTTCGCCGCCGCCCGCAATGGCTGACTCGAGACTGGTTCTGAGGATGCGGGCGAATTCGGGATCGAAGATCTCGACATTGGCTTCGCGTGACAAGAGCAGGCTGAAGGGATCCAGGTTGGATGAGCCAACCGTGGCCCACAGGTCGTCGATCACAGCCACCTTGGTGTGCAGGAAGCTCTTGCGGTATTCGATGACGGTGATCCCGGCGGCCTGCAGGCGACGGTAGAGAAACTGGCTGGCAAGCATGAGGAGAGGCTGGTCGCTGGGGCCCTGCAACAAAATGCGCACCGCCACGCCGCGCCGTGCTGCGCTGGCCAAGGCGTCGAACACGCGCTCGGAGGGTAGAAAATAGGCAATGGCCAGCATGATATTGGCGCGCGCGCCGCTGATCGCAGCCAGGTAGGCTTCCTCAATATCCTGCCGGTGCGCCAGATTGTCGCGCACCAGGAAGCGTGCCGGCATTTCGCCGGCTACCGCTGTGAGTTTTGGCAGCGGTACGGCGCGCGTTGCCCGACGTCGGAACGCGGTGTACGAAACAATCACCCACAGGTGCCATGCGGCTTCAGCCACATCGCCCGCCAGCGGGCCGGCAATCCGCACCGCATAGTCGTAGCGTGGCGGCACCTCGTCTGGGGCATTCCAGTCGTCGACGACGTTGATCCCACCGACAAGCGCCAGCGACTGGTCGGCAACGGCCAGTTTGCGGTGCATGCGCCGCAGCCCACGCACCGGTTGCCGCCAAAGCGGCGGACGATACGCCAGCAGTTCGACGCCGGCTGCCGCCAGGCTGGCACGATACGCCTGCGCCATATCGCGCGCTCCAAAACCATCAACGATCACGCGCACCGTCACCCCGCGCCGTGCCGCTGCCGCCAGCGCGTCGGTTACCTTTCGGGCGGTGTCGTCCTCGGCATAGATGTAGGTTTCTAAGAAAATCTCGTGTTGCGCAGTTTCTAGCGCAGCGATCAGGGCTGGAAAGAACTGCGCCCCGGAATCGAGCAGGTCGATGCGGTTGCCGGAGCGCAGCGGGTATTTCACGGCAGGCTGAAGGTGGCGTGCAGCGCGAGGTGGTCGGACAGGCCTTTCCAGCTTGCCAGGCGTTGCACCTGGACCGGTTTGAAGCCGCGTACGTAAATGCGGTCCAGGCGCAGCAGCGGCAAGCGGCCCGGGAAGGTGCGCGGCAGGCGTACATGGCTGGCGCGAAACACGTCGATCAGGCCTATCTCCGCCAGTCGTGCCTCGGCGTGGTTGCGCCAGTCGTTGAAGTCGCCGGCGACGATCACCGGAGCGCTGGCGCCGGCGCGCGCGTCGACGGCTTCGATGATGGTCTCGATCTGCCTGCGCCGGCCACGTTCGAACAGGCCAAGATGGACGCAAAAGCAGTGGGTCGGGACACCCTTGACGTCGATCATCGCGTGCAGCATACCGCGCCGCTCGAAGCGGTGTTCCGAAATGTCGTCGTTGCGTACGGTGTCCACCGGAAAGCGCGACAGGATCAGGTTGCCGTGATGGCCATGATCGTATACCGCGTTGCGCCCGTAGTGAACCTCCGGCCACAGGCCCTCGGCCAGAAAACGGCTCTGCGCAAGCATCGGCCAATCCGTATGGCGCGCGGCGTGGCGTGCGTGGGCGTCCTGCACCTCCTGCAGAAACACGATGTCGGGCGACAGTGCATGCAACTCCTCGCGCAATTCATGCACGATTACCCGTCGGTTGAGAGGCGACAAGCCTTTGTGGATGTTCAGGCTGAGGATTGAAAAGCGCGATGCGGGCATATGGGGGTAGCGGGTTTGGCGGTGCATGGTAACGCGTGTCCGGCGGCAAACGAGGAAGTAGGCGATCGGGCGGACCTGTATCGTGCGTGGTCGGCATTGAAACGCCTGGTTGCAACCGCGAAAAAAAATCAAGCCGGCGCTACGACTTGAGTCCGGAAAGCCCGCCGCTGTGGCGATTGACGAGCCTGTCGCTCAGACGCTCATGCACGGGTACTTGATCGTCAGATCCTCCTTGATGCTGTACTTCAAGCCTGCACGCCCGATGCTGATTGCGGCGATAATTTCAGCTAAGCCACAGTACGGCGGAGACACAAGTGGACAAGAATTTCGAGGGGCTTGATGCCCTTTTCAACCCCGCATCGGTGGCCGTGGTCGGCGCCACCAGCGATGTGGGCCGTATCGGCGGCGTGCCGCTCGACCTGATGATCCGGCGCGGCTATCGCGGTCGTCTGATCCCGGTCAATCCCAAGTATGAGGAAGTGCAGGGCTTGAAGGCGTGGCCGACGCTGGCCGCTGTGGGCTCGCCAATCGACGTGGCCATCATCGCCGTGCCGGCGGCAGCGGTGCTGCCGACGCTGGAAGATGCGATTGGCGCCGGCGTCAAGGCATTGGTGCTGTTTTCCTCTGGTTTCGCCGAAGTCGATGAGGCCGGACGTGCCGCGCAACAAGCGCTTGCCGCACGCGCGCGGCAGGCCGGAGTGCGCCTGCTGGGTCCAAATTGTCTTGGCATGATGGGCTTCAAGGCCGGCGTCTATGCAACCTTCTCGCCGGCCCCGCGTGCCGGCGAGACCAAGCCCGGCAACATCGCCATCGTCAGCCAGTCGGGTGCGTTCGGCGCCTTCGCCTATTCACTGGCGCGCATCAGGGGCCTGGGCATGTCTTACTGGATGACCACCGGCAACGAAGCCGACATCGAATTCGGCGACTGCGTCGAGTGGCTGGCGCGCGACCCTGACACCAGCGTGATCCTCGGCTACATGGAAGGCTGCCGCGATGGTGAGAAACTCAAGCGCGCGCTGGCATTGGCACGTGCCATGGGCAAGAGCGTGGCAATCACCAAGGTTGGCCGCACCGCCCTGGGCAGCGCAGCTGCGGCTTCGCATACCGCCGCGCTGACCGGCGAGGATGCGGTCTACGATGCCATGTTCCGCCAATATGGGGTGTGGCGCGCCCGTACGGTCGATGAGCTGTTCAGTGTCGGCTATGCCGCGTCAATCTGCCCGCGCCCGGCATCGAACCGCATCGGCTTGTTGACGACCTCAGGCGGGGTCGGCGTCCTGATGGCAGACGAAGCGGCCGATGTCGGGCTTGACGTGGCCGAAATGCCGGCAGCCGCGCAGGCGGATATTCGCGCTGTGGTCTCATTCGCCGGCCCGCGCAACCCGGTGGACATCACCGGGCAGTTTCAGAATCACCCCGAATTGCTCGAGAAAACCCTGGAGCGCATGCTTGCCCGCGGCGCCGATGACGGTCGCTACGACATGGCCCTGTTCTTTCCGGCGGCCGGTCTGCTGGGCTCGACGCGGGCGCAATTCAATGTCGATACGCTCATCGCCGTGCATGCGCGCCATCCTTCGATCCCGCTGGGCGTCAATGGCCTGGTGCGGCCCGAGCAGCGCCAGCAGTTCGAGGCGGCCGGCATCCCGGTGCTGGAGGAGCCGAGCGGCGCGGTGCGTGCTTTCGGTGCACTGGCCTTCATGGCCGACAACGCGCGGCGCGCGGCGGCGCGCTTAGCGGTCGACCTGCCGGCCTGCGCGCCCTTGCCGACCCGCACGCCGAACGAGTATGAGGCCCTGCAACTGCTGGCGCAGGCCGGTTTGCCGGTGATGCCAAGTACCCATGCCGCGTCGGCGCAGGCGGCCGTGGCCGCGGCGCAGAAGTTTGGATTTCCGGTGGTGGTCAAGCTGTCTTCGCCCGACATCACCCACAAGAGTGATGTGGGCGGAGTCAAGCTCAACCTGGGCGACGCCGGCGCGGTGCGCAGCGCGTTCGACGCGGTCACTGCGGCGGCGCGCGCGGCACATCCAGGTGCGCATGTCGATGGCGTGCTGGTCGCGCCGATGATCAGCGGCGGGGTCGAGTGCATCCTCGGCGTGCAGCGCGATCCGGTGTTCGGCCCGGTGGTGATGTTCGGCATCGGCGGCATCCTGGTCGAGGCGATCAAGGACGTGAGCTTTCGGGTGGCGCCGATCGATGCGCTCGAGGCGCGCGCCATGGTCGATGAGATCCGCGCGCGCAGGATTCTCGATGGCATGCGTGGCGCGCCGCCATCCGATGTCGACGCATTGGTGCAGGCGATCGTCGCGCTGTCGCTTTTTGCAGCCGCGCATGCCGACACCCTTGAGAGTCTCGACCTCAACCCGTTCATCGTGCTGCCGCGCCTTCACGCCGGCATCGCCGGCATGAAGGCGCTGGCGCTTGACGCGGTGCTGATCACGCGTTGCTGACGCTCACCCATTGCAAGGACACTGCATGACAATCGCAGCCAAGCGCCGCATTGCCTTTCGCACCGCGCTCTGCGAGCGTCGACCGCGACGATCTTGCGGCGGCGGCGGCCGAAATTGCGCAAGAACACACGCGCTTCATCGAGCATTTGCGTGAGAAGTACCAGGTGCCGCCGTCGACCAAAGGTCACTTGTTGGTCAACCATGTACGTTCGCAGGAATTGTTCGCGGCGCAAGCCGATGCGACGATTGCTTCGGGCGCCAATCTGTTTGCCATGGCCGTTGGCACGCCGGCGGACGTGGTCGCGCGGGCCCGGGCGGCGGGCAGGTCGCGCTCTCACTGATCGGCTCGCCGCGCCATGCCACACGCACCCTGGCGACCGGCGTCGATCTGCTGGTGGCCCAGGGGTACGACGCGGGTGCGCATACCGGTACGGTTGGCACCCTCTCGCTGGTGCCGCAAGTGGTCGATCAGGCCGGTGCCGTGCCGGTGATCGCCACCGGCGGTATCGCCACCAGGCGCCAGATCGCCGCCGCCTTGGCGCTTGGTGCGCAAGGCGTGTGGACCGGCACCCTCTGGCTTGCCACACAGGAGCATGCGGTCGACAAACTCATCACCGATCAACTGATCGCCGCCGGCAGCGAGGACACCGTGATCTCGCGCTCATGGAGCGGCAAGATCCTGCGCATGCTGCGCACCGCATGGAGTGACGAATGGTCCGCGCCCCGGTGCGGCGCGCACTTGCGCAGCACTGCTCTATGCTTGCGCATCCTGTAGCCCTCTTGGGCGCATCGAGACTTTCGTGAATCCATTGCGCTGGCCAATTCCCGCATTGCTGGCATGGGGCGGTGCCTGGTTGCTGTATCGTCTGCTGACCGGCGCAAGCCTGCCCGTCGCGCCGGCTTTCGCACTGGCGACGGTGTTTGGGGTGCTATGCAGCGTGTTCGGCGCCACCTTCTGGCGCAAGCTGGTCGTTGCCATCGGCTTTCCCTTGTCGCTCCTGTTGTCAGGTGCTGCCGCCATGCCGGCCTGGGCCTGGCTTGTGCCATTGGCTTTGATCGCGCTGATTTATCCGGTCCATGCATGGCGTGATGCGCCGCTGTTTCCCACGCCGGCGCAGGCCCTGGTGGAACTGCCCAAATACATCCGCCTGCCGGCTGGCGCCACGATTCTGGATGCCGGGTGCGGCCTGGGTCACGGCTTGAAGGCATTGCGCACGGCTTTTCCGGAGGCACGCTTTTTCGGTGTCGAGTGGAGCTGGCCGCTGCGCGCCGCGGCCGCAGTCTTTTGCCCGTGGGCCAGGATCAGTCAGGGCGACATCTGGCGAGCCGACTGGAGCACCTACGATCTGGTGTACCTGTTTCAGCGACCGGAAAGCATGCCGCGAGCGGTTGCCAAGGCCGCAGCTGAGCTCAAGTCCGGGGCGTGGCTGGTCAGTCTGGCATTTGCGGCCGACGAACTGGAGGCCACGGCGGTGGTGCAAGGCGCCGCAGGCCGCCCGGTCTGGTTGTATCAGGCGCCATTCCGGCGCTTGCGCAAGTGCTGACAGCGCTCGAATTCCCACGCGAGTGCCGCAACGGCGCAGCTCTCGGCCAGGCCCCGGCTGCCAGGCGTTTGCGGGCCGCTGGCTCGCGCACCTTCGGCGCGAATTCCGGCTTCAGGCCGAGTCCCACGCTAGCCCGGCAACACTGCCACCGCCTCGATCTCCACCGATAGCCGCGGATCGACCAATGCGCTCACTTCCACCAGGGCGGAAGCCAGGCGGTGCAAGCCGAAGTAGGTCTGGCGCAAGGGATTGATGAGGGCGCGCTCGGCGATGCGCGTCATGCAGACATGCACCTTGACGATGTGCTCCGGCAGGCCGCCGGCACGGCGCAGGCAGTTGTCCAGGCTGTGCAACGCGAGCTTGAATTGCTCTGCTGTCGTGGTCGGAATGCTGCCGTCGGATGCGATCCCCGCCGCGCCGGACAGATATACATGTCTGCCGGCCTGCGACAAGGATGTGGGCGATACGCGACAATCGTCTTTCGCTCCCCTGTTCCGGCACCACGTGTCCCATACCCCGCGCAAGCGCTTCGGCCAGCATTTCCTCACCGACCCGGATGTGATCGCGGCGATCGTGCGCGCCATCGCGCCACGGCCCGACGATGCGATGATCGAGATCGGTCCGGGCCTGGGTGCCTTGACGGCGCCGCTGATCGACCAATTGACGCACCTGCATGCGGTGGAGATCGATCGCGATGTGATCGCAACGCTCAGACGCAGGCATGATCAGACGCGCCTCACGGTGCATCAGGGCGACGCGCTGGCCTTCGATTTCGGCGCCCTGGCCGCGACTTGCGGCGCGCGCTTGCGGGTGGTCGGCAACCTGCCGTACAACATTTCGACACCCTTGCTGTTTCACCTTGCCGGTTTCGCAAGCAGCGTTGTCGATTGCCACTTCATGCTGCAACGGGAAGTCGTTGAGCGCATGGTGGCTCGACCCGGGGGCCGTGACTATGGGCGCCTGTCGGTCATGCTGCAGTATCGGTTCACGATGGAGCATCAGTTCGATGTCCCGCCCGAGGCGTTCGACCCGCCACCCAGGGTGGATTCGGCGATTGTGCGCATGCTGCCCAGGCCGGCCACCGAACGGCTGGCTCGCGACGAAGGTTTGCTGGGTGAAGTCGTGACCCAGGCCTTCGGTCAACGCCGCAAGGTGCTGCGCAATACCTTAAAAGGGCGCGCAACGGCGGGCCAACTCGAAGCCGCCGGCATTTCACCGGCCGCGCGTGCCGAGGAGATCGCCCTCGAAAACTATGTGGCGCTGGCCAACCTGCTGGGGCGCGCGGATCAGGAGCTCGCGCCCGGTGCCAGCGCGAAGTAGCGCCCGATCGAGCGAAACTGGTTCGATTCGCCCATGATGTAGCGCGCACAATCCTCCAGCATCGGGTCGTTGATGTCTTCGGCCGGAAACACCAGGTCGAAACCGCCCAGGCGTTCGACGTTGCGGATGGTGAAACGCAGATTGCAGCTGTCGTGTTCGGCGCTGACACGAATGCTCGCGCGCAGCATGCAGCGGATATTGAAATCGGCATGCATGACCATGTGGCGCACATTGCGGATTTCGTTCATTTCGAATGTTGCACCGGCGCGCCGCAGGTTGTCTTCGAAACGCGTGATGTTGGGCTGCAGTTCCTTGCGCACGCTGATGGTTTCCGTCGACTTCTGCTGGAAACTCAAATTGATGAAGTTGTAGCGCTCGCGTTCAAGCACCATTTTCTTGCGGAAATCGATGAAAAAATCGGTCAGGCGCAGGCCCTCGAAGCGCACGCCGGGTTCAAGATCGAAGGTACGCGGACTCGGCAGGTTCAGCACGTTCAACTGCTTGACCAGATCATTGAGAAAAAGGAACGTGTGGTGCATCGCGTCATCGACCTGCAGCACCGATTCGCCAAAGCTGCGCGCCTGCGCCGTGCGGTGCGCCTCCAGTTGTTCCGCCTTGCGCCTCAAATCATCGAGAAGTCCCATGCTTGTCGTGTCCGTCGTAGAGCGATCAATGCGTCTGGATCAGTTCGATCTTGTAGCCGTCCGGATCGGTCACGAAGGCGATCACGGTAGTGCCGCCCTTGACCGGCCCGGCTTCGCGCGTGACATTGCCGCCCTGCGCGCGGATCCTGTCGCAGGCCGCGTAGCAATCCGCAACGCCGATGGCGATGTGGCCAAAGGCGCCGCCCATGTCGTAGTGGTCCACCCCGTAGTTGTAGGTCAGCTCCAGGACTGTGCTCTTGTCTTCGCTGTCGTAGCCCACGAAGGCCAGGGAATACTTCTGGTCGGGGCGGTCGGCCTGGCGCAGCAACTGCATGCCCATCACATCGGTGTAGAACTTGATCGAGCGCTGCAGATCGCCAACGCGCAGCATGGTGTGAAGCATTTTCATGAGAGTCCTCCGTTGCTGCGGCCGCCTGGTGCGTTCGCAAGACCCGTAGCGTAAATGAAAATCGGCAGTTCCGGATAGGGCGCTGGTTCGAACCGGCGATTGCCCGTGCTGCGGGCGATTTGCCTTGAGCGCTTCAAAGTTCCGGCAGCAGTAGCGAGATGCGGCGCATTTCCTCGCGTGCCGCCTCGTATTCGGGATACAGGCGTGCAACCGCAGCCCAGAAGCGCGGTCCGTGATGCATGTGTTTCATGTGCGCGACTTCGTGCGCCACCACGTAGTCGATCAGTCGCGGCTGCAGGTGGATCATGCGCCAATTGAGGCTGACGCGATGGCTGCCTTCGCGATCGCGCGCGCACGAGCCCCAGCGCGTGACGGCGCGGGTGAGGCGCAGTTGTGGTTCTTCCACCCCGAATTGCGCGCTGAAGTGCGCCAGGCGCAGGCGAAAGTGGAGGCGCGCCTGGTCCCTGATCAGCGCACGCAGGCGGGTGCGCGTTTCGGTCTGGTTGTGCGGTTGCGGCACGGTGAGAATCAGGCAATCGTCGAACACCGCCAGCCCCGGCTTGCCCGGGGCCACCTTCAAGGCGCGCGCAGTGCCCAGGTACAACAGCGGATCGCCCAGCGACCAGGCGCGGGCGGCGGCGTGTTCCGGCTGTTGCCACTCCAGAAGCTTGGCCAGCACCCAGCGCGCGTTGCTGCTGATGAGCCGTTCGATATCCGCTTCCCGCGCCTTGATTGGCGCCGCCACCCGCAGGCCGCGGGTATCGATGGCAAGTCCCAGTGTGCGCCGGCGCGCGGAGCGTCGTACCACGTAGGGCACAAGCTGGCCATGCAGGATGATTTCATGCTGTTCTTCGGGCAGTATCGCAGGTAGCTGCGGGGGCTTGCGGCTGTCGCGCAGTGCGCCGAAAAACGGCAATTCGAGTTGCAGGAGGCCGAACATCTGGTGCCGTTTGCTGGTGCGTCAACCATCAAGTGGCGCATTGCCGGCGGCCGGGCCAATGGCCTCACCACTGCGCAGGCAAGCGCTAGGCCGCATACTGGTGCGCGAACAGGCGTCGCATTTCGGCCTCGATCCATGCTTCAACCTGAGCCATCTGCTGCTCCGGGGTCAGGCCTGCGGGCGAAATCGGCGGGCCGATCGACACCGTGACCATGCCCGGTTTCTTGATCCATTTGCCGCGCGGCCAGCAGTCGCCGGCATTGTGCGCGATCGGCACCACCGCCACACCGGTGGCGACCGAAAGATGGGTGCCGCCAAGTTTGTAGCGGCGTTGCTTGCCGGGGTCGACCCGCGTGCCTTCGGGAAACAGGATCATGTACCAGCCTTCATGCAGCTTGCGACCGCCGATCTCGGCCACCTGATCAAGCGCCACGCGGCCGCGTGCACGGTTGATCGGGATCATGCTGCACAGGTAAATGCCCCAGCCGAAAAACGGCACCCAGTGCAGTTCGCGTTTGTACACATAGCACATGCGGCGGAACAAGCTGCGAAACAGCAGGGTCTCGTAACGCGACTGGTGCTTGGAGAGGAAAATCACCCCGCCGTGCGTGGCGCGGTCGGGCACATGCTCGCGGCCGATCACCCGGTAGTCGATGCCGACGATGTGCTTGGCGCCCCAGATCGCGATGTCGGTCCATTTGGCGATCATCAAGTAGCGGCGCGGCTGGCGAAACGGAAACACCAGGCAGGACAGCGTGCCCCACGGAGCGACGGTGATGAACAGGAACAGCAGGTAGGCGATGCTACGCAGAAGCAGCATGGGTTCGGACTCGGCTGTCGTCTACGGGCAGTAGTGCGCGGCGACCGCCGCCAGATCGTCGAAAATCAGGGTGCCGATTGGCAGGCCGCCTGCGGCCTGCGTGCGCATGCCCTTGCCGGTCCTGACCAGCACGGGCTGGCAGCCTACCGCACTGGCGGCCACCAGGTCACGCAGGGAGTCGCCCACTGCCGGAACGCCCTTCAGGTCGCGGCCAAAGCGGCGCGCGATTTCCAGGTACATGCCGGGTTTGGGCTTGCGACACTCGCAATGGTCATCATTCTTGTGCGGGCAAAAAAACACTGCGTCGATGCGTCCGCCGGCCAGACCCACCACCCGGTGCATCTTGGCATGCATCAGATTGAGCGTGGCCGTATCGAACAGGCCGCGTCCGATGCCTGACTGATTGGTCGCCACCACAGTCCGATAGCCCTGGTGGTTGAGCCGGGCGATGGCCTCGGCGGAGCCTCGCAGCGGGTGCCACTCGGCCGCGCTCTTGACGTAAACATCGCTGTCTTCGTTGATCACGCCGTCGCGGTCGAGAATGAGGAGTTTAGGCATCTCAGGCCCCGCTTGCGTCGCCGGTGGTCACGTGGGTATGGGTCATGCGGCCAGCCTGGAGAGGTCAGCCACCCGGTTCATCGCCGCATGCAAGGTCGCCAGTAGTCCCAGGCGATTGGCGCGCAAGGCCGGATCCTCGGCGTTGACCATCACCTTCTCGAAGAAGGCATCAACCGGTTCCTTGAGCGCGGCCAGAGACTTGAGTGAGCCGGCATAGTCGCCGGCAGCGAAGGCCTGATCGGCAGTGGGCGCGACGCGCCCCAGCGCCTGTGCCAGGGCTATCTCGCCAGGTTCGATCAGCAGCTCGGTGCAAATGGTCGCGGCGCTTGCGCCATCGGCCTTCTTGAGGATGTTGCCAACCCGCTTGTTGGCCGCTGCCAGTGACGGCGCTTCCGGCATTGCGGCGAACGAACGTACTGCTGCCAGCATGCGCGGCACCTCGCGCAGGGTATCGGGCCTTAGCGCCAGCACGGCATCGACCTCGTTGGCCGAATAGCCTTGTTCACGCAGCAGATTGGCCAATCGTTCGTAAATGAAATTGAGCACCGCCAGCCGGGTTTCCAGCGGGTTGCCACTGGCGGGCGCATTGGCGGTGACTTCGGCGGCGCATCGCACCAGATCGCCAAGGCTCACCGCGAGTTCGGCTTCGATGAGCATGCGAATCACCCCCAGCGCATGGCGGCGCAAGGCGAAAGGATCCTTGTCGCCGCTGGGTTTCTCGCCAATACCGAACAGTCCGGTCAGGGTTTCCAGTTTGTCGGCCAGGGCAGTGGCCAGACCCGCCGGATTGCGCGGCAGCTTGTCGCCTGCGAAGCGTGGCTTGTAATGGTCCTCGATGGCGTCGGCCACCTCTGCTGCGAGACCGTCATGCCGCGCGTAATAGCCGCCCATGATGCCCTGCAGTTCGGGAAATTCCCCCACCATGTCGGTCAGCAGGTCGGCCTTTGCCAGCCGGGCGGCCTGTTCGGCCTGCGCAGCCAGAGCTGCACCGCCGATGCGCATGCCGATATCTCGCGCGATCGCGCGCACACGCTCGCTGCGTTCGCCCTGTGTACCGAGCTGGCTGTGATACACCACACGGGCCAGACCCGCGACCCGTTGATCGAGCCGCTTCTTGCGATCCTGGTCGAAAAAGAACTTGGCGTCCGCCAGGCGTGGACGTACCACGCGTTCGTTGCCCCCTATCACCGCCGTGGGGTCCGCAGGATTGATGTTGCTCACGATGAGGAACTGGTTGGTGAGGCGCCCGCCGCTGTCCAACAGCGGAAAATACTTCTGGTTTGCCTTCATGGTGAGAATCAGGCATTCCTGCGGCACGTCGAGAAACTCCGCTTCGAAGCGGGCCGCCAGCACCTTGGGGCGCTCGACCAATCCGGTGACTTCATCGAGCAGTGCGTCGTCATCGATCACTTTGAGATCGACACCGGTGCGCGTGGCTGCAGCGGCCAGTTGCTGCTGTATCGCGGCACGGCGCGCGCCGAACCCTGCAATCACCGCACCTTCGGTCTCGAGTTGCGCGCAATAGCTGTCGGCGTCGCGGATTTGAATCGGATCGATCGCCGCCTCGAAGCGATGACCGTGCGTTGTGCGTCCCGCAGCCAGCCCCAATGCCGATACCGGCACCACCTCGGCACCGTGCAGGGCGACCAACCTGTGCGCCGGCCGCACGAAATGCACCGTGTCCCAGCCGTCTGCCCGCTGGTAACTCATCATTTTCGGGATCGGCAACTTGGCGAGCGCCTCGACGAGCGCCTTTTGCAGCGCGCCGGCCAGGCTCGCGCCGGGGACGACGCTGTCGAGAAAAAGCGCCTCGGCTTTGCCTTCAACCTGGCGCCTGAGGCCGGCAACCGCTTCGGGTCCCGCGCCCAGTGCCGCCAGCTTCTTCAATAGCGCCGGTGTGGCGGCGCCCGCAGCGTCGAGTCCAACGGCCACCGGCATCAGCTTCTGCGCGGCAGCACGGTCAGCCGCAGTGGTGGCCACCGCGGTCAGATGCGCGGCCAGGCGGCGTGGTGACGCATAGGGTGTGACGACGCAGTCGCTGCCCAAAAATCCTTGCATACGCAGAGACCCTGCGAGCGACGATGCAAAGGCCTCTCCCAGTGCCTTCTGCGCCTTCGGCGGCAACTCTTCGACATTGAGTTCCACCAGCAGATTGGCCTTGCCCATCAAGCCGCCTTCTTCGCCAGTTGCAGGGCGACTTCATCGGCCCAGGCTCTGGGCGCCATCGGGAAGCCCAATCGCGCACGGCTGTCGAGATAGCTCTGCGCCACGCTGCGGGCGAGGTTGCGGATGCGACCGATGTAGGCGGCGCGCTCGGTGACTGAAATGGCACCACGCGCATCGAGCAGGTTGAAGGTGTGTGCCGCCTTCAACACCTGCTCGTAAGCGGGCAGCGCCAGCTTGTTTTGCATCAGTAATTGCGCCTGCTTTTCGTGCGCGCCGAATGCGCTCAAGAGAAACTCGACGTCGCTCCATTCGAAGTTGTAGGCCGATTGTTCCTGCTCGTTCTGCAGATAGACGTCGCCGTAGCTGAGCCCATCGGTCCATACCAGGTCGAATACCCGCTCCTTGCCCTGCAGATACATCGCCAGGCGTTCCAGTCCGTAGGTGATTTCGCCGGTGATCGGCTTGCAGTCGATGCCGCCTACCTGCTGGAAATAGGTGAACTGCGTGACCTCCATGCCGTTGAGCCAGACTTCCCAGCCCAGGCCCCAGGCGCCCAGCGTCGGGTTTTCCCAGTCGTCTTCCACAAAACGGATGTCGTTGGTCTTGAGATCGAAGCCGAGCGTTGCGAGCGAGCCCAGGTACAGATCGAGAATGTCGGCCGGGGCAGGTTTCAACACCACCTGGTATTGGTAGTAATGCTGCATGCGATTCGGGTTTTCGCCATAGCGCCCGTCCTTGGGGCGGCGGCTTGGCTGCACATAGGCAGCCTTCCAGGGTTCGGGCCCGAGTGCGCGCAGGAAGGTCGCGGTGTGCGAGGTGCCGGCGCCGACTTCCATGTCGTAAGGCTGGAGCAGCGCGCAGCCGCGCTCGCTCCAATACTCCTGCAGGCGCAGGATGATTTGCTGAAACGTGAGCATTGGCCGTAGCCGGAAAGACAAAGGCACATTTTAGCGGAATCACTCTGCGCGACTACCGGCACGGCGCGCGACGCAATGCGGGCGCGCCGCAGCCGCCGGGGTTAGCCGGGATCCTGCCGGGCCTGCGGCGCCAGCGCCAGGTCGACGTCAAGCCAGCGTTCGCGAATCTGCCGGATTACATCACGCATGCCAATGGCGGTGAGCGGTTTGCAGATGAACGAGTCGGCGCCCAGGTCATGGGCCCGGACGATTTCCCCAGGCTCGTCTGACGACGAGAACATCACCACCTTCATGCCCGACAGTTGCGGGTGGGCGCGGATCTCGCGCAATACGTCGAGGCCCGACTTGCCTGGCATGTGCATGTCCATCAGTGTCAGGCATGGCAAGGCCGAGGTGTCACGTCCGCTATGCGAGCCACGGCCCAGCAGAAAATCCAGCGCTTCGTCGCCGCTGTTGACCGCCACCTGCGGCAGGGTTACGCCAGCGCGCTTGAGCCCCAGCTGCAGCAGCAGCATCTCTTCAGGACTGTCATCGACCAACAGCAGTGGCTGGCCCGGTTGAGAGGGCGAGTGGGGCAAGGTCATTAATCGATCGCCTTCAAATGCATGGTGGCCTCGACGGCGGCAAACTCGTCACCGATCACGCTGTTTTGAACAAGCGGCAGACAGGCGCGGTGTCAATGTCGAAGTCGAATTCTACTGTGTCAGGCCAGCGACCTCGTGCGAAGGCGAGGCGATGTCGCTTGGGCACATCGCTAGAATGCAGGCACTGACGCGACCTGAGGAGACCGACATGCGGCGGTTGGCGGACTAGCTGCTGGCACCTGGTTTCGGTTAACGGATTGCCTGGCGTACTGCCTTGGCCCAAACCGCCGTGCGTGACTGCGCTTCGTCGCGGCCCATTCTTGGCTCGAAGGTGATGCCGCGCTGCCACTGGCCGGCGATCTCGGCCTGATCCTTCCAGAAGCCGACCGCCAGCCCGGCCAGGTAAGCGGCGCCCAGCGCGGTGGTCTCCAGCACCTTGGGGCGCACCACAGGCACACCCAGCAGGTCGGCCTGGAACTGCATCAACAAGTTGTTGGCGGTGGCGCCGCCGTCGACACGTAGTTCGGCCAGCGACAGGCCGCTGTCGGCTTGCATCGCGGCCATCAGTTCGGCCGACTGGAAGGCGATTGCTTCGAGCGTGGCGCGCGCGATGTGGGCCGCGCTGCTGCCGCGAGTCAGGCCGGAAATCGTGCCGCGCACGTTCGGGTCCCAATGCGGTGCACCAAGGCCTACAAACGCCGGCACGAAGGTGACACCACCGCTATCGGGCACGCTGGCTGCCAGCGCCTCGACATCGGCCGAATTCTTGATGATACCCAAGCCGTCGCGCAGCCACTGCACAGCGGCGCCCGCCACGAACACGCTGCCTTCGAGCGCGAAGCTGCGCGCATCGCTCACCTGCGCGGCGGCGGTGGCAATCAGACCCGACTGCGACACCAGTGCCTTGTCGCCGGTGTGCATCAGCATGAAGCAGCCGGTGCCGTAGGTGTTTTTCGCCAGGCCCGGCGTGACCGCGCCCTGGCCGAAGAGCGCCGCCTGCTGGTCGCCGGCGATGCCGGCGATCGGCACTTCGGCACCGAAGATCTCCGTATGCGAGCTGCCGACTACTTCACTGGAGCGCTTGATCAGCGGCAATACCGTGGGCGGCACGTTCAGCGCCAGGCACAGGGTGTCGTCCCAGTCGCCCTGGTCAAGGTTGTAGAGCATGGTGCGCGAGGCGTTGCTTACATCGGTCACGTGCAGTGCACCGCGATGCGCCATGCCGCCGGTGAGTTTCCAGACCAACCACGAATCGATGGTGCCGAAAGCGAGGTCGCCGACGTCCGCGCGTTCGCGCAAGGTCTTGCCGCTGGCGTCGGGCGGCGCGTTGTCGAGGATCCAGGCGATCTTGGTGGCGGAGAAATAGGCGTCGAGCATGAGCCCGGTCCTGGCGCGGATCGCGGCTTCACGCCCGGCCGCTTTCAATTGCTCGCAATGTGCCGTGGTGCGGCGGTCCTGCCAGACGATCGCATTGCCGATCGCGCGCCCGGTCTTGCGGTCCCAAAGTACGGTGGTTTCGCGCTGGTTGGTGATGCCGATGGCCGCGAGTTGTTTTGCCGATATGCGCGCGTTGAACAGTGCGTCCATCGCGGTGTCATGCTGGGTTTTCCAGATTTCTTCGGGATCGTGCTCGACCCAGCCGGGCTGCGGGTAGATCTGGCGCAATTCCTTCTGTGCCATCGAAACGATGTTGCCGGCGTGGTCGAAAACGATGGCGCGTGAGCTGGTAGTGCCCTGGTCGAGCGCGAGAACGTAACTGCCCATGCGAATCTCCCGAATGTTGGTTGGCACGCGCGGCGGTTGCCGCAGCCTTCCCGAATCGGCGGATTCTAGGTCTGCGGGCGCCCGCGCCGGAGGCCGCGCCGATGAAAGGTCAGGCGTGCAGGATGGAAGGCATGCGTAGCGCCATCGAGGCAGGCGCCCCCGGGATTGCATGTTGGGCCTTGGCAACCAGTGGCCATGCGGCAGACCCACTGCGCGCAGCCCGGCCACTGCCCGCGCCAGGTTTTCGTCCGAACGCGCGTCCAGTGGCAGGTTGCAAGGCATCGTTTGATGCGAACGCGGCAATTGTCGGTTCCGACGCGAAAGCGCCAGCTCGCGATCAGGGTGCAAACGAAGCGATTCTTTGGTGCGCCAAGAGCGCTGCGCAGAGGAGAGTCAAGCCTCGAATGCTACAATCCAAATGATTGATGGCCATACAAAAAGCACATGAACGCCGCTGAAATTCGGGAAAAATTCCTGCAGTTTTTCGAGTCCCACGGCCACACCCGCGTGGCCTCCAGCCCGCTGGTGCCGGGCAACGATCCGACGCTTCTGTTCACCAACTCCGGCATGGTGCAGTTCAAGGATGTGTTCGTCGGCCACGACGTGCGCTCCTACAAGCGCGCCACCACCTCGCAACGCAGCGTGCGCGCCGGCGGCAAGCACAACGACCTGGAAAACGTCGGCTATACCGCGCGGCACCACACGTTTTTCGAGATGCTCGGCAATTTCAGCTTTGGCGACTATTTCAAGCGCGAAGCGATTCGCTACGCCTGGGAATTGCTGACCGGAGTGTACGGCCTGCCCAAGGACCGCCTGTGGGTCACCGTTTATCACGAGGACGACGAAGCCTTTGGCATCTGGGCTGACGAGATCGGCGTGCCGGCGGCGCGCATCGTGCGCATCGGCGACAACAAGGGGGCCAAGTACGCGTCCGACAATTTCTGGCAAATGGCCGATACCGGGCCCTGCGGTCCGTGCACGGAAATTTTCTACGACCATGGCGCCGAGGTCGCCGGCGGTCCGCCTGGTTCGCCGGAGGCGGATGGCGATCGTTACATCGAGATCTGGAACCTGGTATTCATGCAGTTTGACCGCCAGCCCGACGGCTCGATGCCGCGCCTGCCCAAGCCCTGCGTCGATACCGGCATGGGGCTGGAGCGCCTGGCGGCGGTGCTGCAGCATGTGCACAGTAACTACGAGATCGACCTGTTCCAGTGCCTGATTCGCGCCGCGGCGCGCGAAATCGGCACCGACGATCTGGCCCTGCCTTCGCTGCGCGTGATCGCCGATCATATTCGCGCCTGTTCGTTCCTGATTGTCGACGGCGTGATTCCCTCGAATGACGGGCGTGGCTATGTACTGCGGCGCATCATCCGCCGCGCCCTGCGCCATGGCCACAAGCTGGAGCAGACCAAGCCTTTCTTTCACAAGCTGGTGAAGGATCTGGTGTTGCTGATGGGTGCCGCGTATCCCGAACTGACGGCCAATGCCAAGCGGGTGGAGGACACGCTCTTAGCCGAAGAGGAGCGCTTCGCCGAAACCCTGGAGCACGGCATGAAAATCCTCGAGGGCGCGCTGGCGCGCGAGGGCAACATGGTCGATGGCGAGACCGTGTTTACGCTCTACGACACCTTCGGATTCCCGGTAGACCTGACGGCGGACGTGGCGCGCGAGCGCGGCAAGAGCATCGATATCGCCGGCTTTGAAGCGGCGATGGACGAGCAGCGCAAGCTGGCGCGTGCCTCGTCCAAATTCAAGATGGTGCACGGGGTCGATTACGCCGGCGTGCGTACCGCGTTCGAGGGCTACGACAAGCTTTTGCTTGAAGACTGCAAGGTGGTGGCGCTGTATATCGACGGTTCGGCAGTCAATGAGCTGGGCAGTGGCGACGTCGGCATCGTGGTACTTGACCGTACGCCCTTCTACGCCGAATCCGGCGGCCAGGTGGGCGATATCGGCGCGCTGCTGGGGCCGGGCGCCAGCTTCCACGTCGAAGACACGCAGAAAATCCAGGCCGAGGTGTTCGGTCATCACGGCCGCCTGTCGGCTGGGGTACTCAGGATCGGCGACGTTGTCAGTGCGCAGGTGGATGCCGACGCGCGCGCGCGCTCGGCGTGGAACCACTCGGCCACGCACCTGATGCATGCGGCCTTGCGCCGGGTGCTGGGCGATCATGTGACGCAAAAAGGATCGCTGGTCGATCCCGACAAGACGCGTTTCGACTTCTCGCACGGCAAGCCGATGAGTGCGGCCGAAATCGCCGCTGTCGAAACCCTGGTCAATCGCGAGGTGCGCGCCAACGCGCCGGTCACCGCGCGCACCATGAAGCATGCGGAAGCGATCAAGGCCGGTGCGATGGCGCTGTTCGGCGAGAAGTATGGTGAAGAGGTGCGGGTCATCGGCATGGGCGAATTTTCGACCGAACTGTGCGGCGGCACCCACGTGGGCCGCACCGGGGATATCGGCTTTTTCAAGATCACCGGGGAAACCGGGGTGGCTGCCGGCGTGCGCCGGGTCGAGGCTGTGACCGGTGCCGGCGCGATCGATTTCGTGCAGGCTCAGGCAGCGCAACTGGCGGATGCCGCCAACCTGCTCAAGAGCGCGCCGCAAGAGTTGCCGGCACGCATAGCCCAGGTGCAGGAGAGCGTGCGCGCGCTCGAAAAGGAACTGGCGCGGCTCAAAAGCAAGATGGCATCCAGCCAGGGCGATGATCTGGCCAGCCAGGCCGTCGAGGTCAAGGGCATCATGGTGCTGGCGGCTGTGTTGGACAATGCCGACGCCAAGACCTTGCGCGAAACGCTGGACAAACTCAAGGACAAGCTCAAGACCGCAGCCATCGTGCTGGGCAGCAGCGCGGATGGCAAAGTCAGCCTGATCGCCGGGGTGACTGCGGACGCAACCAGCCGGGTCAAGGCTGGCGATCTGGTCAACTTTGTGGCCGGTCAGGTGGGTGGCAAAGGCGGTGGGCGTCCCGACATGGCGCAGGCGGGCGGCACCGAGCCTGGCAAGCTGCCGGCGGCATTGGCCGGGGTCAAGGGCTGGGTCGAAGGGCGCGTTTAGGAAATACTGAACCAGTCCGCAGGCCGGGAAAGGCGCTCTTGCGAGATATTGCATCGACAAGGTTCTTTGTTCGACAATCCGGACTTCGGGGACTGGCTCGGCGTTTCTTCAGCGGCAAGGCGGCGCTGTAGTGGCCGCATTGCAGCCGGGAACGTATTGGAAGGTGCGGCATGGCACGACAAGCAATCAGAACCGTCTTTCTGGCCGCGGCATTGGCATGTTGCGGCACCCTGCACGCGCAAACCTCGGCCATCGAGGCGACCACTGGCGCCGGTGAGCGGGTGCGCCTGTTGCCCGACGGCCGCTGGGAATGGGTGGATGGCAACAAGGCGGCGCTGCAGAAAAGCGAGCGCGATGTTGCAGCCAGGCGCTTCGATGAGCAACGCCAGGCCGAGCTCAAGCGTGAGAGCGGTGCCCAGGGCGGTGGCCTTCTGGGTCTGGGCCGCACCGTGTACGAAGGCGACAAGGATTACAACCGCGGCACCCTCAACCCGAAAATGCGCTGATACCCATGAACAAACTCGTCTTGCTGTTTGCCGTGCTTGCACTGGCCACCGGTCCGGCGGGCGCAGCCGACCTCAAGGTATTGTCGGCCGGGGCCGCCAAGGCTGCGGTGGTACCGCTGGTCGAAGCCTTTGCGCGGGTCTCGGGGCACAACGTCGACATCGATTTCGCCACCATGGGCCTGATCCAGCAAAAGCTGAAGCAGGGCGAGCGCGCCGATGTGCTGATCCTGGCCGCTGAAGTGGCCGAGGTGCTGGCCAGGAGCGGCGCGATCGTGCCGGCATCGCGCAAGGCTTTGGCCAAGGTGGGGGTCGGTGTGGCGGTGGGCGAAAACGCGCGCACACCCGACATCTCGACGGCCGCGGCGTTTCGCCAGACCTTGCTTGACGCCAAGTCAATCGTCATGATCGATCCTGCGTTGGGCACCAGCGGCAGGCATCTGGTGGAGGTATATCAGAAGCTCGGCATCACCGACGCGCTCAAGCCGAAGATGCGTTACGGGCCGGGTGGCTACATCGTCGAGCCGGTCGGCCGCGGCGAGGTCGAACTCGGGCTGCACCAGATCAGCGAGATCCTGCCGGTCAAGGGCGTCAAGCTGGTGGGCCCGCTGCCACCGGAGTTGCAGAAATGGACCGTTTATGTCGGTGCGGTGACGCCGACTTCAACGTCCGCCGATGCGGCGCGCGACCTGGTTGCCTATCTCTCGGGGTTCCAGTCCAAGGCTACCTACCTGGCGAAGGGTTTCGTGCTCGCCGATTGACCGGCGCGATCACGCTATCGCAAGCCCTTGCACAAACCCGTGTGGCGCGACTACGCGCCGGTGCTGATCTGCGCGCTCACTTATGCGATCGCGGTGGTGTGCGCGCGCTTTGCCTTCGAGGATGGCAGCAACGCTTCCACCGTGGTGACGCTGCGCTGCGCGTTTGCGATGCTGGCCATCGGCATCGCGGTACGTGTAGCGCAGGCACCTGACCGCAGCACCGCGCGCGATCGCCGCCTGATACTGATCCTCGGGGTCTTGTTCGCCGCCAATGTCTATGCGTTCTACAAGGCGATCGAGCTGCTGCGGGTGCCGCTGGCGATCCTGATCTTTTACGTGTACCCGCTGATCACCGGTGTGATCTGCGCACTCGCGGGCCTGGAGCGGTTCAACCCGCCGATGCTCCTGTTCAGCCTTTTGTCACTGGCCGGGCTGGCGCTCGCCACCGGTGCGTCACCCGAGGTACTCGATCCCCTGGGCGTGCTGCTGGCGCTGTTCGCAGGCGCCGTGGTGGCGGTATCGCTGGTGGTGACCAGCCGTTACGTGGCGCATGTGGACGCCCTGCGCCGCACTTTCTGGATGATGGTTTCGACCTCGGCGGTGTTGTGCGCCGGACTTCTGGGGACGGGCTCTTTCGCATGGCCCGATAGCGCGGTGGGCGGCATCGCGATCGCCGGCGTGTGTGCCTTCTATGCGATTGGATTGGTGGGGCTATTCACCTCCGCTACCCGCATCGGCCCGATTCGCACCGCCTTGATGATGAACCTGGAGCCGGTGCTGGCCATCGCCTTGTCGACGCTGGTGTTGAAGCAGGGGCTGACCGGCTTGCAGTATGCGGGTGGTGCCCTGGTGATTGCCGGAGTAATCGGGGCGCAGCAGGCGCGGCGACCCGCCTGACGATCGCTGCTTCAGAAGCCGATGCGCTGCTTGCGCGTCAGGCGCGAATCGGCGATGTCGCGCGCCTCGACAACGTCGCGGCCTTCAAGCTTGGCGGCGCCGAACGCGTTGAAGATGATGCGCCGCATGTCGCGCGGAGACAACTCGGCCAGCTTGGCCATTGCCGACTCACCCGGCTCGGCCGGAAACGCTTGGCCCCATTCATGGCTGTCGCGGATGTCACGGTAGATCGAGCGGGCGATCCGGATCACCCCGGCTTCGTCCGGCGCCGGCACTTCAAAAACGTTCATGCGCGACAGAATCGGCTGCGGAATCATCGCGTCATTGTTGGCGGTGGCGATCCAGATCACGTCGGCCGCGTCCACCGGCACTTCGGCGAACTCGTCGATGAATTCGCGTGCGGTATCGTGCGCAAGCAGACTGTACATCGCGCCCAGCGGGTCATACTCGCCACGCCCGGCCTTGTCGAGTTCATCGACCACAAGTACCGGGTTGGCGTAGTGGCCGCTGACCAAGGTGTCGAACACCTTGCCCGGCTTGGCATTTTTCCAGCCGGAGGAGGTGCCGCTGATGATCCAGCCGGCGGTAAGCGCGCTCATTCCCAGAAAGCCGAAACCGGTGCCCAGCAATTGCGACAGGCGTTTGGCGAAATGGGTCTTGCCGATGCCGGGCGGGCCCAGCAGCAGGATCGGCGAGATTTCGAGACGGTCGGACGCGCTGGCGGCCAAGGCCATTTGCTTGCGAATGTCGTCCAACACCTCGTGAAAGTTGGGCAATTCGATGTACAGGGCGTCGAGTGCGCCGATCCCGGAAGGCTTGACGCTCAGGCGTTCGCCGCCGGTGGCGAGCATCCTTTCGTAGGTTTCCCGCAGCGCTTCGTGGGCATCGCGTGGCAGGTCGGTCAGGGCTTCACGCACCACCGTGGTGTCGTACACCTGTTTGAAGCTGCCGATCGGCAGCGTCAGGCGCCCGCAGTTGGGCGCGGGCGCGCAGGCGGAATCCGCTGCTTGGGTTGCGATAGCCATGGCAAACCTTTCGACTGTGCTCGGGCTGCGGCGTGGGGCCGCGTGGATTGCCCGGGCATGTGCATGTTCTACGCGGCGATCCTGCTTGTCGGTCTTCAGATAAGCGTGGCAAAGTCCGGTTAAATCAGTTTGCCTGCGCGAAGCGCCGCGTGTGCGGGCAAAGCTTGCAATTGCACGAAGGCAGTTGATGCATTGGGGAGCGCGGCGGCATGCGGCGCTTGATGTGCGTCGCGGGGCAGAAGCCCGATGCGTGGCCCACAGGGCGCCGCCTGACCTTGGCAAGCCGACAGCGTTCTTGCGGGGTACGCGCGGTATGTCGCACAATGCGACGCATGTCATCCGATAGTCAGGTTCCAGACGGCAGGTCGACGTCGACGCTTGGGCGTTCGGCTTTGGTCGTGGGCAGCGCACTTGCGCAGCGCGGTCAGCGGCGGCATTACCGCAAGGGCACGCTCCTGATCCAGGAGGGCGATCAGGGCGATTCGGTGTTTTTCATCATCAGCGGCCGGGTCAAGGTGTTTTCGACCGATGCCGATGATCACGAATTCACTTTTTCGATCCTCAATCCGGGCGATTATTTCGGTGAGATGTCGCTCGATGGCGGCAATCGCTCGGCATCGGTCATCACGATGGAGGCGACCGAGTGCGCGGTATTGACCAAGGCGGACGTGCGGGCGCATATGACAGAGGACCCCGATTTCGCCTTCGAACTGCTGACCACGGCGATTCGGTGTGCCCGCGAGGCGACCCGTGCGGCGCGCGGGTTGGCACTGGGTGGCGGAGTTTACGGCAGGTTTGCTGCGTTCCTGGACCTGGCCGCACGTGCTCTGCCAGACGGCACCAGGATCATCGACGAAGTGTTGACCCAGCAGGAAATCGCCAGTCGAATCGGCTCGTCGCGCGAGATGGTGAGCCGGATACTGAAAGACCTGGTTGCCGGCGGCTACGTCGCGGTACGCAATCGCCGGTGGGTCGTCCTCAAAAAGTTGCCTGTGAAATGGTGATCGCAGCGCTCAAGGGAAGCCGCGCTGACTGCGCGTGACACGCCTGCCGATTGTGCCGATCGCCGGGCCGCGTGTTGGCAAGGCTGCGATTGAATTGCCGGCCGCGTCGCGCTGCCGCGCGACCACGGCCGCCGCCGCCGCCACCGCCACCGCTGCCAATGGAGCCCCGGTGGCGAGATACCAACTGATCTGCGGCGCCGCGACGCTGGTGCCGGCCAAGGCGGAAAAAGAGTTGCTGTGGGTACCCGCCGCCAACACGCCATGTTGAACAATTGAATCCTCGCTCGGTGCCAGGTGGTTCGGTGACCGAACGATGTTGCGTACGACCTGCCCGGCGGAAGAATAGTTGGCCACCTCTAAAGGCAGCTTTGCAGGCGGCCCGCCAGCCACTGCTCCAGTAGCAAACGCTGCCAAAGTCGCGGTCGCAGCAGGCCCGGCCGCAGTCAGGCCGATACTCGCGCCCACTACGTCAACCGAGCTGCCTCTGGCGAGTGCGTTCAAGGTTCCCTCGCGCTTGACATGGCTCGAATTGTCGACCTCGCAACGCTGTCCTCTTCGATCGAAGCAGTCATAGTCGGGATCATCGAAATATGATTGTCTGCCACGGCGTGCATAGCCATAGGGCGTGTCGTCGCGCTGGATCCAGGCATCGAAATGCAAGGCGTCCTTGCCCTTGTATTCGACAACCACGGACCACAGGCCAAAAGGCGCCAACCCACGCGGGCTCAGGGATGCGGTGGGTTCCATCGCGATCAGGATCTGCGCCCAGCCGATGCCAGCGCCAGCCGGACGGGTCGTAAAAACGATGCTGCACAGCGGGGCACCACCGGTGACCGGGCTCCAAGCGAATGCCTGATTGGCGCCGACTGTGAACGTTGGTGGCGTGCCCGCCACGAAGCCGGGGGGCCTGATTTCAACGCGGAGGCTGGAGAAATCTGCTTTGCCGGCATCTGGCACCCAGATTTCCATAAAGTTCGGTGTTTCATCGCCAGGCTGGACGCGCCACGACAATTGCTGCGTTGGTTTGGGCGGATCCACCAATGCAAACCTTGCGTGCGCGCGTGACAAGTAGTTGTTGCCGGCGGCAACGACGATTCTGAGCCGACCTCCCAAGGCCGCGATCAACTCATCCATTGCCTCGCAGATGAGCGATGTGCCGTCCGGGGCGCCGGCGATGCGGCCAAAACTCAGGTTCACCACGATCGGCAGGTTGGTGCCAAGCGTGTCCGCGCGCGCGATGATGTATCGCAGGCCGTCCAGCAAATGGACGCCAAGCGATGCACCAGAGGTGTCTGCGACTGTAAGGCTTGGCAACTGGACGCCGATGATGGCCGGGTCGGGCGCATTTGCCGCTGCACCCGGTATGCGGTTGATTGCCGGCGGGTTTGGGCCGCACGCCAGATCCATGACCGCCGAGCCATGCGTCTGGCGGCGCCTGACGCGGCTGTAACCGGCGCGCGCGTAAAGCATCTCTTCGTCGACATTGCCTCCAGAGGCCGCAGCAGCGAGCGCAGCCTGGATATGAGCTTCTGTGAGTTCGCACCCATACCCCAGGTCCGGCGGCGCGCCTGCGGCAGCGGTAGCGGATACGCCGCCGGTGGCCATGGTCTGGTCCCAGAAGAATCTCACGCGCGTGGACCCGGCGTCGAAATAACGGCTGTTTGCAAAAGGCAACCCGTCGTCAATGACGGCGATGACTGCAATGGGCGACGCGCTGGCAACCGTTGCCACGGTCGGGAACGCCGTGCCGTCGATGCCGGCGTGTGATACGTTGGTTCCGATACCAACGGGCATACCGATCTCGAAGCGGATCACATCGGCCAGCAGCGCATTGCCGGCCGCGAACTGTTGAAAAAACGCGGCACTTGCGTTTGCGCTGAAGTATCGTGTTAGGGCAGCCAGCGCAGAAGGCATGGTGTAGATCGCGGGAATCGCAAGCCAGCCGAGGCGGTCGATCATGGCGGCGAAGGCCGGAATCGTTGTCCGTGCATCCAGTTCGATCAAAACCGGCACACCGCTGGCCGGGATGCCGCGCAAGTCCGCAAAGCCGGTCGCTTCCGCCCACACCATATAGGGATCAATGCGCTTACCGCCGGCCACGGCCATCCAGTTGGTACCAGTCCATGTACCCGTGCCGTTCAGATTGTTCCAGGGCATCCGGTGTGCTCCTTCAGTCGGGTCCGAACTCGTGCTTGAGCGCGTAGCCGCAAGCTATTGCCACTCGTCGCTGGCTAGCGGGTACAGCCAACCGGCGAGAACGGGTGTCGCGGCAGGCGCCGTCGCGACAGGCGTGACAACGCTCAAGGCAAGAGTCGGTGCGGCTGCGTTGACCGTCGCTGACCAGTCGAAATCCTGGCTGGCGGCGTAGGCCGGCCCGTCAAATGAGCGCATTTGTGTTGTTACAAGAGCCGGGCCCCCTGCCGCCAGCGGTGCGCCACAGCGGCACAGAAAATATTCGGCCAACGTTACGCCAAGGATGCGTCCGGCAGCGCTGTCCACCGGGAAATGGACGCCAGCCACCGTGCGGTTGACGGCGATGCGCGCCGCCTGTCGCTGCAGTTGCGCCCGCAGCGCGGCACCGCCGGGTATCAGAACTTCAAGAATCTCGGCGATCATGAATGCCTCGGTGGCGTGGCCACTGGGCAGCGTGCCATGCCCCGGCGTGGAAATGATGGGTTGGATCTGCGGCGAATACTCAACCGGCCTGGGCAAGGCGAGGGCATGCTTGATGCGCATTTCGACGTAGTAGGCAAGGCGCAGCGCGGCGTCCAGCAATTCAAGGGTTTTCGGATGCCGTCCCGGCTGCAATCCGCACAACGAGCCCCAGAACGCGTATTGCGGCCCGAGTTGCGCCAGAATCTCTCCGGCGCGGTCTTCACGCAAATCGGCGTAATCATTGACAAGATCAAGCTGCGCAGGGACAGCCTCCGGCGGACTGGCAACGAATACAGTGCGCGGTGGTGCAATCAGTTGCACCAGCGGCTGGTAGGGTACTGGCGGAGGAGCAGTGAACGGAATCGTTGGCGCCAGCGCTGCCGCTTGGAAATAAACCTGTGCGATGGCGCCGGCCCGCGCCGGATTGAACGCCGCGAACTGCAAGCTGGCAAGCAGTTCGACGTCATACACGGCGTTGCGTGCGCCGAGGTCCCATTTTTTCATCTGCGCGGGATCTGCGGGGACTGCGGGGAGCAAAGGGGCTGGTACGCCCCAGGCGCCGACAATGCCATCGCGGTGACCGATTAATGCTCCGGCGAACAATGGGCTGAAGCTGCCTCCCGCACCTGCCGCCCCGGTTGCGCCCGCGGCGCCGGCTGCGCCCGCAGCCCCCGCAGCTCCAGCCGCCCCGGCCGCCCCGGCGACCAACGCTGCGCCCGCTGCACCCGCCGCTCCGGCGGCACCGGCTGCTCCTGCAAATGTCGTCATCGTTTCACCCCTCCAAGAGTTTGAGTACTGTTGTCATTCGTGTGGCACACCGGCTTCGCCGAGAGCCTTGGCCCATTGGCGCCCGGTTTCAAACATGCCGCTTGGGTTGACGCGCAAATATTTCTCGACCGTGAGCCCGGGTTCGTAATGCAGTAAATCCACGACTGTTTTGCGCGCACCAGGCGTGTCGCCACTGAGCACCTGCGCGATCGCCAGGGCGCGCAAGGTCGAGGTGTGGGTTCGATTGGCTTTCAATGAGCGCTGGGCGAGTTCAATTGCACGCCGATGGTTGCCGGCCGACATCGCCGCAGTCGCCGCCAGCGAGTCGTAGAAGTACTTCAGCGGATCCAGCGGCGAGAGCAGCAGCGCAGCCTCGGTGTTGCGCACCGCATCCGACCCTCGGCCCTGGAATGCGTGCATGGTGCCCAGCAACAGGTGCGCCAGCGAGTCGCTTGGATTGGCGCGCAATGCCATCTGATAGCGCTCTTCGGCGATGTCGAATTTCTTGAGCAGGTTGGTATGCACCAGCCCGTCGATCGCCAGCGCCATCGAGCACTCGCTATCGATATCGAGCGCCCTTTTGCTGCTGTCGAGCGCGCGGCGGGCGTCGTCGGCTGCGTCGCCACTCCAGCCCTGCCCGACACGCAGCACGCGCCATTTGGCCATCCAGGCATGCGGCACGGCCTGTCGCGGATGGCGTTCAATCAGCGTTTCGAGCAGTGCGCGCGCGCGTTCGAAACCGGCCATATCCAGCCGGTGCATCAGGCTGACCGCACCCATCAGCAAAGCGTAGCTTTCGAGTGTCGGCAGGGGCTGCGCCACGGAACGTCGCAGCTCGTGCGAGGTGATCTCGTTGGCGATGCGGGCCGCCAGAGATGCGATGAATTCGTTGTGCGGATCGAACAACGAGGTGAGGCTGGTAGTCACGCTGTCAGCCCAGATCACAGTCCCGCTGCGCGAATCCGCGAGCTCGAGGAAAAGCTTGAAGTTGGCTCCGGCTTCGTAGTAGTTGCCGGTGACTATGTAAGGTGCGCCCAGGCGGGCGCCGATCTCGCCGGCGGACCAGGCACGCCCGCGCAAAACGTTGGTCGATAGTCTCGAAATCACATGCAGGTCGGGCGTGCGCGACAAGGCTGTGATCATCTCGTCGGCAAAGGCGTCGCCGATGACTGCATTGGCCGGACTCTGCGAATGCGAAGCCGGTGGAATCACGGCGATGACCGGCCGCAAGTCGAGCGCTTGGTTGCCGCCAGACTCGATCACCGGCTGCCGGCCGGCCGGCCCGGCCCGGTAGGCGCGTATCGGCTGCGCAATATGCTTGACGAAACATTCGCCCAGATCTTCGATATCGGCGTCGATATCGTCGGTCAACTGATCGCGTACCTCGGAGGACACGATGGTCTCGCCAGGGCCGGCGAGGGTCATCAGCCGTGCCGCCAGGTTGACACTTCTGCCGTAAACGTCGATTTCGTCGGCTACAAGCGCGCCGACATTGATGCCGATACGCAGGCATATGGCCTGGTCGGCAGGGTATCTTGCGTTGTCCGTGGCAGCCATGGCGTGCATCGCAAATGCTGCCTCCGCCGCCCCCTGGGAGGAAGGGAATACCGCCATCACGCCGTCGCCGGTGTGCTTCACGACACGTCCGCCATTGGCGCTGATGGCGCCCGACCTGGATGCATCGAACAGTGATCGCCAACGGTTGATGGTCGAGCTTTCATGCTGCTCCATTAAGCGTACGGACTCAACGACGTCGGCGATGAGAATCGCCTCGGTTGCGCTGTACGTCGTTGAAGAAGAAGACCCCCCTGAATCCCGAGTGCCCATGCTAGCCAGTTTCTTGGTTTTGTTCGTCACCATTATTAATGAATCCCACACGCATATCCAGCGCCAATGCTGTTGACATGCAATCGATGCGGATAAATGACATTGGCATGTGAATTTGTCACAATTTATGTGTGCCTTGTGCCCGCGACTTCTTCAACCTCACTGCGTACGCTTCACCCATCGACGGTTTTCAGGGAGGGAAGCGAAATGAAATTCGAAGACGAACGTAAGCAGGGGTGGGTCGAGTCCGGATGCGGATTCGGCGGCGGCGGGTTGGAATACGCATTATCGTTTTCCAGGCCGAAGGCGCTCGCCGACGCGATCTGCTCGCCGCTGGCCGCGCTGTTCGACGAATTGTCGTTCGGGATCGCCGTAGTTGAGGTGGATGGCAAGCTGCTGCATGCCAGCCGCGCCGCGCGCATGCAGCTGCAGACCAGACGCGGCCTGCGTCTGGCGGGTGAGGCGATCGAGGCGATTCATCCGGAAGAGGCTGCTGCCTTGCACAAGGCGCTGGCCAACGCGGCGGCAGGTCGACGCAGTTATCTTGCGTTCGGACGTTCGCCGGAAAGACTTGACGTCGCCGTATTGCCGCTCGACCTGCGCGGCTGCGATCGGCCGGTGGCGGCCCTGGTGTTCGAGAAAAGCGCTGGAAGCGGCGGCCTGGGTCTGTACTTCTTTGCGCAAGCCTACCGCCTGACGCGCAGCGAGCAATCGGTTCTGACCGAGCTCTGCGATGGATCAAGCGTGATCGATGCGGCCGGCCGCCTGGGCACCAGTGTGCATACCTCGCGTACCCATGTGCGCAGCATTTTGCAGAAAACCGGTCAACAGAATCTGCGTGCCCTGATTCGTCGGGTTGGCATGTTGCCGCCGGTGGGGGCGCGGTTCGCCATTGCGCACGCGCGTGGCGAAGCCTTGGGTGGAGCACATTGAATGTGGCTGTGGCGGTGTTGAGCAAGGCTGCGGCCGGTGCTTGGGGCCAATCTGGTTCCGGCCATGCAAGCTTGCCGCAGTAATTGCGAATGCGGAGGATGAATGACTTCCATTGTTGAGTTTTCAAGGGGCGCGCCGACCGGCTTCGCGGTTGCCGCGCGGCCCGACCTGCGGCTGGAAACGCAGGCGCGGCAAGCCGGGACGGCGCCGATCGGTGCCGGAACAGGCGCGACTACAGCCGCGCTCGAGAGCCAATTGCTGGCGCGGACCGCAGATTTGAGAGCCGCCAACGCTGCCCTCGACACGTTTGCCTTCGAGGTCGCGCGAGACCTGCGCGCGCCGCTCGATACGATTGAAGAGCTGCGCGCACTGTTGGACAGGCGCGCGGCAATGCTCGATCCGACGCTGCTGGCGCAATGCGAGCGCATACACGCGGCCTCTCAGCGAATGAGGGTGATGGTTTGCGGGCTGCTTGATCTTTCGCGCGGCCTGTCGCAGGCGCAACGCGAGCCTGCGAAGTCGCCGCAAACTGGATCGGGCCGCAGTGCCGCGTCGCTTGCAAGCCCTTCCCGCGCGCCTTGTATGGCGACGCGGCGGCAGGCGGGGCCGATCACGGCCGAGTTACGCGCCGAAAGTGGCGTTGAACCGGCCGGCCGGCGCGATGGTGTGCCACTTGCGAGAGGCTCACGCATGCTGCGCGAACTTGCCCCGGTTTCGAGCGGCGGCCTGCTTGTATTCGCAGTCGGCCTGGCCTTGATCGGCATCTGCGCGGCCATCCTCTGACAGTGCGCCCGTGATTCGGGCGCAGTACCGGCTTGATGGCTTGAAAACGCTGAACAAGCCCCTGGAACGCAGGCTATCGAACGGAAGTTCCGTTCAATTCAAACGCTTGCAAAAGCGGCTTTCTCAACCTGCGGACTTATTCAGTGTTTCCCTTGCGCTTGCCAAGTGCCGCGGAAACGCCGTGCGCGGCGGCTATCAACGATCGTGCCACACTGGTGTCCGCTCCGCTACCGAGATGTTCGGCGTAGCCGATCACCGTGATGGCGAACAGCGCACGCCCCATGTGGTCGAACACCGGCGCGGCGTAGGAATTCACGCCGGGCGCGAACGCGCTCTCGGTGTAGGCGACGCCTTCGCTGCGCACCTTGCGTGTCATCGCGTCCATCGCGCGCTGCGACGTCAGGGCCGGAGTGAACGAGGCATGCGCATGCGAGCGTTCGCGCCCCTCAAGCTCACGCTTCAACAGCGGCGCGGTGACCGCCGGCGGCAGAAACGCGGCGAACACGAAGCCGGTGGCGGAAGCCGTGAGCGGCGCGACCGCGCCCGCACGCAGGCTCACCGTGATCGCACGCAATGGCTCGGCGATGCGTATGAAGGTGGCGCCATGCGTACCCCAGGCGACCAGACCGGTGGTCTCTCCGAGTTGGTCGCGCAGTGCCTCGATGGCGCGGCTGGCGTGCTTGACGGCATCCAGGCGGCCCAGGGCGGAAAGTCCGAGTTCAAGCGCGAACGGGCCGAGGTCGTAGCGGCCGCTTTCGTCCTGTACTGCCAAGCCCAGACGCGTCAGGCTCACCAGATAGCGATGGGCCTTGGCGGCCGGCATGCCGGCACTCCCTGCCAGGTCCCTCAGCATCAACGGCGTTTCCACGGCCGCCATGGCCGTGAGCAGCGATCCGGCGACTTCGACCGACTGGATGCCCTGACGACGACGTGGGTCCGGCATGCGGCTCGTGACGGGCATGGGTGGGGGCGGTCTCCGGTTTCTCGCCATTTTGTGTTGTGGTTGACCGGGATGCACCGTAAGATTACTATTTATGGCTAAGACAATCAATTGCTCAATCCATAATATACATGCAAGCTGCTGTGCGGCGCGCTGTGGCACCATGTGGCCCCGCAATCGACTAGCCCATCTGAAGGAGAACTCATGCAAGCTGTCATGTCCGCGCCGGTCGCGCCAGCCACAGCCCCGGCTGCGGTGCCGGTCAAGGGGCTGCACCATTTCGCCTGGCGTTGCCGCGATGCCGAACAGACGCGGGCTTTCTATGAAGACCTGCTGGGGCTGCCGCTGGCGCACCTGATTCGCGCCGACAACGTGCCTTCGACCGGTGAGTACTGTCCGTATGTGCACCTGTTTTTCCAGCTGCGCGACGGTTCCTACATCGCCTTTTTTGATCTCGGCGACGATGTGGCCGCGCTGCCATCGCCCAACACTCCGGCCTGGGTCAACCACATCGCCTTCGAAGTGGAATCGATGCAGGAATTGCTGGATGCCAAGGCGCGGCTCACTGCCGCCGGCGTCGAGGTGCTGGGGCCGACCGATCATCATTTCGTGCATTCGATCTATTTTTTCGACCCCAACGGCTTTCGCCTGGAACTGACGGTGCGTCTTGCGCCGCCAGGCTACATGGCAAAAAAGAAAGCCAGCGCGCATGCCGAGATCGCGGCCTGGACTGCGGAGAAGCAGGCACTGCGTGCGGCCGCTCGTGCGTAAGCCGGCCGTCGCGCGGATCGTGCGAACTGCCTGCCCGCCAATGGCGCAACAGCGGGCGGGGCCCATGTTCAGGAGGCCGCGTTGAAATTTTGCATCGTCGGGGCTGGCGCCATCGGCGGCGTGCTTGCCGCGCGCCTCGCCCACGCCGGGTTTGAAACCAGCGTGATTGCGCGTGGCGCGCATTTGCAGGCGATCCGCGCACAGGGTCTCACACTCAAAAGCCCTGAGGGGGCGATCAACGTCAGTTTGCGCGCCAGCGCTGACCCGGCCGCACTGGCGGCCGAGAGTGGGCCACAGGAAGTCATTTTCATCGCGCTCAAGGCGCACCAGATTCCGGCCATGCTGCCGCTTCTCGCGCCGCTTATCGAGCCGGAAACCGTGGTGGTGCCGGCGATCAACGGCGTGCCGTGGTGGTATTTTTTTCGCGAAGGCGGGCCTTTTGATGGCCAAGCGGTGCAAACGCTGGACCCGCAAGGCACGCTCTTCACGCAGCTTGATCCGCACCATATCCTGGGCTGCGTGGTGCATGCCGCAGGCGAAGTTACCTCACCCGGCGAGGTCAGCTGGAACGGACAGAAGCTGTTTGTGCTGGGGGAACCCGACGGCAGCCTGTCGCGACGTCTCAATGGCCTGGTCGACGCCATGCATCGGGCCGGGCTTGAAGCCAAAATCAGCGAACGCATTCGCGACGAAGTGTGGATGAAAATGATCGGCAACACCTCGTTCAATCCGGTGGCTGCTTTGACGCGCGCGCGCATGGACCGCATCTGCGCGAATGCCGAATTGATCGCCTTCATCCGCACGGTGATGGAGGAACTGACGCGGGTGGCTGACGCCTATGGCATTCGCCAACTGGTGACCATCGACAAGCGGCTGGAAATCGCCAAGTCGATCGGCCCGGTCAAGATATCGATGCATCAGGATCTGGACTTGGGGCGAGCGATGGAGGTCGACGCGATTGTTGGCGCCTTCATCGAGCTGGCGCGCAAGGTCGATATACCTACGCCGCTGACCGCGGCCCTGTATGGAATGCTGGCCGAACTCGCGCGCAACGCGACACCGGCCTGAACCGGGAGAATAAGCATGGACAAATTCGAATCGGCATTGCGGGCACGCCCCGCGCATATCGGCGAGCCGGAGTGGAAGGCGCGCCTGGAACTGGCTGTGTGTTATCGCCTGTTCGCACATCTCGGCTGGACCGAGCTGATCTTCAACCACATCACGGTACGCGTGCCGGGTGAAGCCGATGGCGTGCGACACTACCTGATCAATCCCTTCGGCCTGCATTACAGCGAAGTGACGGCCAGCAACCTGATCAAGGTGGGGATCGACGGCGAACCGGTGCATCCGACGCCATACACTGTCAATCGCGCCGGCTTCGTGATCCACAGCGCCATCCACGCCAATCGCGCGGACGCACATTGCATCATGCATGTGCACACTACCGCCGGCATGGCGGTGGCCTGCAAGGAAGCGGGTCTGACCTACGACAGTTTTTACGGCGCGCAGCTATGGGGCGATATTGCCTATCACGATTACGAGGGCGTCACCACCCGCACCGACGAGCAGGAGCGCCTGGTCAAAAGCCTCGGCGACAAGCATTGCCTGATCCTGCGCAATCACGGGCTGTTGGCCTGCGAAGAGAGCCTGCCGGTGGCATTCTTCCTGCTTTTCACGCTCAACCGCGCCTGCGAAATCCAGCTTGCCGCCGCCACCATTCCTGGCCCCAATCGCGCCATCACGCCGGAGGCGATCGCGGCCAGTTCGCATCGCCTGCATCGCTCGGTCGACGCGCATGGGCAACTGCAGCAAAAGGTATTCGATGCGATGGTGCGGCGTGCCGGCATCACCTCTTATGATTGCGTGATCTGAGTCTTTTGAACATGTCTGAGCCTGCGGTTCATCCGGGCGGCTATACGCTGCCCGAATATGCATTTGCCGTACCGCCGGAGATCATCGAGGGCCGCGTTGGCCGTTATCCTGTGGTGATCATTGGCGCCGGGTTGTCAGGCTTGGCGCTGGCCTGCGACCTGGCCGAACGCGGCGTGGCAGCGCTGGTGCTCGATGACGACAACACCATCGGTGTGCGCGGTGCCTCGTCGCGCGGCATCGTGTACGCACAGAAGACCCTGGAGATGATGGACCGGCTGGGCATCTACGAGCGCATCCGTGACAAGGGCGTCGTGTGGTCGGTCGGCAAGACGCTTGCCGGCGACGAGGTGGTCTACGAGTTCGATGCCGGCGCAGCTTCCGATTCGCGCCAGCCGCCGTTCATCAATCTGCAGCAGTTCTATCTGGAATGGTTCATGGTCGACCGTGTCGTCGAACTGGGGCGCACCGACCTGCGCTGGAAGTCCAAGGTGGTGGGCTTTACCAATCGTGACAATGGCGCACGGATCGAGGTAGAGACACCGGCCGGACGCTATGTGCTGGAAGCCGACTGGGTCTGCGATTGCTCCGGCGTCAACAGCTTCGTGCGCGATTCCCTGGGGCTGGATACCCACCAGGCGCGCGGTATCGATCGCTGGTGCATCTCGGACGTGCGCTTCAAGCAGAAATTGCCGGTCGAACGCTGGACCTGGGTGGAAGCACCCTTCAACGACAATCGCGCAGTCTGGCAACACCTGATGGCCGACGACGTCTGGCGCATGGATTTCCAGATGGGGCCGGAGACCGACCTTGAGCATGTGAGCAAGCCCGAGGTGGCGGCCGAGCGCCTGCGCCGGCAACTGGGGCAGGATGTCGAGTTCGAACTGGTGTGGGTCGGGCCGTATTCCTACCGTGCGCAACTGATCGATTCGTTCAAGGTCGGACACACTTTTTTCATGGGCGACAGCGCGCATGCCATGAGCCCGTTCGGCGCACGCGGCGGCAACAGCGGCATTCAGGATGCCGACAACCTGGGCTGGAAGCTGGCGCTGGTGCTTGCGGGCAGGGCACCGGAGTCGCTGCTTGACAGCTATGGCGCGGAACGCCGGCCGGCGGCGCAATTCAACATCATGACCACGCGCCGCACCGCGCGCTTCCTGCAACCCGAATCGCCGGCCGAGAAGCTGTTGCGTGATGCCGCGCTCAGTCTGGCCCGCGAGTTTCCGTTTGCGCGCAATCTATGCAACACCGGCCGGCTTTCCAACTCGTTCATCTACGGCAAGCCCCCGAGTTCGCATGCGCAGAAGCATATGGTACGCAACGCTGCCATCGGCGAGGCCGTGCAAAACGTGCCTTTGACCCTTCCTGATGGCACCGATGGGGCCCTGGTGGACCTGTTCCGCGGCGCTGCGGCGTTTGTAGGCATCTGGAGCAACGTCGGCAACGTCGGCAACGCCGGCAACGCCGACGCGTCGCTGTCCTGCGCAGTGATCCGTCAGGCCAACGCCTGCACACCTTTACTTCGCATGCTTGAACTCGGCGGCGACAGCCTGGGATTGTCGGTGGTAGGCGATCACGGCGGCAAACTCGCCGCCGCGTTAGGCGCAGGCGACGACCGGCCGATGTTCTGTCTGCTGCGACCCGACATGCACCTGGCCGCCCGCATCGTCAACCCGACGCCGGCCCGGGTCAAGACGGCACTTGCCACGGCTTTGCGCGATGGCGGCGTGGCGGGCGCCAAATGAAGACAACTCTCAATTTCAGCGACCACGACGCTTTCTACGAGCACCTGGTGACCGCGTACCAGGGGCTGGACGAGGCGCAGAGCGCACAACTCAACGCGCGTCTCCTCCTGTTGCTGGCCAATCAGGTAGGCGACCAGGCGGTACTTGCGGCCTGCATCGAAGCCGCGCGCAAGCCTTTTGTCGCCAAAGCGCCGGCTGGTGTGTGAAATGGAGTATCAGCCGGTTCTGCCCAGTCTTGCGCTTCTGTACCGTGCTTCGATTACCGTTGATGCCCCGCAGTTGTTCGGACCCACGCCGCAAGCGGCCGGGGAACGGCGCATCATCAACATCACCGGCGGCCAGTTCAGTGGTGCACGACTGACCGGGCGCGTGCTCGCCGGCGGCGCCGACTGGCAGGTGATTCGCGCTGATGGCGTGGCGCAACTTGAGGCACGCTTCACCATGCAAACCGGTGATGGCGCCCTGCTCTACGTGCGAAATTTCGGTTTTCGGCATGGCCCGCCGGCGGTGATCGCCCGCCTCTTTTCCGGCGAGGTCGTCGATCCGACTGCCTATTACTTCAGGATGACGCCGTTGATCGAAACTGGCGATGCGCGTTATGCATGGCTCAACTCGCAAATCCTGGTGGGCTCCGGAATGCGTACCAAGTCGCATGTGATCTATGACGTGTATGCAGTGTTGTAAAGCCGCTCCAACGCGGCGCGATTCAAGGTCGCTTTGATTGGGTGGCGCGGGCTCATCCGGCTATAATCCGAAAAAAGCCGACCGCATGGTCGGTTTATTTATTTTTTACTGATTTCAATCGCTCAATCAGGATACTGCGCAATGAAACTGAAACCAATGAAACTGAAACTGAAACTGTTGGCGGCGCTTTCAATAGCGTTCGGCTTTGCATCCGCACCGGTGTTCGGCCAGACCACCTTGACCATGTCGAGCTGGGTACCCCCCTCGCATGCATTGACGCGTGATGTGCTTGCGGTCTGGGGCCGCGAGGTCGAGCGCGTGACCAATGGCCGGGTCAAAATGCAGATGTTGCCCAAGCACCCGATCTCCCCGTTTGGCACTTTCGACGGCGTGCGCGACGGTCTGGTCGATGTGTCGTACGTGACGGCTAGCTACACGCCAGCGCGTCACCCGCTGCCGCTACTGGCGGAGTTGCCGGGTGCCGGTGCCACGGCGGAGATAAACTCGATTGCCTACTCGCGGATTCACTGGAAGCACCTGCACAAGGCCGGCGAGTACAAGGGCGTCAAGCTCCTGGGCGTGTTCACCCACGGCCCTGGGCAGATGTTCATGGCCAAGAAGCCGATCAATTCGGTCGCCGATTTGGCGGGTGCCAAGATTCGCTCTGGCGGCGGTATTTCCGAGCAGGCCGCCAAGGTGCTGGGCGCCTCGCCGTTTGTCAAACCGGCGCCGGAGTCCTACGAGTTGTTGGCCTCAGGTGTGGCCGACGGTACGTTCTTCCCCTCGGAATCGATCAAGTCCTTCAACCTCGACAAGGTGGTCAAGTTCGCCACCGTGTTCCCCGGCGGCTTCTACTCGTCTTCGTTCGGCTTTTTCATGAACGAGGACAAGTGGAACAAGCTGTCCAAGCAGGATCAGACCGCGATCGAGTCGATTTCCGGTGAAGCCATCGCGGTTTTGGCAGGCAAGGCCTGGGACGTGGCCGACAAGATCGGTTGGGACGCCTTACGGGCGGCGGGTGCCAACATCCAGAACGCGAGCCCGGAATTCGTGGCGGATTTGCGCAAGCGCACCGAGCCGCTGGTACAGGATTGGATCAAGGCTGCCAAAGCCAAGGGCATCGACGGCGACAGGGTACTGAGCGAATTCCGCGCCGAGCTGGTGCGCGTGGCGCAGAGCAAGTAGAACCGGCGGCGGCGCTTTTCGTGGTTTACCAGGGTTCGCGAGTGTCGCTGACACTTGCCGCCTGGATTCTGGCCGATGAAGGTCATGAATCCGGGCTGGCCGGGCGGTTGAACGCGCCAGATATCTCTCGCTTCGGGCATGTCCTGAAGCTAAGAGCCTGGGCTCGGGCGGGCAAGCTGCAGCGTCGGCGAGGGCCAAGTGCATGAAGCAAGTTGAGGTTTGGCTCAATCGTGGGCTCGGCATTTCGGCATCTCTGATTCTTTTCGTGCTGATGCTGTTGACCACGGCGGACGTGATCGGCCGCAAACTCGATGTACCGATTCGTGGCGGCGTGGAAATGGTGGAGATCCTGCTGGCCATGTTGATCTTCGCCGGCCTGCCGCTGGTCACCAAGGCGCGCCAGCATATCGTCATCGATATCCTGGAGGGCTTCATGTCACCCACCCTACGGCGTGCGCTGGATGCGTTTGCCAATGCACTGTGCGCGGTGACGATGTTCGGCATGGCGTGGATGTTCTATAGCAAACGTGTCACCCGGGTAGTCGAGGCTGGCGACACCACCAGTGTGCTGAAGATCGAACTGGCGCCGGTGGCCTACTTCCTTTTGGTGATGTTGCTGGTGACCGCGCTGATCCACGTCGCATTGATGTTCGTGCCGCCGTCCGACGACGATGGCGGGACGGTGATATGACCCCCGCCCTGATCGGTTTTGCCGTGATGCTGCTGCTCGCCTTCGGGCGGGTACCGATCGCGCTGGCGATGGGCCTGACCGGGTTTGCCGGCCTGGCCATCTTGAAGGGCATCAATCCGGCGATGGCGTCGGTGGCGGCCACCTTGTGGGAATCGGGTTTTCAGATCACCTTGTCGGTGATTCCCCTGTTCATCCTGATGGGCAACTTTGTCACCAAGGCCGGCATGGCGCGCGAGCTGTATAAGGCCGCGCACACCTTTGTCGGTCATCTGCGTGGTGGTCTGGCAATGGCTACCGTGATGGCTTGCGCCGGCTTCGGCGCAATTTGCGGTTCATCGATCGCCACTGCCGCCACCATGACCAAGGTGGCTTATCCATCGATGAAGGATGTGGGCTACAGCGACGAACTGGCGACCGGCGCGATCGCCGCCGGCGGCACGCTGGGCATCCTGATTCCACCCTCGACCATCATGGTGATCTACGGCATCATGACCGAGACCAATATAGGCAAGCTGTTTGCCGCAGGAGTCCTACCGGGGATTCTGGCGGTATTCCTGCTTTGCATGGCGGTGCAATACGTCACCTGGCGCAACCCGGCGGCCGGGCCGCGTGACAAGCGTGCGACCTGGCACGAGCGCTACCTTGCGGTGCGCGGCATCTGGGGGGTGGTGGTGCTTTTCATGGTCGTGATGGGCGGCATCTACGGCGGGCTTTTCACCGCCACCGAGGGCGCCGGCGTGGGCGCGTTCGGCGCCTTTGTTTTCGCGCTGACGCGGCGCACCTTGACCTGGAAAATCCTCTATGAGGTCTTGATCGAAAGCGCGCGCACGACCGCGATGCTTTTTATGATCCTGATTGGCGCGCTGATCTTTGCCAACTTCATCAATTTCACCTCGATGCCGCACGACTTGCGCGATTTCGTCGCGCAGTATCAGATCAGCCCGATGGCGGTGATGATCGCGATTTGCGTGATTTACGTGGTGTTGGGTACCGCGATGGAAGAGTTGTCGATGATTCTCTTGACCGTACCGATTTTCTTTCCGCTGGTGGTGGGCCTGGGTTTCGATCCAGTGTGGTTCGGCATCATCATCATCGTGGTGGTGGAGATCGGCCTGATCTCGCCGCCCGTGGGCATGAACATGTTCGTGGTGCGCAGTCTCCTGCCCTCGGTATCGACGGCAACCATTTTCCGCGGCGTGACCCCGTTCGTGGTTGCCGACGTGGTGCGGCTGGCGATTTTGGTGGCGTTTCCCGCGATCAGTCTGTGGTTGCCCCAGGTGCTCAAAATCTAGCTTGGCCTTGAATCGTGCCGCAGTCGGCCGGCTTCAAATGCAAGCGGCCGCTGGTGGGAGGCGGGCGATGTGTACACTCTGGCGGATACCCTAGGCCACCTGCGAGGCCCTTGATTTCACTGCGGCAACCGCCTTGGCCTGCGCAAAATCGCCGCAGTAGCCAGTCCCGTAGAGGCAGCATGCGAGCTGGTTGATCAGCGGCAGCGGTATCGGGTGCTTACCCTCAAGGGTGGCGCGAATCCAGGCTGCGGTGGTTTTGGCATCACATTCCTCCGGCAATGCGGGCAGGTTCTTGATGACACCATGCTCGGCCTCGAACAGCACTGCGGAGTTGCCGCCGGCGAAGAACTCGATTTGCGGCCTGCGCTTCGGGTTGGCGAATGCCTCGCCTTCGGTGCCGCGTATCAGCAATGCCGCACCGGCGCTTTCGGCGAAAAAGTCGCGCAGCTTGTCGGCGTAGGCCGGATGGGTCACGCTGACCATGCGCAAGCCTCCTGCTGCGTCCGCCGAGAACGGATCGATCAACTTGGCCATCGTGTGCGCGGTGTTGCGCACCCCGAGCCGGTTGCGCAGCGACAACAGGTTGGACAAGCCGGACGACAGCGCGCCGATCGGCACGAAGGCAATCCCGTCGCGTGCCAGAACTTCCTGGGCCAGGCGACTGTTGGGCTGCGGCAGGATGCCGAGTTCGCGTAACACATACGCGGCGGCGACTTGCCCTTCGCTGTCAAGTACGCCATGGATCAGGACCGGAATGCCCAGGCGTTTGAGCAACATCACCAGCAAAGGCATCAGATTGGCCTGGCGCCGGGCGCCGTTGTAGCTCGGGATGACCACTGGCTTGAGTTCCGTATCAGGCGACTTGAGTTGCGCGATGCGTTCGTCCAGGGCCGCGTGGAAGCCCAACAGTTCGGTCAGCGCCTCGGTCTTGAAGCGCAGCGATTGCATGATTGCGCCGAGTTCAAGGTCGGGGACGCCGCCGTCAAGCATGGCGCCGAACAATGCATGGGCTTCGTTGTACTCAAGATCGCGCGAACTGCGCTCGCCGCAGCCGATTTCCTTCAAGTACGCGGCGAACGGCATCATCGGCAGACCTTGGCAGATCGCTGAAGGTTTTGCGCGCTTGCATCGACAGCACGCCAATCCGGCGACTGCCTGGCCCGGGTGTCAGTCGCTTGTGCAGGCGCTATCGGCGATATGATCACTGCAGGCCTCCGGGGTTTGGCTCGACACGCTTCGACGTTAATGCAACTGCCATGCCAAGCGAATGGTCCGGCGCAAGACGGCGCTGACCACAAAGAGAGCATTCTTTTGTAAACTCGCAGGCGAGCTACGCACCACTATCCCGGAGAGGCTGCATGTTTGCCATTGTGTATAAAGAGGATCGAATTCCAATGTGCGCCCGCTTGCGCGAGTCCGGCCCCGATTCGGTTGTGGTGTGGGACAGCGAGCCGATGGCACGCGCGTTTCTCGAATCCAGAGGTGCGGAGGTTGTCGCCGGCTACGCGGTGGTGGCGATTTCCGACGATTCGCTCAAGGACATGGCGCTGGCGATGGGTGTTGCGGAAGAGGAGATCGAGCTGGCCCCGTTTCCGGCCTGAGCAGCAACACTCTGCAGGGCGCCATTGCGCCAACTGTCGTTGCGGGTGGTCGATCCTTCCATAGCGCCGATTCCCCGCAGGCACCGGGACAGCGAACGTTGGCGATTGCAACCGATGCTCGCATCGAAAAATGCGACTACCGACACGCTGCAAGTGCCGCAGTAGGGCGAGAGTGCCGCCGAGCGTCGTGCCCCCGCGAGGATTTCCAATGCACCAATTTCGATGCTATGCATCATCTTGATGCGTTCGCACCTACCGGCGTGGCGGAGTCGGCTGCGGATGCAGTGCTGTTGCTGCTGGAAGAATGGTGGAACGCGCCAGCATGCTTGCCGACATAGTTCTCTACCGCAATAGTGGAGCCCGTTGCGAAAAGCTGACAAAGCGCCAAGCCAGATTTCGATGCACGCGGTTTTGCCCCGCTTTTCCGAGCCATTTTGATCGAGTCGCGGGCTTGCCAGCGCGTTCTAGAAATCACTTTAAATAAAACACTTTAAATAGTCGGGACAAGGTCTTGTGTCAAAAGGTTAAATTAATGTAAACCAATGATTTGAAAGACTTTTTTGCTTGAAAGCGCTTGTTGCAGGTCGTTGTTTGCCGGTAGGATCGCATCTCAATGTGCGATTTCGCACGCGAAACCATGGCTACGCCCCACACACTCTGCAGTGCACGCGGCTTGCGAACCTCCACACTGGCTTGTGTTGTGGCGATGTTGGCCATGACGCGCCCGGTGGCGGCAGAGGACGCTGCGTCGACGGCGGCACCGCCAGTGGTTTCGCTTACAGGCATGCATTCCGATCTCAAGTTCAACCTGGTCACATCTGCACGCAAGGCGATTGACGCGGCCACTGCGGGGTTTGAAGAACAGATTCGGCGGGTTGCGGCTGGCTTGTACGCCACGTCTGCCGCGCTGTACCCGGAGGCCACTCAGCGCATCGGCCGTTTCGATGTGTTCATTGCAGACTCGGCGCAGGTGTCAGTGTTGTCCAGCGCCACCGGTCGCATCGCTATCAGCAGCGGCATTGCCGATCTCAAACCAACCGACGACTGGTTGGCCCTGGTGGTGGCACGCGAGATGGGGCATGTGCTTGCCGGGCATCATGACGATAATTCGACGGCATCCCTGGTTACTTCAATACTGATGAATCTGGTGCTACCGGGCAGCGGTCTTGTCAAGAGTGTGATTTCGTTTGCGGGCTCCCAGGTTGCTGCCGTGGCCGGCCGCGAGCGGCAGACCGGCGAGGCCGACGAGATTGCTTTCAAGTTGCTGGAGGCGACCGGCTACACAGCCAAGTCACTTGCGCTCAATCTGGCCTTGGGCCCGGGTGACACCCAGCTAGGCAAGTCAGCCTGGGCCGAGGCTTTCGGCGCATCCTCCAGGGCGCTGATCGCGCGCGTACGTGGCGTTCCGCCACCTACAGCATTGGTGGCCACCAATGAAGGCGGTGTTGCCGCGCTGCCTCTGGTGGCGTCGACCAATGCACATTTGCGCGCCATGCCGACCGAGCCGGTTTCGCGCATCGCGCCCGAGGCTATTGTGGTGCGCGGGCGGCCATCGGGCATGCTGGGACCACTGATACTTGGCGGGCAACCCATGCCCTTCCGGCGTATCGAGTAGCGCTCCACCACGCGGGGCTGTCGAACAGGCATGTAGCGAACCGGTTGCGCACTTGCTGAGCACCGCACCGACTTGATTCAAGACTGCCGTTCGAGAGTAAGCCCTACACTATCAGCCTGTCGGACTTAGGAATCGTTGGCGAGAAATTCAGCCGCAGCGGTCCAGTTTTCACCGCCTTCTTGTCCCATAGCTGGGCTATGGGCCTTCGAATTCGGCAAAACCGACCTCGCTGGGACCGATTTTCGCTTTCGACGCCCTAAGCCCGACAGGCTGCTAGATTCCGAGCAACTCAAGGGCAGCCTGGTGCAGGGGGCTTCCCGGTTCGCCCAAGGCATCGAGAATGCTGAAATGATGCCGCTCGGGAAGCGTCACATCGCGCCGGAATACGCCACTCCAGCAGTCGCCGATGAGTCGGTTCTGGCGTTTGAATTCGTCGCTTTCGAGTCCGCCGACAGCGGTCATTAGCGGCGCGTGGGTGGCCGGCTTCATCCAGGCCGGGCTCAGTTGCGCCACGCGCGCGACGTTGAGCTTGAGATCATCGTTCAGAAACTTGGCATGCATGATCGGTTCGAGATCGAACAGCCCGCTGATGGCCAATCCGCCCTTGACGACATTGGCCGGCAGTGCGCCATGCCAGCGCGGCCATTCGCAGGCCAGCATCATCGCTGCGAGATGACCGCCGGCGGAATGACCGGCTACGTACAAATGCTGGGGATCGGCACCAAATTGGCCCGCGTGCAGGTAACACCATGTGACCGCCGAGAGTACGTCACGCACCAGTTCTTCCAGCGGGATTGAGGGTACGAGACGGTAGTTGATGACGGCGACCGCTGCACCTGCCCGGGTCAGGGCCGGTGCAATATATGAGCAATCGGATTTATCCTGTGCGCGCCAATAGCCGCCGTGAATAAACACCAGAAGTGGCGCGCCGCCATGCCGTGCAGTACGCGCCGGAAACATGTCCAGTCGTTGCGCCGGGTGCTCCCCATAGGCAATATCAAGAACACCGGGTTCGGTCATGCGCGTCTTGTGCGAATCCACAGCCCAGCGCGCGAAGTATTGGGCATGGTCCGGCACCCGCGCCCGCGCGTTGTACTCGCTGTTGCAGTAGTCAGGGTTGTAGCGCATGTCGGTGCTCCCTTTCGCTGTATCGATCATACTCGCCCGTGTTGCAAGATTGCCAGCGACAAGTTTTCGACTCGATCCGCGCGGTTCTTCCAGGGCAACGCCGCGCTGTCCCGGGTTTCCGTGGCCCCTACAGAGGCGGCTGCCAAAGCCGCTAGGCGGGCCCTGCCGCCGTTTGATCGCCGTGCGGCTGCAAGCCCAGGGTCTTGACGATGGTGTCGACCAGAGTCTGCTTCTTGTAAGGCTTGGCGACATAGGCGCTGGCGCCCAGCGACAGGCCCTTGAAGACGTCCTGCTGGCTGGCCATCGCTGTAAGCATGATGACCGGCACCTGCTTGAGACGCGGATGCTGGCGCATGCGAGCCAAAATGTCGAAGCCGTTGGTGCCGGGCAATTCGATGTCGAGCAGCAGGCAATCAGGCAGGGGGCTCTTGTTCAACTCCGCGATGATCTCCTCACGGGTTGCCGCATGACGTTGCCTGAAGCCGGCCTTCATGACGATGTTTTGCGCGAAGCGCGCCTGGATCTCATCGTCTTCGATGATCAGGATCGTGATGTCGGTCCACGACTTGCCCAACGGTGTCAGGCTGGCTGCCGATGTAAGGCGCAGGAAAGAACCGGTCTTGGTCAATATGTCATGACCATCGGTGGCGGCCATTGCGATGCTGCGTTGGTCGGCATCGGTCAGCGCGGGCGTGTGCAGCGGTTGCTCGAAGTGGGCCGTGAAATCGAGGTCATGTTCTTCGCCGGCGACTGCGGCGGCCAGGTAACCGCCGGCGATCAGGCGCTCAAGCGCGGCACGCAGGTCGGCCTCGGGCATGCGGATCGCGCGCTTCTTGATCAAATCGAAATGGGTTTCGCTCGATACCAGCGCGAGTACACGAATCAACTCGGGCGCGATCTGTCCGGCCTGACCGCGCATTGCGCGGTCGCCCGTCTCGGTGCGGCGGAAAATCGTGTCTTTCGCCATCTCCTGCAATCTTCTCTAGTCGAACTTCGGTTTGAAGGATACGTCGACGTCAACCCGGAAGCCATTGGCCAGGCGATTGGTCTTGTTGGCAAGCGCTGTGACCGCCAGCACCTCGGCCAGCATCGTGTCGCTCATGCCTTGCTTGCGCGCCGATGCGGTGTGCGAGTAACTGCAGTATTCACAATTGTTGGTGGCGGAAACGGCGATGTAGATGAGTTCCTTTGTGAGCGCATCGAGCGTGCCGGGAGCCATGACGTCGCGTACCTCTTCCCAGGTGCGCTTGAGCATTGCCGGGTCGCAGGCCAGGACTTTCCAGAAATTGTTGATAGAGGTGATCTTGCGCGTGGCCATGATGTCGTCATAGACAGCCCTGACCTCAGGTGACGCTTCCTCGTATTCGACGGACCTGACCAATGCCATGGAGACCTTCCGGATCAGCCGTTGCGCGCCGGGCGCGCCGCTTTACGGTCCAGCAGACGCCCGAAATTGTCGAGCGAAAGCAGGTGCGCGTAGACGCGCGCCAGCAATCCCTTGCGCAGCACGGTGCGCAACTGGTCTGCGGTGAGGAACTCCAACTTGGCCTCATTGACCCGATGCATGCCGGTCAGGTTCATCGGGGTGCCCCCGGTGAGCGTGGCCTGCATGGTGAACGGCTCGAGCAGACCATACTCGAAATAGATGCTGCACATCTCGCGCGTTCGTTCCAGATCGGCTTCATACTCGTTCAAAAGTTTCTCGATCCCGGTCCAGCGCGGCAGTGGCTGGTTGTCGCCGTCGAACATGGCTTCGCCTGAATCGTCGTCGGCCGCAACGTAGGCCTTTTCGACGCAGATCAAGCGATCCTGCTGTTCGACTGCATCCAGCGTGACGCGCGCCATGCAGAAAGGATAGCGTCGCACATAGGCCGGCACATAGGTAGACGCGGCCCAGCCGGAATCATCCAGAAACAGGTTTTCACCGCTGCTTAAGCCCAGTACCGCGACCGGCGAAAATGTCTTGCCGTCATCTCCGGAGGCAAACACCAAGGGATAGTCGCGGCCCGCCACACCGAATTCGGCGAAGCTGACGGGAATTGCATTGAGTTCCCTCGTGAACCCGGGCAACTCCGCGGCGGCCGGCAACTTGACCCGGTGGGTTTTGAGGAACGGCACAATCTCGCGATAGCCGAACGGGGGATTGATATCCATGAAATTGTCGGCCCAAGTTTCCAAAGAGGGGAAATCATAGCGCATCAGCGTGGTGGCGGCTGAGCCGCAGCGTGGGCCGGCCACATCAGTGCGAGTTGCTGGCAGTTCCGCGACAGCGCTCGCCAGCGACGGTCAGGGTGGCCGATTGACCGGGAAGGGTCCGAAGCTGGCAGTATGCAGCCGCCCTGGTTGCCGTACTTACGCCCCTGGTCGGACGGCGCCGCACGATGGCCGCGACCGCACCCTGATCCTGCGAATCAGGGTTGGCCTACTTCCGAGCGCAGCGCCGGTTCGGCGTCGAAGCCGAATCGGGTTCCCAGGTCGGTATGCCTGATTGCCTGCACCACATGCGGGGCACCTGCCCAAGTGAACAGCAAAGACCCGGGTTCGGGCATGGCGAGCCAGCGCTCCAGGCTTGTGTCACCGAGCGATCGTCCGTCGCCATCAGTCAGTGCTTCCTGGATATGGCCAAGGTCACGGTCATCCACCGCACCGGGCCCGATATCGGTGAGCATGATCGGGCGGGCCAGATCATCGATCCACAGGCCTTCGATGCGCGTTGCCGCGCGGCCGGTGTGGGTAAGCGGCAACTGGCCGCGTTCGCAGCGATAGATCCAGGGAGTGATCGCAAGACGAACGAAGACGCGCTGCGGCCCGTTCTGGAAGTACCAGCGGCCGCGTTCGTCGGGCAGGTAGTTGCGGCCGATGAAATCGGCGATGGCGGCATTGCCGATGGTCTCGAAGCGACCGGATGCGTAGTCCGCTGCGCGCATGCGATAGCGGCCACGCTCGTCAAGCATCAGCCAGTGATGGACGTCGGGGACATTCGGCCACCGCGCGAGTGCCGCCGCTACGATCGCATCCACCGTTGGCGCTCCGTGTTTCAGGCCGCCGCGTGTCCACACCGGTCGCGCATGCCCTTAAAACGGCAGTGTCGCGTCCGGCTTGACCGCCAGCAGGGCGGCGCGAAACTGCGCCTGGATGCGCTCGATCGCGGCTGTGGAATCGGCCTCGAAGCGCAGCACGATGATCGGCGTGGTGTTGGAAGAGCGCATCAGGCCGAAGCCATCCGCATACTCGACCCGCAGGCCGTCGATATCGATCACGCGCACGGCATCGGGAAACTTCGCCTGTTTCTGCAGGCGGTCGATCAATGTGTAGTTCTCGCCTTCGGCGCAGTGCAGGTGCAACTCCGGCGTGGCGATCGCATCCGGCAAGGCGTTGAGCAGCGCGCTCGGGTCGGCATGCCGCGCCAGGATTTCCAAGAGCCGCGCGCCGACATACAAGGCATCGTCAAAGCCGAACCAGCGCTCCTTGAAGAACACGTGACCGCTCATCTCGCCGGCCAACAAGGCACCGGTTTCCTGAAGCTTGGCCTTGATCAGGGAATGCCCGGTCTTCCACAACAGGGGCTTGCCGCCGTGGCTTTCGATCCAGGGGCCGAGATTGCGCGTGGATTTGACATCGTAGATGACCGTCGCTCCCGGGTTGCGCGACAGCACGTCGGCTGCATACAGCATCATCTGCCGGTCCGGGTAGATGATGCTGCCATCCTTGGTAACCACGCCCAGGCGGTCGCCATCACCGTCGAACGCGAAACCGATTTCGGCATCGGTCCGCTTCAGCGCGGCGCTCAGGTCGTTCAGGTTTTCAGGGCGCGCGGGGTCGGGATGATGGTTAGGGAAGGTACCGTCGACCTCGCAAAAAAGTTCAGTTACCTCGCAGCCCAGTCGCCGAAACAAGGCCGGTGCAAAGGCTCCCGCGACACCGTTGCCGCAATCGATCGCCAGATGAATGGGCCGCGCCGGCCGGATGTCGGCGACGATGCGCGCCATGTAGTTCTCGCCGATATCGTGGCGGCGGTAGCTGCCGCTGCCGCTGGTCAAGTCATTCTCGCTGACGCGAGTCCGCAGTGCGGTGATCGCCGTGCCGTGCAGGGTTTCACCGTCGATCATCATCTTCAGGCCGTTGTAATCCGGCGGATTGTGGCTGCCGGTGACCATCACGCCCGAACCGGTGCCCAGTTCGTAGGTGGCGTAATACAGCATGCCGGTGGCGACCATGCCGAGGTCGATGACATCCACCCCCGCTGATTGAATGCCCGTCGCCAGTGCGCTCGCCAGTTCGGGACCGGACAGGCGGCCGTCGCGGCCAATCACGATTGCACCCACGTTTCGACTGCGCGCCTGGCTGCCGATGGCGCGTCCGATCGCTTCGACGATCGCCGCAGTCAGAGTCTTGCCGACAATGCCGCGGATGTCATAGGCTTTGAAGATATCGTGTGGCAGATTCATGGATGGGCGTCGAAGAAGTCGAGAAGTCGCTGCGGCAGCCAGTCGATGCGGCCGGGCGGCAGCGGCCCGGTGGCGAATCCGACGTGTCCGCCATGCGCGGGTTGCTCCAGTGTAACGCTACGCGATACTTCGCTTGCGGTCGGCAATGAGCGCGCTGGCAGGAACGGGTCGTTTCTGGCGTTGAGCACCAGCGCCGGTACGCCGATGTGCGCGAGCCAGGGTTTGGCGGACGCGCGTGCCCAGTAGTCGTCGGTATCGCGAAAGCCGTGCAAAGGTGCAGTGACCAGGTTGTCGAATTCATACAAGTCGCGCGCGCGGCGTACCCGCGCTGCGTCGATCATGCCGGGAAAGCGTGCCATTTTGGACAGGCTTTTCTGTTTCAGCGTCTCCAGGAACATGCGGGTGTAGAGCATATTGAAACCCCGACCAAGGGCGGTGCCGGCGGCGGCCAGGTCAAGCGGGGCCGATACCGCGGCAAGCGCGCGAACGATCTGGCCGGCGGCAGCACCATGTTCGCCGGCCCATTTGGCCAAGGCATTGCCCCCGAGCGAGATGCCGACCACGTACATGGTTTGCGGTGCGCGAATGGCATGGATGCGGCGCAGGACCCAGTCGATCTCGGCACTGTCGCCGGAGTGGTAAGCGCGCGGCAGGTGGTTGAGTTCGCCGGAACAGCCGCGAAAATGCGGTACACAGCCATTCCAGCCACGCGTCCGCAAAGCGCCCATCAGCGCTTGCGAATAGTGGCTTTGCGACGAGCCTTCGAGGCCGTGGAACATCACCACCAGCGGCATGGCCGGATTCCAAAGCGGCGCGCCGCTGGTGTCTGCCAGCCAGTCGACGTCGACAAAATCGCCGTCCGGGGCGCCATCGGAGCCGGCACTGGGCCAGCGTTCCCGTTTGAATACGGCGCGCTCTGCCGGCACGGCGATGGCCGGCAGAATGGTTTGCAGGTTGGCCCCGGGCAGCCACCAGGGTCGTCGGTAGGGTGGCGCCGTCGTCGACCTCACCGTGCCTTTCGGCGCACCTGCGGCTACTACCACCCGCAGGCTCAATGCAGTACTTTCGGTCGTGCCGCAGCCGTCGACTGCGTGGCGGCTTGTTCCACTTTCGGCGAGGATGAAGAATGATGCAGCAACATTTTCCAGCCATTGCCTGACCGCACATACACATTGGTGGCGATCACCGGCGCCACCGGCCGCGCTTCGCCCTTGAGTGCGATGAATTCATGCACGCAGTGGGTGGCCATCATCATCGACTGCAGTGCCTGGATCTGGCCCACATGGACCGACAGCCGCGCACCGGCTTGAAAGACCTGGCGCCAGATCTCGCGTACGGCAGCGTGTCCGATCAGTCGCGGGCCACCGGGGTGAATGCAAATGATTTCCTCGTCTTCGGCCCACACGGCCATCATCGCCTCCAGGTCGGCTTTTTCGAGCGCTTCGTAAAACGCGCTCTCGCAGTCCTGCGGGCTGGTGAAAATCCGTTGAGTCATCGTGCGTAAGGTTTCTGGCAGATCGCAAGCTGCGGATGGTATCAAGGAAGCGCGGCCGGTGAGGAAGGCCTGGCACCGCGCTCGAACCGAAAGCGCGGAGCGGTCGCCATCGCCCGCGTGAGGAAACACTGAATAAGACCGTAGGTTGAGAAAGCCGCTTTTGCAACCGGTTGAATTGAAGGGGCCTGCCGTTCGATGGCCTGCATTCCAGGGACTTACTCAGCGTTTTCTTGGCGCGAGATCGCCAGAGCGCGGGCGATCACCTCGGCGGGCATGATCTCGCGCATGCAGCGAAAATGCCCCAAGGGACATTCGCGGGCGAAACACGGGCTGCAATCGAGCGCCCTGTAGATCACTTGAGCCTTGGCTGAGAGCGGCGGCGTGTGTTCGGGCGAGGAGGAACCGAAAAGAGCGATCTGCGGTCGCTCCAGGGCGGCGGCTATGTGCATCAGGCCAGAGTCGTTGGTGATGACCAGCATGCTGCCTGCGATCAGGTTTATCGCGTCGTCGAGTGTGGTTTTGCCCGCCAGGTTGAGCGCGGCGCCGTGCGAAAGCTGCTCGATCGACAGTCCGACCGGCGCGTCCTTTTGGGTGCCAAGCACGATTGGTATCATGCCGGCGGCTTTGAGGCGCGCCGCGGTTTCAGCGAAGTATTCGCTCGGCCAGCGCTTGGCGGGGCCATATTCGGCGCCGGGGCACAAGGCTACAACAGGCTCGCCTGGCCGCAGCCCGATTCCCGCTTTGGCCGCGATCACCGCCAGCGGGTCGACGGCGATCCTCGGAGGCGGCAACGCGCCGGCACGTGGTCGGTTTGACGGCTCCGCCAACTGGGCATAGAACCCAGCCATCGGTGTGCGTGACGCCGTCTTTCGCGGATTCTTGTGACGCACATTGAGCAAACCGTACCGCGATTCACCGACGTAGCCCGCGCGCACCGGTACGTCGGCGAAAAACGGCACCAATGCCGATTTCCATGAATTTGGCAAAGTCAGCGCCTGGGCGTAACGCCCCTTGAGCGAGCGCCCGAGGCGCCAACGCTGGCGCAAACCCAGGCTGCCGTGTCGTGCTTCGGCTTCAATCACGACGCTGACTTGCGCCATGCGCCGGAAAACCGGCGCGACTGCGGGAATCGCCACCACATCAATTGCGATTGAGGGCTGGCGCGCCTTAAGCAGCATCAGCAAAGGCTGCGCCATCAGGCAGTCGCCGAGCCAGTTGGGGGCAATTACAAGGGTGCGTGGCATCGCGCGGCTACCCGATCATGCCAGGCCATCTACTGATTGGGTCGCCACATGAAATGCCTTTACCGGCAGGCTCATAGTCGCTCGAAACCCTGCAGCGGCAGCGCGTTGTTTTTTGCCCTTGCGTGAGCCTGGCAGCGCGTCGGACTCAGGAATCGTCGGCTGCAAATCGGCCGAAGCGGTCGAATTTTCACCGGCTTCTTGTCCCATGGCTGGGCTATGGGCCTTCGAATTCGGCAAAAACTGACCTCGCTGGGACCGATCTTCGCTTTCGACGCCCTAAGTCCGACAGGCTGCTAGTGCCCGCCAACGATCGCACCACCCTTGAGCATGTACACGGTGCCGCAATAGGGGCATTTCGCGGACCCTTCGGTGGTGATCTCCAGAAAAACCTTGGGGTGGTGGCACCAGACCGGCATTGCCGGGTTGGGGCAAAAAGCCGGAAGGTCCTTTGCTTCGACCTCGACCACCGGCATGTCCCGCGTTGCGCTCATCGCTCCGCCCCGCTACTTCTTTTTCGCGCGCGCCGCCGACTTTTTCGACGCCGCCACCGGGGTCAGCCATTTGGCGTACTTCTTGTTCCTCCCGTTGACGATGTCGAAGAACGCTTTCTGGATCTTCGCTGTGATCGGGCCGCGGCTGCCGGAGCCTATGCTGCGTGAATCGAGGTCGCGAATAGGCGTGACCTCAGCTGCGGTGCCGGTGAAAAACGCTTCGTCGGCGATGTACACGTCGTCGCGCGTCAGGCGCCGCGTCCGCACCTCGATTTTCAGGTCGCTGGCGATCGCGTGCACGCTGGCGCGCGTAATGCCGACCAAGGCTGACGCCAGTTCCGGCTCGTAGAGCACGCCGTCCTTGACGATGAACACGTTCTCGCCGGCGCCTTCAGCGACGAACCCATCGACGTCAAGCAACAGCGCCTCGTCGTAGCCGTGCATCACCGCTTCGCGGTTGGCCAGAATCGAGTTGGCGTAAGTGGCGGAAAACTTGGCACGCGCCATCGTTGCGTTGACATGATGACGCGCGAAGCTCGAAGTCTTGACGCGAATGCCCTTGGTCAGGCCGTCTTCGCCCAGGTAGGCGCCCCATGGCCATGCAGCGATCGCCACATGGGTCGTCGCCCCGACTGGCGACACGCCCATTTTTTCCGAGCCGTAGAAGGCGATCGGTCGCAGGTAACATGCATCGAGCTTGTTGGCGCGCACGACTTCCTTTTGCGCTTCCATCAGGACTTCCTTCGAGTACGGCATGTCCATCATGTAGATCTTGCAGGAGTTCAGCCAGCGATCGGTATGTTCGGAAAGCCTGAAAATCTGCGTCCCCGATACCGTGTTGTAGGCGCGCACACCTTCAAACGTGGCCAGGCCGTAGTGCAGCGAATGCGTCAACACATGCGTGGTGGCACTGCGCCACGGAACCAGTTTGCCGTCGTACCAGATGAACCCGTCGCGGTCGGCCATCGACATGATGCGTATCTCCGAATCGGTTTTGTATGAGAGAGGGATTTTAGCGGATTCGCTCCTTATAATTCGGCCTTGAGTTCCATGACCTACGATCGTTGCCCAAAGTGCGGCCACGCGCCGCTGCCTGCGGACCAGTCCGCGCCGGCCGCATGTGCCGCTTGCGGCGTGATTCTCGCCAAAATTCGCGCTGTGCCTGCCTCCGCGGGCATCGCCCCACGCGCTGCGGCCAACGCCTACGATACGCCGATGGCCGAGGCGGGAATCTTCAACCTTTTCCTCGGTGTTCCTCCTGCGGTCGACCGCATCAACTGGTGGCTGCGCCTGGCGGCGCTGGTGGTTACGGGAATCTGGACGTTCTGGATTTTCAAGGGTGTCGACATCGCCGCCGGCGAGGCTGGCAGTTTCTTTCTGTGGGCGGTTCTGACACCGTTCCATGAAGCGGGACATGTGCTGCTCCTGTGGGCGCCGCAGTTTGTGACTGTTCTCGGCGGCACGCTGGGTCAGCATCTGATGCCGGGCCTGCTGGCGGGCGTGCTATTGATTCGACGCCGCGATCCTTTTGGTGCGGCGCTATTCACCTGGCTTTTGGGTTATTCGTTCATCATGATGGCCGTTTACATGTATGACGCGTTCGATCCGCGCATCATGCTGCTTGACGGTCGCACCGGGGCCGATAGTGACGGCCACGACTGGCAGAATCTTTTCGGTGACTTGGGCTTGTTGCCCCGCGCGCGCGGCATCGGCATCTTCTGTGGCCTTTTGGGGCAGGCGGTCATGATCGCCTGCCTGGCATGGGCGGCGGCGATTGTCTGGTTGCAGCACTCCCGTGTATCCGCTCTGCCGTTTGCCGAAAATGGTCGGGATGCGTAGGGCGCTGGTCCTGTTGTGCGCGCTATCGTTCGCGGCCAGTGCGCAAACCGGCTCGCGCTGGTGGATCGGGTTCATTGATGCCAACGATCGCGCGTTTCTCGAGATTCCGCTGAATGGCGGCAACTGTGCCGGGCGCGCGGCCTTGGTGAAAAAGGCCACGACCCAGCCTGGCGATGTGCTGCATTCACGTCTGAGCGCTGTAAGCCAGGTTGGCAGGGATGCGCGCCTTGCATTCGGTGTGGCGGATCTGGCCGGCCAGTATCGCGAGCGCGTGCTGCCGCGCGTGGTTGCGATCGCCCGCGAAGAGGAAGCGGCGCGCCTGCCGCTGGCGCCAAATTGCTGGTTTCTGGCGGAGGCTGGGACCGAGGCACAGGGCTATCGGGCTTTAGAAGATCGCATCGCGCTCGGGGTTCATCCGCCGCGCGCGCTCACCGTTCGCACCTTTGAACAGACCTGGAAGAGCTACAGCGCGTTGTCCGCTACGGACGCACGCCTGCTGGCGGCCCAGGACGTGCCGGCGCAATTGTTCGAACGCGTGGCCGCGCTTTTGCCGCAGGCCACGCAAGTGCACGTGCAGGCGTTCGCCGCGACGCTCGATGCGGCACGCGGGCCGGAACCGCTATGGCTGATCGGCGCTGTCGAGCGCGGCGACGCGCCCGCCGGCGAGCCCGGCACCTTCAACACGCTCAACTTGATCATTCGCGCGAATGCGCCTCTTGGGCCGGCGTTGTATCTGGCCGGTCCTTCCGGCGGCATCGGGCGCGATCACGGCGGCAGCTTTGTCTTGCAGTTGGTCGCCGCGCTTGATCTGGATGGCGATGGCAACGACGAACTGCTGGCGCGCGCGCGCTACTACAGTGGCGGCAACCTCAAGGTTCTGCGCTGGGATGGCCGGCGTTTGGTCGAGGTCCGCCAGACCGGATACGAAGGCGAGTAGCCATGACGCCTTATGCCAGCGCATAATTGAATGCTTTGCCATTGAATGTAGTCGCGATTCCACCCTCAGGCCTGCGGCATCACCGTGCGCAACCGGGGCCATTGCATGACGAGGCGGCAGCTGCCAGAGTCGCACTGCGCGGCGCTAGCGCCTTGGTTCCTTCACACCTTTCCCCCAAGCCTCGATCACCGGTGCGCCACCTCAGATGACTTCAACGACCGATCCCACCGACACCAAGCGCAATGTATTTTTGCTGATACTTTGCCAGGGCCTGCTGTTTGTCAACAACACCACCATGATCGCGATCAACGGCTTGGTTGGCTTCGCGCTGGCGCCCAACGCCGCCCTGGCGACCATTCCGGTCACCGCTTACGTGATCGGCTCGGCGCTGGCATCCGCCCCGATCGCGCGCATGATGCGGCGCTATGGCCGACGCATCGGATTTTCGATCGGTACCCTGTTTGGCGTACTGGGCGTGACACTGGCCGCGATGGGCACACATTTCAAGCTTTTCTGGCTGGTATGCCTGGGTACCATGGTGGTGGGCATCTACAACGCCTGCGGCCAACTGTATCGCTTCGCCGCTGCCGAGGTGGCGCCGCCGGCCTTCAAGGAGCGCGCGATTTCTTATGTCATGGCCGGTGGCATCATCGGCGGCGTGGTCGGCCCAAACCTTGCCAAATACTCGAAAGACCTGCTGGCGGTCGCCTTCGCTGGCTCGTTTGCGGTGCTGGTCCTGTTCGCGTTGGCCTCGTTGCTGGTGATCCAGTTCATTCGCTTTCCGCCACAGACCGCGGCCGAGAAGGCCGGTGGCGGCCGGCCCCTGGGCGAAATCATGCGCCAACCGGTGTTCGTCGTGGCAGCCCTGTCTGGCACCATCGGCTACGGTGTCATGAACCTGCTGATGACTGCCACTCCGCTGGCGATGCAGATGTGCAGCCATCCATTTTCGGATGCGGTACTGGTGCTCGAATGGCATGTCATCGGCATGTTCGCTCCCTCGTTTTTCACCGGCAGCCTGATTCGGCGTTTCGGCGTTCTCAACGTCATCTTCACCGGCGTTCTTCTGATGTTCGGCTGCGTGGCATTTGCGCTCAACGGCAACGACGTGACGCATTTCCTGGTCGCCCTGTTTGCGCTTGGGGTTGGCTGGAACTTCATGTTCATCGGCGGCACCACCTTGCTGACCCAGACCTATCGTCCCGAAGAAAAGAACCGCGTACAGGGCGCCAACGACTTCCTGGTGTTTCTGACCATGGCGGTTTCCTCGTTTTCGTCCGGCGCGCTTGTCACCAGCCGCGGCTGGGAATTGCTCAACCTGGGGGCATTGCCATTCCTGGTGCTGGTGTCGATGGCGATTCTCTGGCTGGCGCAGAAGCGACGCGCCGCCGCCGGAGCATGAGCGCGGTGCATTCGCGCGATGTCGACTCGCCGCGCGGGGCCTATCTGGCCGGGTCTGTCGCTGTATTGCCTTTTCTCGCCGGCACCGTGCCCTTCGGAATAGTCACCGGCATCGCCACGCGCGCCGCCGGTCTTTCGTTCTGGGAATCGGTGGCAATAACCCTGCTGGTGTTTTCCGGCACCGCGCAGATTGCCGCACTGCCGTTGATGGTCGCCGGCGCCCCGGTATTGGTGGTGGTGTTCACCGCCTTGGTCATCAGCTTGCGCTTCATCATCTACAGCGCGGCGGCGGCCCCCCACTTTCGCAATCTGTCGCTTGCATGGCGGCTTTTGCTCGGTTATTTCAATACCGACACGGGCTTCGCTCTCTTCATGCGCAAGATGGCGGATCACCCCGATTTCGTGCATCGCCACTGGTATTACCTGGGAGGCGGCAACATGGTGGCCCTATCCTGGATAGTCGCGACTGTCGCCGGGATAGAGGCAGGCGCGCAGGTTCCGGCAACTTGGCGACTCGAGTTCGCTGCGACCTTGGGCATCCTCGCGCTGATGGGGCCTTTCGTGCGCAGCCGGCCAGAACTGGTCGCCGCGATGGTCGGCGGTGGGGTTGCGCTTGCGGCCGCCGCCTTGCCGTTGAAGCTGGGACTGGTGTGTGGAGCGCTCGCCGGCATCGCCGCCGGCACGCTGGCCGAACGCGCGATCGCGGAGAATGTGCGATGACCAATCATGTGGCCGAGTATGGCTGGGCACTGTGGGGAATCATCCTGGGCATGGCCATGGTCACCTACTTGAACCGGGCCGCGCTGTTTATTGTTTCGGATCGATTTCAGCTGCCGCATGGCTGGCAACGCGCCTTGCGCTTCGCTCCGGCCGCAGCCCTCAGCGCGATCGCCATACCCGACTTGTTCCTGCATCAAGGCCAGATTGTCGTTTCGCTGGACAACATACGGCTGATCGCAGGGCTCAGCGGTCTCATGGTTGCCATTCTGACGCACAGTTCAGTGCTGGCGATCATAGTCGGGATGGCAGTGTTGCACGGTTTGCAACGCCTGGCGGGATAACCGGGCTAGCCGGCGCTGGCGTGGTTGCCAAGCACGGCTTGCCACAAGCGGCTGACGACGGCGGTCTCGGCGCTGACTTGCGCGTGCGGGACCCGCGCATATTCGGCATTGTTGAGGCGCAGCGCGTGTTGATACCTGCGGTAGGTCCGATAGGCATCGCCCGCAGCCGTTCCCAGTTCCACCGGGATCAGCCCGGTCGAGCCGGCTTCACGCAGCAGGCTGATGTTGCCCAGGTTACCGAACAGTCGAGGCCTCTCACAGGCGTGCAGCAGGACCAGGGTTTGCACGCAAAACTCGATATCCACCATGCCGCCGGTGTCATGCTTGAGATCGAATTGATCTGAGCGATTCGGGTGGCCGGCATGCATTTTCTCGCGCATGGCGCGCACCTCAGCCCGCAACTTGTCCGCCTCGCGCGGCAGCGCCAGTATGTGGCGGCGCTCCTCTTCGAAGGCGGCGCCCACGCGTGCGCTGCCGGCGCAAAAGCGGGCGCGGGTCAGCGCCTGATGCTCCCATACCCAGGCACGGCGGCGCTGATAGTCGGAGAACGCGGCCAGGCTTGTGACCAACAGGCCACTGGCGCCGTCGGGCCGCAGGCGGGTGTCGACCTCGAACAGGCGGCCGGCGGTGGTCTGGGTGTCGATGAACGTGATCAGGCGCTGCGCCAGGCGGGCATAGGTTTCTGCCGCCTTTTCGTGATCGTCGTCATAGATGAAGATCAGGTCCAGGTCCGACGCATAGCCAAGCTCCTTGCCACCCAGTTTGCCGTAGGCGATCACCGCGAACTCCGGCGTATCGCGATGGCGTGATTTCAATGCCGCCCACGATTGCGCAAGTGCGATGGCCAGTGTACGGTCGGCCAGTTCTGACAGATGATCCGCCAGGGTTTCCACCGTGGAGAGGCCCTGTATGTCTTGCGCCAGGAGGCGGAACACCGCGGTGTGGTGGGTTTCCCGCAAGGCGTTCATCTGCGCTTCGAGGTCATCGCCACAGGCGGCGATTTGCGCTTGCCCCTCTGTCGAGAAGCCCGCCACGTCGGGTGCCGCGTACAAGGTTCGCTCGTCGATCAGTTCGTCAAGCAGGATTGGGTGGAGGGTCAGGTAGCGATAGGCCCAATCGGATGCGCCGAACAGGCGGGCCAGCCGGGTAAGCGCCGGCGCGGACTGCGACAGCAAGGACAGATAGCTGGCGCGCGAGGCGATGCTTTCGATGAAGCCGAGGAGGCGCGGCAGTGTCACGTCGGGGGTGGGCGTGCCGCCGGCGCTATCGATCAAGCGTGGCAACAGTGTGTCGAAGCGTTCGCGCGAGGTGTCGGCCAGGCGCCGGATCTTGGCGCCACCAACGGTGGCGTCGATCAGGCGCGCCTGCTCGTCGGGCTGGGCGAATCCGGCGTCTTGCAGGCGCTGTGCGAGAGGAACTGCGTCGTTGCCAGGCAGCACCGGCGCGGGGTCGCCCAACACCTGTTCGAAATGGCGCCGCACCGCACCGCGATGTGTGTCGAGCAGGCTCATGAAGCCGGGCCAGTCGGCGCAGCCCATTGCCTGTGCCAGCCGCGAACGCGCTTCCTTAAGGGCCGGCAGCATGTGTGTTTGCTGGTCTTCCGCATACTGCAGGCGATGCTCGACCCTGCGCAGGAAATCGTAGGCGGCCGTTAATTCGCGTACTGCCGGTGCGGGCAGGAGCCCAAGTTCCGCAAGCACATTGAGCGTTGGCACGGTAGGCCGCAGACGCAGTCGCGTGTCGCGGCCGGCGCGGATCAGTTGCAGTGCCTGTGCCACGAATTCGATTTCGCGGATACCACCCGGCCCCAGTTTTACGTGATCGTCCAGTTCGCGCCTGGCAACTTCTCGCCTGATCTGGGCGTGCAGGCCCTTGAGAGACTCGATCGAGCCAAAATCCAGGTAGCGCCGGTAGACGAATGGCGTGACCATGGCCATGAGTTCGCCGGTGCGGTCGCCGGTCAGCGCCCGGCCCTTGATCCATGCATAGCGTTCCCAGTCCCGACCCTGGGCGACCAGATAGCCTTCGAGCGCCTCGAAGCCCATCGCCAGCGGGCCGTCTCCCCAGGGCCGCAGGCGCATGTCGACGCGGAAAACGTAGCCCTCGGCAGTAACGTCGGAAAGCGTCGCGATCAGGCGTTTGCCGACCTGGCCAAAAAATTCCTGATTGCCCACACTGACATTCCCACCGCGGGTTTCGCCTTCCTCCGGGTAGAGAAAAATCAGGTCAATGTCGGACGAGACGTTGAGTTCAAGTCCGCCCAGCTTGCCCATGCCGACCACATGCAGGGTCTGCGGCAGGCCGCTGTCGGCGCCAATGGGCGTGCCCAGGCGCGGAGTCAGTTCCGCTACGGCCGCCGCGAGGGCGGTGCCGATTGCCTGCTCGGCTAACGCCGACATCGCCTGTGTTACCTCGCTCAGATCTGCCAGGCCCGCCAGGTCGCGCTCCATGGTCACCAGCATGACCACCCGTCGCGCATCGCGCAATGCGCGCGGCAGGTCACCGGCATGTCTTGTGAGCGCATCACCAATCAGGTTTGCAATACCGGCTGCATCGAGCTTTTGCTGCGAGAGCCGCACCAGGGTTGCGGTCAAATTCGGTCGGGCTGCAAGCTGCGCCCGCGCATAGGCACTGAAAGTCCTGACATGCGGCATGGAAGGAAGTTCAGAAGTGTTTGTTTCCAAATGAAAATTCCTTGATTTCTGGCATTAGGGCACAGCCATTGTCCGAAGCCTGGCCTATGCTACATTGACAAGTCGAGCCATGGACGCAGCTAGCCCCACGCAACCCCTCTCAGGCGTCTCCCGATGGCGCCGTGCACTCACGCGCGGACTCAGGCTGACCGAATGGTTGGGCTGGTTGGTTTTTTTTGTGGTAGCGCTGACTGTCATTCTCTTGCGTTACGCGATTTTGCCGAATGCCGAGAATTATCGGCCCTTGATCGAAAGCGCGCTGTCGAGCAGCCTTGGCAGCAAGGTGACCATCGGTCGTATCGATGCCGGCTGGGATGGCTTGCATCCCGACCTGGACTTGGCCGATGTCCGGCTCTATGACCGCCAGGGGCGACCTGCGCTTTCCCTGCCTTTCGTGTCGCTCACCGTGTCTTGGTGGTCGGTGCCGATGCGTGAGTTGCGGCTGCACGCGCTGGAAGTCACCGGAGCCGACCTTGATATTCGCCGTACCCGCAGCGGGACGTTGGTCATCGGTGGCATCGAATTGAACGACCAGTCGGACAGTGGCGGACTGTCCGACTGGATTCTTGGTCAACGGCGCATCGTCATTGCAGAATCGAAGTTGCGCTGGAACGATGAGCTGCGTGGTGCGCCGGAGCTCGCGCTTTCGAATATCCGGACTGTGCTGGAGAGCGCCGGCACACGCCATCGGTTCGGATTTGTCGCCGATCCCCCAAGGGAATTGGCGTCGCGACTGGATCTACGTGCCGACTTGGTCGGCGATTCACTGGCCCGCTTGCGCCAGTGGCGCGGAGCCCTGTATGCCGATCTCAAGTATATCGACCTGGCCGCTTGGCGCGCCTGGATCGACTATCCGATCGATATCCGCTCCGGGACCGGCAGCGTGCGTGCCTGGCTTGGCTTTGACGGCGATCATCTCGAATACTTCAGTAGCGACATTGGACTTGCCAATGCCCAGGGCCGCCTTGCGCGCGATCTGCCGGTGCTGGAACTCGCCCGCGTCTCCGGTCGCATCGGCTTGCGCGAGATCGCCAGTGGCGGCACCGCGCTTGGCTTCGTGCGGATCGGCGAGAAACAGGTGACCGGTTTCGAGCTGAGCGGGCGGCAGGTTTCCCTGACCACCAACGACGGGGTCAGTCTGGCGCCGGCTGACTTTTCGATGAAGACCATCAGCGCGCGGGCCGCCAAACCGCAGGAAATCGAACTGGAGGCCAATTCGCTCGATCTAGAACCCCTGGCCAGGCTGCTTGAGCATTTGCCGCTCGATGCGCAGTTTCGCAAGACACTGGGCGAATTCAATCCGCGTGGCTCGGTGTTCGATTTTCGGCTCTCCTGGCGCGGCGAATTCGAAAAGCCGGTTTCCTACAGTGCGCGCGGGCGTTTTTTCGAGCTTTCGCTGGATGCGCGTGGACCGATTCCGGGCTTTACCCGGCTCTCGGGAACGGTTGTCGCCAGCGAAAAGGGCGGCACTCTTTCACTTGCCAGCCGCAATGCCGTAGTCCTGTTGCCACAATTGTTCGAGGATCCGAAGCTCGACCTTGACATGCTGACCGCGCAAATCGGATGGTCGCATCCGAACGGCAAATTCGAACTACGTACCGACAACGCGGCATTTTCCAATCAGGACGCCACGGGCACGGCGCAGCTCGTGTACCGCACCGAACCCGGCACCCCGGGCTACATGGAGCTCAACGCAAAGTTGGCGCGCGGCCAGGGCACGCGGGCGCATCGCTACCTGCCCAAGCACATGAAACTGACGCGCTCCTGGGTGCAAGCGGCCATCGAGAAAGGCCGCGTTGACGAGGGGATTTTTCACCTCAAGGGAAATCTGCAGGACTTTCCTTTCAAGGATTCGAAGCGCGGCAATTTTCGCGTTGCCTTGAAGCTCTCCGACGCGAGTTTTCTGTATGCGACCGGCTGGCCGCGGATTGACAACGTCAAGGGGGATCTGATTTTCGACCGCGGCGCGCTGGAGTTTCGCGGTAACGCGCCCGGCAACGTCGGTCAGGCCAGGCTAGGGCGCGTCGAGGCACGCATTCCCGACCTCGACGCAGCGCGCTTGGTGCTCGATGTGCAGGGTGTGGCCGAGGGGCCGACCCAGGCGTTTTTGCAGTTCATCGACGATAGTCCGCTTGATCGCATGTTCGACGGCTATACCGAGACCATCCGCGCTGGCGGCGCAGGCCGGCTCAACCTCAGTCTTTCGCTGCCATTGGAAGAAGTCGAGAAGATACGGGTGAGCGGGCAATACCAGGCGACCAACAACGACGTGAAGCTCGATACGGACCTGCCCTTGCTTGCCAGAACCAGTGGCGTTGTCGCATTTACCGAAACCGGGGTCAGCCTGCGCAACGTGCGCGGAGACGCGCTTGGCGGGCAGTTCACTTTGACCGGAGCCAGTCGCGGCGACGGCACCATTGCACTGACCGCCGGCGGCACCCTCACCATACCCGGATTGCGCAGTTGGGTTAGCGATCCTCTGCTGGCATCGATGTCAGGCAGTACAAGCTGGCGCGCGGCGATCAACGTGCGCAAGAAAACCGGCGACTTGACCGTGGAGTCGAATCTCGCCGGCATCGCCATCGATCTGCCGGCGCCGTTCGCGAAGGTCGCGGCCGATGCCTGGCCGCTACGCCTGGCCAAAACCGCGTTGCCAGGCACACGCAACGATGATGAACTGGCGATCAGCGTCGGACGGGTATTGAATGCGCGGGTGCAACGGCGTTTCGAGGGCGGGGAGATGCGCTTCACACGCGGCGCCGTGGCGGTTGGAGACGCCCTGCCGGCGCTGCCGCGTGCCGGACTGGCCTTGAATGTCACAGCGGCCAGCATCGATGTCGAGCAGATCAAGGCCCGGTTGTTCGATAGCCGCTTGCCCGGCCCCTTGGTGCCCCAGGGGCAGCCGGCAACTGGCGCGGCGCCGCCAGGCCTGACGGCCTTCATGCCGGTGCAGGCCAATCTGAAAACAGAGGTGCTCGATTTGTTCGGCAAGCGGCTGACGCAGGTAAGGCTCGGTGTCTCGCAGGAGGGAAGTGCCTGGTCCGCGACCCTTGCTTCCCAGGAAGCCAATGGCAACCTGACGTTTCAAACCGGTAGCGGACGTGACAATGGCCGCTTTGCCGCCCGCCTGAAGAATCTGTACATCCCCGCCAATCTGGCGCGTCAGGAGCCGCGCGACGATACGCCCATGGATCGCATCGCGCAGGAAATGCCGGCTGTCGATATCGTGATTGATGCCTTCGATGTGGGCGAGAAAAAGCTCGGAAAACTCGAACTGGTGGCCATCAACGCGGGTAATGAATGGCGCATTCAGCGCTTGAACCTGGCCAATGCCGACGGCGTGCTGGCAGGTTCCGGCGCCTGGCGGGCGCGGCGCGCCGGCGATATCCGGCGCAGGCTGGCACTCGACTTCACGCTCGAGGCCTACGATGCCGGCAAGCTGCTGGATCGTCTTGGCTTTCCCGGGACGGTGCGCAATGCCAGTGGCAGGCTTGAGGGCAACGTGGCCTGGGAGGGCTCTCCGCTGGCGATCGACTATCCGAGCTTGGCCGGCAATATCGCGCTGCGGGTCGAAAAAGGGCAGTTTCTGAAAGTTGATCCCGGTGTCGGCAAATTGCTGGGCATCATGAGTCTGCAGGCCTTGCCGCGCCGTCTGGCGCTCGATTTTCGGGATGTCTTTTCCGAGGGCTTTGCCTTTGATCTGGTATCGGCGTCGAGCAAGATCGAGCGCGGCATCTTGTCGACAACCGATTTCAAGATGACCGGGGTCACCGCGGCGGTACTGATGAATGGAGAAGTCGACCTGGTCAAGGAGACGCAAGGTTTGCGGGTGGTGGTGTTGCCGGATCTTTCCGGTGGCATGGGGTCGGTTGTCACCGCACTGCTGGGCAATCCGATTCTGGGGCTGGCCACCTTTTTGGCGCAACGCGTTCTCAAGGACCCGCTCTCGCGGGCGTTTTCGTTCGAGTATGTGATCAGCGGTACCTGGGCGGACCCGAAGACAGCGCGGATCCAGAGCACGCAGGTTGGCCAGGCCGGGGCGGGGGGCTTGCAGGGTGGCGCTCAGCCGCCGGCGATTCAGCCGCCGGCGATTCCGCCGCGCCCTGCGCCGTCAGGCACAAGTGGAGCGGAAGTCAAGTGACGAGCCGAAAATTCAGAGTCGCAGCTATTCAAATGGTGTCAACGCCAGTGGTGGCGGACAACCTTGTGGCCGCAGCCGAATTGATCGCGCGGGCAGCGGGCGAAGGGGCGCAACTGGTTGCCTTGCCGGAATACTTTTGCATTCTCGGCCGCAAAGAGACCGACAAAGTCGATGCGCGCGAGCGATTTTCCCGAGCCGGCGATGGCGGGCCGATCCAGGCCTGGTTGGCTGGAGTTGCAGCGCGGCACGGCATCTGGCTGGTGGGCGGAACCTTGCCGATTGACTGTGGATCGGCGACCCGGATTCTCAATACCTGCCTGGTGTATGACAAGCGGGGGGCGCTGGCCGCCCGCTACGACAAGATTCACCTGTTTGGTTTCAAGCGGGTCCACGATGATAAGGTGGTCGAGCAATTCGATGAGGCGCGCACCATCGTGCATGGCGACAATGCTCCAGTGGCAATCGATTCACCATTTGGCAGGCTGGGACTGTCGGTCTGCTACGACTTGCGCTTTCCCGAGCTGTATCGGGCACTGGGGCACTGCGATCTGATTCTGGTGCCGTCGGCGTTCACCGCGACCACCGGGCGCGCGCACTGGGAGACGCTGTTGCGCGCGCGGGCGATTGAAAACCTGGCTTATGTGCTGGCGCCTGCGCAGGGCGGCCTGCACCCAAACGGCCGTCGCACCCACGGCCACACGATGCTGATCGATCCCTGGGGCGAAATCAAGGCGGAACTCGACTACGGAGCCGGCGTGGTGATGGGCGAAATCGACCTCGATCATGTGGCAGCTTGTCGTGACAGCCTGCCGGCGCTGACGCACCGTACCCTGTGACCCACAGGCCTGGATTTCGCATCCGTTTTGCGCCACCTGCAAACACATGGCGACCGAAGCTAGGATAATGCCAGGTTCATTCAAACGTTTCCGTCTGGAGTTACTCCGTGAAAGCAGTTTCGCCTGATATTGCACACTTGGCCACCGCGCGTTCGGTACTTCTGACGCCCTTCGGACTGGACGAATCGAAGCTCACGCAGGTGCTGGGCTCGATGTTTTCGCGCCGCATCGACTATGCCGACCTGTACTTCCAATACGCGCGCTCCGAGGGCTGGAGCCTCGAGGAGGGCATCGTCAAGTCGGGCAGCTTCAATATCGAGCAGGGGGTAGGCGTGCGGGCGATCAGCGCAGACAAGACCGCGTTTGCCTATTCCGACGATATATCCCTCAAGGCCTTGCAGGACGCTGCGAGTGCCACCTCGGCGATCGGCCGACAAGGCCAGTCCAAAAGCGTGAAGTCGCAGGCCGGTGCAGCGCGCCGGCTGTACGCGGCCGCCGACCCCCTGGTCTCGCTGGATGCCGATGTCAAGGTGCGACTCCTCGAGCGGATCGAAAAAATGGCGCGCGGCCTGGATCCACGGGTGACCCAGGTCATGGCTTCGTTGGGCGGTACCTACGAAGTGGTGCTGGTTGCGCGCAGCGATGGCGTGCTGGCGGCCGATGTGCGGCCGCTGGTGCGGCTTTCGATCACCGTGATCGCCGAGGAAAACGGCCACCGCGAGTCCGGCGGCGCCGGCGGTGGCGGGCGCTTCGACTATGCCTATTTCAACGACGATATCCTGCTCGATTACGCCAAGCAGGCGGTCCATGCCGCCGTGACCAACCTGAAGGCGCAGGCGGCGCCGGCTGGAACCATGAATGTGGTGCTCGGCAACGGTTGGCCCGGAATCCTGCTGCACGAGGCAATCGGCCATGGGCTGGAAGGGGATTTCAATCGCAAGGGATCCTCGGCTTTTTCGGGGCGGGTCGGTGAGCGCGTGGCCGCCCGTGGCGTGACGGTGGTTGATGACGGTACCATCGCCGATCGCCGCGGGTCGCTCAATATCGATGACGAGGGCAATCGCACGCAGTGCACCACTTTGATCGAAGACGGCATACTCAACGGCTACATGCAGGATGCGCTCAATGCGCGCCTGATGAAGGTCAAGCCGACCGGCAACGGCCGGCGCGAATCATTTGCACACGTGCCTATGCCGCGCATGACCAACACCTACATGCTCAATGGCGATCGGGAACCCGAAGAGATCATCCGTTCAGTGAGAAAAGGCCTGTATGCCAGAAATTTCGGCGGCGGCCAGGTCGACATCACCAGCGGAAAATTCGTCTTTTCAGCTTCCGAGGCCTATCTCATCGAGGATGGACGGGTGACACACCCGGTCAAGGGGGCCACCATCATTGGCAACGGGCCGGATGCGCTCAGGCGAGTAAAGATGATCGGCAACGACATGAAGCTCGATAGCGGTGTGGGCACCTGCGGCAAGGATGGCCAGAGCGTGCCGGTTGGCGTCGGCCAGCCGACGCTCCGGATCGATGGCCTGACCGTTGGCGGCACCGGCTAGGGTTGGGGCATGCCTGGCGGCCGCTGGCAAAATCGTGTCGGCCAAGGTGCAAAAGGCGGAGGTTCGGCTGAATCCCCCACAGAAGGCCGGCGTGTCGCGTCAAGCCCGACATGTCGGCCAAACAGGCAATGCGTGGCATCGTCCGGACCGCATATCAGTATTTGCGTGCAAACGAGGCTGGTGTCCTGGAAAGCGGGAATCCTGAATGCGTGCACCAGATGCGGGTTGCAGTGAGGCGTCTGCGATCCGCGTTGCGCATGTTTCGGCAAACCAAGGCCTACGACCTGCGATCCTGCTGCGACACGGCGCGACTGGAGTATCTGGATGAGAGCGGGCGCCATCGACTGCGTGTCCGGATCAAGCGCGCCCACTATGCCGCCGAATTTTTTCCGGACTGTAGGCGCACGATGCGGTGCGACCGTATGTGGCGGCGTTGTCCGAATTGCAGGATTGTCTGGGAAGTTTGACCGACATCAACATGGCAAGGGCGGTTTTGCGCGACTTTGAGCTTGGCGGGAAAATCGAGCAGCGCCTGCTTGCCGCGTGGACCGCGCGCGCAACCGATGCCGCGGAGTTCCTGGAGAGCGGTTTCGAGGCCGTGACCCGTTGTGCGGGTTTCTGGAAACGTCACCATGGACGGAGAACACATGTTTGAATCGGCTGAGGTAGGGCACAGCGTATCCCGGGAAGAATATCGGGCGCGCGAAGCGCTGCTACGCGAAGCGCTGCTCAAGGCGCAATACGACCTGCTGGGGAATGCGAAGTTTCCGGTGGTCATCATCATCGGCGGCGTGGATGGCGCCGGCAAGGGCGAAACGGTCAACCTGCTCAACGAATGGATGGATCCGCGCCACATCGTCACCCGCGCCTTTGGGGAAATGTCGGATGAAGAAGCCGAGCGGCCGCCGATGTGGCGCTTCTGGCGCGGCCTGCCGCCGAAGGGGCGGATTGGCATACTTTTCGGATCCTGGTACACCGCTACGATCGTCAACCGCGTCACAGGCAAGACCAAGGCGAGCGCCCTGATGCAGTCGATTGAAGAGATCCGGCACTTCGAACAGATGCTGGCGGCCGAAGGCGTCTTGATCCTGAAGTTCTGGTTCCACCTTTCCAGGGATGAGCAGAAAAAGCGCCTAAAGGCACTGGAGAAAGACCCGAAAACGCGCTGGCGCGTGACCGATACCGACTGGCAGCGCTTCAAGATCTACGACCGGTTTCGCGAAATCTCGGAGCACACCTTGCGCGAAACCTCGACCGGCGAAGCGCCCTGGTTCATCGTCGAGGGCACCGATCCGAATTATCGCTATCTGACTGTCGGCACGCTGCTGCTCGAAGCACTGAACAAGCGCCTGGCCGACAAGAACGGCCGGGCATCGTCGTTCAAGCCCGCGCCGCTGGAGCCGGTGCTTGACAATCACAATGTGCTCAATGCGCTCAATTACAAGCAGGCATTGACACGCAAGGAGTATGTCCGCCAACTGGAGAAGTATCAGGGACGACTCAACCTCCTTACCCGCGATCCGCGCTTTCGCGGCAAATCGCTGATCGCGGTGTTCGAGGGCCAGGATGCGGCCGGCAAAGGCAGCAGCATCCGGCGCATCACCGGCGCGCTGGATGCCCGGCATTACCAGGTGATCCCGATTGCGGCGCCTACCGAGGAGGAGCGCGCGCAACCCTACATGTGGCGCTTCTGGCGCCATCTGCCGCGCAAGGGGCGGGTCACGATATTCGACCGCTCGTGGTACGGTCGTGTGCTGGTCGAGCGGGTCGAGAAGTTTTGCTCGGAATATGACTGGATGCGCGCCTACCACGAGATCAACGATTTCGAGGAGCAACTGGGTCGCCGCGACGTGATCCTCGTCAAGTTCTGGGTGGCGATCACGAAAGAGGAGCAGCTCAAGCGTTTTCGCGAGCGTCAGAAAATTGCATTCAAGCAATTCAAGATCACTGAAGAGGACTGGCGCAATCGCAAGAAGTGGGGCGATTACGAACGCGCGGTATGCGATCTGGTCGAACGCACCAGTACCGAGATCGCGCCTTGGAACCTGATTCCCGCCAATGACAAACTGTTCGCGCGAATCGAAATGTTGAAGACTTTGTGCAATCGGATCGAAAAGGCGTTGTAACAGCGCCATAGTTGTCGGCACACAACAGTGCGCTTGCCTGGCCGTTGCGATCGCTGTAAAGTCCTCGGTCGGCAAGCAAATATTTGAAAATTTGTATTCATGGCACATCGCCCTTTTTTCTATTTTTATTTTTGGAACTACCTCAGCCCCGGCGGAGCAAGTAGAGAAGAAGCGTTTTAGCCATTGAAACACTGAAGAATTCTCGAAAAACCGCCGGTTGGATCCGGCGGTTTTTTTTTGTCCGGTTCATGCATTCAAAGGAGAAAAACATGCCCAACAGCGCTCCAGCGTCATATCGCCCCAGCGTCAGCGACCGTACTTCCCGCACCGATGACGAACGCATAAAGAACATCATGCCGCTGCCGCCACCTGAACACCTGATCAAGTTTTTTCCGATTCAAGACACGCCGGCCGAAGAACTGATCGCGGGCACCCGGCGGCGTATCCAGAGCATCATGCACGGACGCGATGACCGGCTTCTGGTGATCATCGGGCCCTGTTCGATTCATGATCCGGCGGCCGCTGTCGAATATGCCAGGAAGCTCAAGGCGGAGCGCGATCTTCATGCCGGCGAGCTTGAGGTGGTGATGCGTGTGTATTTCGAGAAGCCGCGCACCACGGTCGGCTGGAAGGGACTGATCAACGATCCTTACCTGGATGAAAGTTACCGCATCAACGAGGGCTTGCGAATTGCGCGAGATCTGCTGGTGCGCATCAATAACGAAGGTGTACCGGCGGGTTCGGAGTTTCTCGACGTCATTTCGCCGCAGTACATCGGCGACCTGATCTCGTGGGGCGCAATCGGTGCGCGTACTACCGAATCACAGGTGCATCGCGAGCTGGCTTCGGGGTTGTCGGCCCCGATCGGGTTCAAGAACGGAACCGACGGCAACATCAGGATTGCGATCGATGCCGTCCTGGCGGCGCGGCGCGGTCATCACTTTCTGTCGGTGCACAAGAATGGTCAGGTTGCGACGGTGGAAACCAACGGCAACAAGGATTGCCACGTAATCCTGCGCGGCGGCAAGACGCCCAATTATGATGCAGCAAGCGTCGCGGCTGCCTGTGCGGAACTCGAGGCCAACAAGCTGCCTTGCCGGCTGATGATCGATTGCTCGCATGCCAACAGCGAAAAGCGGCACGAAAGGCAGGTTGATGTCGCGCGCGACGTCGGCGCGCAAATCGCGGACGGGGGCGAATGCGTTTTCGGCGTCATGGTTGAATCACATCTCAAAGCGGGCAATCAAAAATTCAGCGCCGGTCGCGACAATCCTGCAACTCTCGAGTATGGCAAAAGTATCACCGACGCCTGTTTGGGATGGAGTGACAGTGCCGAGGTTCTGAAGATTCTGGCAAATGCGGTCAAGGCCCGACGCAACCGGTAAGGTGTCGAGCCGCCCGCATGTCGTCGCGCCGGCCGTCGCCGGCCGGCGACAGGTCAAAATTTGTGTGCCGCCGGCCAAAGCTTGAGTCACAATTTGCAGAATCATGTCCGCAAATCCGCTGTTTCCCACTTTTCGCGCGCTTGGCGACGCCACACCGTTTGCCGCCCAGATTCGTGCTGTAGTCGGTCACAACGCCTTGTTCGACGACTTCAGCGAAGCCGACTTGCGCCAACTCGGGCCCTTCATGCGGGTCTTCGTGGCCCCGCCCGGCGGGGTGATCATCCGCGAAGGCGATGCCGGCGATTTCATGCTGTTCGTGATCGACGGGTTGGTCGACATCACAAAAAGCGATCGGCGCGGCGACGTCAAGCGCATCGCTGTCGTCAAGGGCGGTCAGGCGCTGGGGGAGATGTCGATGATTGACGGCGAGGCCCGCTTCGCTTCCTGTACCGCCATCGAGGATACCACCTACGCCTACCTGTCGCGACCGTCGTTGCAGAGCCTGGTCGTCAGTGAACCGCGTCTGGCCGCAAAGATACTCATGAAGCTGGTGTTCATGCTGTCGCAGCGCTTGCGGCAGACCAGTTCAAAATTGGTCAACTTCATCGAGAAGTGACGCGGCAAGCCTGGTTGGCTACCAGAAGGTGTAGCAG
>Ga0209181_10000455_pt1 | contig 76118 bp, 44 predicted proteins | sample MAT05_FD_187208 | JGI IMG/M metagenome (GOLD analysis project Ga0209181, IMG submission 187208) | Freshwater microbial communities from Lake Fryxell liftoff mats and glacier meltwater in Antarctica - MAT-05 (SPAdes) (version 2) | ecosystem: Environmental > Aquatic > Freshwater > Ice > Liftoff... | reverse complement strand
TGGTGAAACATCAGATATAGTCCGAAGCCCACTATCCGCCGCTGTTGCGTGTTGTGCTATGCCATTGCAGCGATGGCAACACCAACAATTGGTATTGAACAAGCTAAGTTGTTGGTGATAGCCATGCCTCCAGGCCATCTGCACAAACACCAACAACGGCCTAATAAAAAGCATCCAGCATCCAATATCCCAATCCCCTACCCGATCTTCACCTTGCTTGCCAAAACAGTCGTTCCCAAACCAATGAATGCAATCGCCGTAAAGGACCACCGCAAACTAGACGCTCCGGCAATAAACCCGATCAAAGGCGGACCAATTAAAAAGCCGAGAAAGCCGATGGTGGAAACTGCAGCCAACGCTACACCCGGCAGCATGGTTTTGGATTTTCCTGCAAGCCCGTAAACCACCGGCACTACGGATGAAACGCCCAACCCAACCAATAAAAAACCCAGCGTGGCGGGTATTATGTAAGGAAAGACAACTGCAATCAGTAAACCGGTAGTAATAACGATTCCGCTAAGTTGAAGCATTGTTTTTACGCCGGATTTTGTAACCAGCCAATCGGCGATAAACCTTCCGGCGGCCATGCTGCTCATGAATGCCACATACCCCAATGTAGTAAGAGAAGCGGGCACTTTCACTACCTTTTGAAAGTACACCCCACTCCAGTCGAACATAGTGCCTTCGCAAACCAGGCAACCAAATGCAATCAATCCCAGCTTAAGGATGGAACTGTCAGGCTTTGCAAAAATCGGTTGCGAACTGTTGTTATCGCTGTGTGGCAATGTGTATTTGTAAGCAATAAAAACCAATAAAACAGCCGTGGCGCAAACAATGCAAAAATGCACAAAGGGGGACAACGCTACCGCCACCATTAGCGTACCAATAGCGGCACCTGTAAAACCCGCCAGGCTCCATAAGCCATGAAAGGAGGCCATAATGGAACGGGCATACAAAGCTTCTACTCCTACGGCTTGCGTGTTAACAGAAATATTATACAAATTGCCCCAGAAACCAAATACAAAAAGTACGGCAGAAAGCATGAGCACGGAAGGTGCCAGCCCCAAAAGAATTAATGTAAGCGGATAGAACAAGGCGGTAATAATTACTACACGCCTGCTTCCAAAACGGGCAACGAAATAACCGGAAAAGGGCATACTTACCATCAACCCTACCGGCAATGCGAATAACACGGCCCCCAATCCGGCATCGCTTAATAATAGTTTGGTCTTAATATCAGGGATGCGGCTTGCCCAGGAAGCAAAGGTAAACCCGGCTATAAAAAAGAAGGTGCTAACTGCAATACGATGCGCCCTGTTGGATGGTATTGTAAAGGTTAAAGACATACCTGGTTATAAAGTGAAAAATGATCGTTGTAAAAGAAATCCCGTTTCTGCTGAATCAGCAAATACCTGCACTGTTACTCACGGTAAGGGCTTTCAATCAAAAATTTGTATTACTTCCTATGGTATATAAACCAGCAATGTTGGATGGAGCCCTTAAGTTCGATTCCATTTGTTTCTTTCATAAACTTCACAGGTTTTTTAAACCTGTGAAGTTTTCAACGCTATGCTGCTGCATGCAGATAACGACAATCTGCTTTATTTACTTTACATACCCTTTTTACCAATTACCCTACCTGAATATAACCGTTCCCAGTTTGCGTGTAAGCTCTATCTCCATTTGCTTCAAATGCAGGTGTATTTGAATCAATACCATTTGCTCATCGGTCGCCTGGGTTTTCTCCAGCTCCCGCTGGTTTTCATCCATCAGCCTTTTTATCTTTCTTAGTTTCAAATAATTCACGGTACTAAATACTTCCTCCCGGTACAGGTCTTCGCGGCTCTCTATTTTGCCCTCATATACGTTCTTCCAGTTGTGGCTGATTTCATAGTTGTAATCCATCACCGCCATTGCCAGGTGGCGTATCACATTGTCTTCATGATAAAGAAATGTTTTGGCGGTTGGCTCCAGTCCGGCATCATACCATGCTTTGTAAGTTTTAATAATTGCGATCAGGTCCTTATTGTCGATCAGGTCTTCTAATTGATTCATCTCCATTTCTGAAAAAATATGATCGGCTACCCTTTGTTGTTCGTCCCAGGCTTTAAGGCCAAATTCAAGCAGGCTCCTCACCATGGCTCTTTCATGCGGCTCGTCCTTATTAAGCAATGCCGTAGCATCATCTTCTATTTCAAAGGGCTGGCTGTTATCTGTGTTTTTATTATTGGCTTCTTCCCGGCTAACCCTACCTTCTTCCTTTGTTATTTTTTCCCGGATAAACTTATTTACAAGCGCATGCAGGCCACTTTCTTCAATCTTCAGTAATTCGGCGCATTGCTTTATATAATCCTGTTGTTTGGTAAAATCTTCGGCCTTATTAATCTTCGAAATGGTTTCTGCCACCTGGTTTACAACGGCGGATTTTTTGTTGGTATCCGTACCGGCATCCAGCAACATCACTCCCAGTTGAAAAAGGATAAAATCTTTTTTATTATCGGCAATAAATTGGGTAAAAGCAGCGGGGCCCACTTTGTTTACATAACTATCCGGGTCTTCCTTATCCGGTATCAGTACGAGCTTTACATTCAGGCTTTCTTCCAGTGCCAGGTCGAGGCCACGCAGGGCTGCCTTTATTCCCGCATTGTCGCCATCGTAAATGATGGTGAGGTTATTGGTATATTTTTTTACCAGCCTCAATTGATCCGGTGTAAGGGAAGTTCCTCCACTGGCTACCACATTTTCAATCCCTGCCTGGTGAAGCGATACCACATCAGTATAGCCTTCTACCAGCAAACATTCATCTGCCTTGTCAATGGCCATCCTGGCAAAATAACTGCCATACAAAATTTTACTCTTTACATAAATTTCATTCTCCGGGGTATTGATATATTTGGGCGCCTTGTCATTGGTTTTTAAAATACGTGCGCCGAAGCCAAGTACTTTTCCACTTTGATTGTGTACCGGGAATATGATCCTGCCCCGGTAATTATCTACTGGTCGCTCATCCCTGATGGCAACCAATCCGCTCTTCTGCAGCAGTTCCACATTGTATTGGGAATTGATGGCCGCTTTGGCAAAACTATCCCTTGCCTCGGGGTTAAAACCGATCTGGAATTTTTTAATGATCTCCTCTCTAAATCCCCTTTCCTTTAAATAACTTAATCCTATATCCTGCCCTTCTTCGGTATTGAATAAATAATCGCTGAAAAATTTCTGTGCAAAGCCATTGATGATGTATAGGCTATCTGCACTTAATTGCTGCAGTTTTTGCTCCGGGGTGGTCTCCGTTTCTTCAATTTCCACATTGTACTTCTGCGCCAGCCAACGCAGGGCTTCCACATAACTGTACTTTTCATGCTCCATCAAAAAGCCGATGCTGTTGCCACTGCGGCCACAACCAAAACATTTGTAAATTTCTTTGGCAGGAGATACGGTAAATGAAGGGGACTTTTCGTTGTGGAAAGGACAAAGTCCGAGGTAATTGGTACCCCTTTTTTTCAGCTTGATGAAAGAACCGATGATCTCAATGATATCGATCCGGCTTAAAATCTGTTGTATAGTGTTTTGAGAAATCAATGCTGACTTTGTTTGCTATTAGAGCAAATGTAGTATAAGTATTAGCCAAAGAATAACAGGCCTTTTTATTTTTAGACATCATATTGGTATTTTTCCGTCATTTATGGCATGGTTTATGAAATTTTGGATTGAAATTCATCTGGATTAGTTACAAACAAATACCTTTAACAACTAAAAAATTAAATAAATGACAAAACTTTTCTTTTTGGTATCATTTACCCTGTTGGTAACTGCTACTTATGCACAGGATATTAAGGAAATTAGAAATTACTCGCTACTGGGACAAACTCAGAAAGCGAAAGATGCGGTGGATAAATTCCTGACCGTTCCCAAAAATGCCGCAAAGCCAGAGGGCTGGTATTATAAAGGATTTACCTATAACCAGGCTTCAAAAGATTCTACTAAAACACCGGCTCAAAATGCAGAATTAAAAGCAACGGCCTTTGAAGCGTTGAAAAAGTACCGCGAATTAGATCCAAAGTCAGAATTGTTGACAGAACAAAACAATTCGGCTTTATATGATCTGTATGTTGGATTTTACTCAGATCTGGGTGTAAAAGCCTACCTCGCAAAAGATCCTGCGGCTGCATTTGAAAATTTTAAAAAAGGCCTGGAAGTACATGATTATATTGCTTCCAATAACTTAACCGGAAACAATGGATTTAAATTCTCCGCTCTTGATACTACGTTAACACTCTATACTGCAATTGCAGCTACAGAAGCTAAAAAGCCGGATGAAGCAGCTGTTTTTTATAAAAAAATTACGGATGCTGAAATAGGTGATCAAACATATATTGATGCTTACCAGGTATTGGCTGACCGGTACAAAGCATCAAAAGATAAAGCAGCTTTTGCCGACATTATATCAAAAGGAAGAAAACTTTTCCCTTCCAACAATGAATACTGGACCGCTATGGAAATAGAAGAAGCTACGGAAGGAGTTGGTAAGCCGGAAATATTTACCAAGTATGAAGAACTGATGGTAAAAAACCCGGGGAATTACACATTACCCTACAATTACGGTGTTGAATTGTACCGCTATATTTACTCTGATGAAACGAAGGGTATAAATACAAACGATTTTAAAGCCAAATTGCCGGAGGTTTTGAAGAAGGCCATCGATATCAAATCAACCAGTGAAGCAAATTTTTTATTGGCTAATTTCCTGTATAATAATTCCATCGACATTTCAGAAGAAGCAAGAAAAATGAAAGCGGTAAAACCGGATGAATTGAAGAAGAAAAAAGAAATCCAGGCCCTGTCTGATGCAGCATTGAACCAGTCTATTCCCTATGCTGAAACAGTGATTTCTTTATTTTCCGGAATTGCCAAGCCAAAAGGTTCGGATAAAGTAAATTACAAGCAGTCGCTGGTAATTTTGAAAAACACTTACGAAGTAAAAAAAGATGCGGCCAAAGTTGCTGAGTACGAAAAATTGCTTAAAGCCACAGAATAAAAACCTGTTATAACTATAAAAAAAGCAGCATCCTTTCCGGGTGCTGCTTTTTTTTCAAGTAAACATCCCGGACCGCTAATCTAACTGTTTAAAAAAAATCAACAATGCTTATTAAGTCATTTCTATCATTTTATGGATAGCATTGAAATCACCCGGAATTAAGCACTCAAACATTTCTTTGTAACACTAAAATGATGGCGTTCATTGGCTCCGCCAACAATTCTAATACCTGAATTACAGGAATAGTAATAATTATTCCATATCTCAATTGCAATTACATACCAAGATTATTATCTTAGATGAAATAAATCCAATAACGACCCTCTTTATATTAAAACCACAAAAAATAACAGCATGGAATCAACAGCTATACAGCAACTTTTTTTTCAACATCTGAGGGGGGGCTTGCCTGGCCATCTTTCCCTGGTAGACGAGGTGGCAGAACTATTAAATATCAGTAATGACAGTGCTTAAAAGTTACGAAAAAAACACATGTCTTTCCTGATGAAAGATATACCGCCCTATGTGCATTTTCTAATACCTGAACTGGCAAGGTTTAAATTCTTTTTCTGGATGAAATCCATCCTGCATTATAAAAGCCTGGTTGGCGTTAAGTTTACATTGGATGACGAACGATATGATCAATATGAAATAATTGCATAAAGATAATTGACTTGTACATGAAGGTACCTATGACAGAGATATGGAATGTGGAAAGCATAGAAAGTACTTTAAGGCAGATTGCTTTTTACAGGGATGCCGGTTCGTTTAAAAATTCTACGGATGTTAACCTGTAGTATACAAAAGTGGAGGAACTGATCAATTATCTTGAAAGACAGGCAGAGTATGGGTTTAAGTTTGGTATTGGTAAGGAGCCAACCGCCAACGCTTCTGAATACCGGATGTATGTGAATGAACTGATCTTAGGCGATAATACCATCCAGGCAGAATTGGATGGTACACGAATTACTTTTCTCAATTATGGCGTGCTGTTTATTGTGCATACAAGGGATGAACGATTCAATAATGTTATGAGTGAAAACCTGGATAATCTTATTAAAAAATCAATGATGATAAGTAAAAGCGGGGAGAAGGAAAGAGTACGTTTCTTTAACCAGCTACGGGAGCGGATATATGAGTAACGGGATAAAAAATAAGATCGTCCGGTACGCTGCTTAGCAGTTTATTTTCCGATCGGAATTGCAAATGTAACTCCCGTCACCTTCCTGCATACTTTCTTATTGGTACCAACAAAAGTCTTTTGACAGGCTAGTTTAAGTCCAACGGGTTTCCTGTTTTTCAACGCATTTAAAAAATAGGGAATACTGCCGACTATCATCACGAGGCCGGTTAATGCAAGCCTTGAGTTATAGTTGGTTTCAAACATGTTTACCTGTAGGGAATTTTTTGAACCTGGGTAACTACAGTTCGATATATCCATCATTGATCTGATACCCAAAAGGCTCATCACGGAACCTCCGGTGAGCAACGCCATACCATTCAATCTTTGTATTCTACTTTTTTGGATAAAATAAGCCTGGTCGTAATTTGGTGCAGGTAATTGAGTATAATTTGCAGATATCGGAGTTAAGGGGGATTTGGTTTCTAAAGAAACATCGCCGGGTTTAGTGGGAGTATTTTCTCCCATCGCCTCTACGGCAATCAACACTCCCCTTGAATGCTGTGCATGTGTTTTAATGCATACACATATCAACCATACCATTAGGAGGATGCAGGTTTTCATAGAAGAACGATGGGCTTTAACGGATTTGGTTAAATATTCCAGGTAAATACCAAAATGTAACGTAGAAACCTGAATCATATTTTATGGGATAAAATATAATTTGGCTTATTTTTCCAGTTAGGACAACTGCCGGATGCCTTTTATTTTTTTCCACTTTCAATAATAGATTGAAAACAAATTACCATTAAAGAATACGGGGACTTCAAATTACTGCCAAAAGTAGGCTAAAATGATTGCCAACCTATGCAAAGTCTATAGTTAGTTAACATATTCCATTAAAAAAGTGACCAAACCTACCCAACAATTTATACTACATCGAGGAATACCTAATAATCCTAAATTTTATCGCTAGAATTAGGGGGATATATTGGGGAAAGCAAGTCTGTTTTAGTTTAAATTTTCCGGAATAATTTTGTCCCTACATTTGTAATACATGATGCAATCGAATAATACCATCAGTTTAATAGAATGCCCCCGTGATGCGATGCAGGGCTGGAAGCATTTTATTCCTACTCAAAAAAAAATTGATTACATCAATGCATTGGGGAAAGTCGGTTTTGACACGATTGATTTTGGCAGTTTTGTTTCGCCGAAAGCAATCCCTCAAATGGCTGATACAAAGGAAGTGGTAAAGGGCCTGCGTATTGACCCGCTGAAGGCAAAATTGCTGGCGATTGTGGCAAATATAAGGGGCGCAGAAGAAGCAGTGGTATTTGATTCCATTTCTTACCTGGGTTATCCATTTTCGGTTTCCCCTACTTTTCAGCATCGGAATACAAACAGCACCATGGAAGCATCCCTGGAAATGGTGGAGGAGATTCAAAATTTATGTATCAAAAATCAAAAGGAATTAGTAGTGTATATATCCATGGGATTTGGCAATCCTTATGGCGATCAATACAATGAAGCAATTGTAAAGGAGTGGGTAGACAAAATAGTGAAGATGGAAATTGGTATCATTTCAATAGCAGATACGGTTGGACTGGCTACACCGGAACAGGTTGGTTCTATTCTTACCAAACTAATTCCCGCCTATCCACATACAACGATTGGTGTGCACCTGCATTCCACGGCTACTAATTGGAAAGCCAAAGTGGCTGCGGCTTTGAAAGCAGGATGTACACGTTTTGACGGAGCCTTAAAAGGTATTGGTGGCTGCCCGATGGCCAATGATGAGTTGGTAGGAAATATGGACACTGAATTGATGATACCCTATTTCAATGAATTAAACCTGCTCAATAATTTAGATAGGATGGCGCTAAGTGAATGCAGTAAAATGGCCGGGGAGATATTCGGCCCGGGTTCTTTCTGATTAATATTTTTCCATCACCTTCACGAGTATATCGGCAGTGATAGCGTATCCCTTCTCTGAGGGATGCAAACCATCATACGTGACATCAATTGCTGCTAAAGGGAAAGTCTATTCATCCGTTTCAGGATTGAAAAGAAGGCCAATAAAAGATGGGTATGAATAATTTTTATACACACTGGTTTGTAGATATTTTACATGTTTCGTTTAAGTAAGTGATGGAATCGCCGATAGCAACCCAGGTGATTTCTTTTGGAGCAAAAAAAAATTCAATTGAATAAAGACAGTAAAGCAAATCAACTTAAACATAATTGATTCAACGTAAATCTGGTGAATACAAATTTGGTTGCCAGGCAAAATAAAGTTTTGTGTTGGCAATCTACATGCAACCAGTAAACGATTATAGTAAATGGAAAGAGTAAAAGCGATCAGGTTATTTTGATTGCGTCATTACTTCCGGCTTGGAGTAAGTAACGGAATCATTGGGGTAAGCGTTTTTTACCTTTTTGCGATAATTTTTAAACATACTCATCCAGCGTAATTTTAAAACGCCCAATACACCTTCTTTTATTATCCCCTTGTTCATTTTACTATCGCCCAACCGGCGGTCGATAAATGTGATAGGTACTTCGCTAATTTTAAAACCTAATTTCCATGCGGCGAATTTCATTTCTATCTGGAAGGCGTAACCAACGAAAAAAATTTCTGACAAATTGATTGTTTCTAAAAATTCCCTGCGGTAGCAAACAAAACCGGCGGTAGGGTCACGTACCGGCATCGAGGTAATGATCCGGGTGTATATGGAGGCCCCTTTTGATAAGGCAATGCGATTGGCGGGCCAGTTGGCAACCGCTCCACCTTTTACATATCTTGAACCAACAGCAACCCCCGCCCCGTTTTTAGCGGCCATGTATAAACTTTCAAGGTCTTTAGGATTGTGAGAAAAATCCGCATCCATTTCAAAAATAAACTGGTATCCATTATCCAACGCCCATCTAAATCCGTGTATATAGGCAGTTCCCAAACCTAGCTTACCTTTTCGTTCTACCAAAAACAATTGCTCCGGATATTTATTATACAATGATTTTACCAGGTCGGCGGTACCGTCGGGCGATCCGTCATCAATGATTAAAATATGGTAATTTTGATGCAGGCTAAATACCGCATCGATTATACTTACGATGTTCTCCTTTTCGTTATAGGTGGGTATGATAACTAACTTTTCCAAAAATTTTGTTGATGCAATTTTGACGAATTTACAAATAGTAGGGTAAATGAAACCTTTCAATTTTTCAATCAGTTTGATTTAGTTATTCTTTAACAGGGTACGATTTAAAATTTCAGTCAATTTTTGTTTGGTATGCAATGGGAAATCACCCCTCATCATCCAGTCATAATATTGTGGTTCTGCCTTTAAAACATCCACTACCGGCCTGCCTTTGTGCTTCCCGAAATTAAATACCTCCACCCCTTTATCGTCAAACAAAAACCGCCGTGCATAATCTACAATCTTATCTTCTCCAATAGTACTTAGAATGGTATCTATTGAATTGCCTAGTTGCGGATAACGTTTTATTTGCGATAATAATACATCAATGGTCGCATTTACATCCGCTTCGGCGCTGTGCGCATCTATCAATTCCTTTTCACAATAATATTTATACGCTGCCGTAAGTGTACGTGGCTCCATGGTATAAAAAATATGCTGAACATCTACCATTCTGCGGGTACTGAGGTCCACTACCATCCCGGCCCGTAAAAACTCTTCCATCAACATAGGTATATCAAAACGATTGCTGTTGTAGCCGCCCATATCGCAGTTCTCAATAAATTGCTTCAACTCATTGCCGCATTGTTTAAAGGTAGGTGCATCTTTTACCATGTCATCCGTAATGCCATGAATTTCGGTAGTTACCGGAGGAATAGGTATTCCCGGGTTGATGAGTTTCCTTTTTACCTGCCTTGTTCCATCAGGCAAAATTTTTATTATGGCAACTTCTACAATCCTGTCTGTAGAAAGATTTACTCCGGTAGTTTCTAAATCAATAAAAGCGATCGGGCGGGTTAATTGTAAGGACATTTGTAGATTTTAATTTTAATGGTATTTATATTGTAATGATCTTAAATATTTATTTTGAATAGCACACTAAATTCCTCCGAAAACAGTTAATACGTTTGTGTTGTAAATATAAACCCAATGATCGAGTAAAGGGATTGGATAGCAAGATAACTTTTAATACTGAATTTGTGCTGATTTGTGCTGATTTGTGCCCTAAAGAAAAGGTTATGTATATTTGCAATGCAAAAATAGAAATACAACTAATTAAAACCCCCACATCATGAAAAAGATTTTATTATTTGCAATTATCATCTGTTCCGGAATTATCCTGTTTTCTTCCTGCGCTTCAAGCAGAAGAGGTACCGGATGTCCAATGACGGACAATATTATTCACTAAAAAAAAGTGCCTAATGGATTGGATAGCATTAACAGAAAAGGAACAATTGGCGGACATTAAAGAGTTGTCTAAAAACAAACCACAGTTGATATTTAAGCACAGCACCCGTTGCTCCATCAGCGGGGTTGCTAAAAACCGGCTGGAGAAAAGTACCCCTACACAAGACATTGATTTTTATTTTCTGGACCTCATTAAAAACAGGGACATTTCCAATAAAATTGCGGAAGAATTTTCCGTATTTCACGAATCACCCCAGGTTCTGCTGATCAAAAACGGCGAATGCGTGTATGATGAAAGCCATTCGGGCATTACGATGGATGAAATTAAAGAACAGGCGGCCCAAAATTAATCGGTCAAAATCTTTTCATTTGCTTTTCGGGCAAGCTTTATTAACTGCCAATAAGGTGGTTTATACTGGTTTAATTGTACGAACTGATCAATTTGTTTCAGTGTTTCAGTTCTCAATTGATTATACATCGTTACAAAATACTGATTTTTCAAAGCCTGTGTGGCACTCATACCCTCCGGTATCATTGCTGGTTTGCCCAAATAATTTTTTATCATACACCATCCCTTAATTACCCTTGCCAACGGTAGTTTTAAGGCAGGATATTTTATCTGTCTTCCTTTATCCGCTTCTTCCAGCAATACATCCATTACGGCATTGTCAATATGATCTTTATACAAAGTTTCGGGATTTAGCCATTCTGCAACAATGCTTAACTGCGTATCGTACTCTAAATCGGAAGGCATTTGGGTTACAAAATTTTCTACACCAAATTCATGCAGCCAGTTTACTACTCCCTGCGAAGAAATGGTAGAAATGCCCTTCCATAATTGAATGCCATTTTTCTTATACGCATAGGAACCCACCTCCGAACAAAACATGGCCGAAGAATCATTGAAATTCATTTTAAAATCGTACGGAATATGACGTTTGTTCGCCTCATCAAAAGCCATTTTTGCAATTTCTTGTGGCAGCATCGAATCGTGTTTCAAAAGATTGAGATCTGCCCGGGGTCTTAATATCATACAGCGAAGTTTTTTGTCTTTGATATACTGCTCCGCTGAGGAAATAGCCACCCCTTTTTCAATATGCGCTTCAATCAGATAAGGACTGTTTTTCTCATCGATATAAATTAATGCCACGTGAGAAAAGTTACCGGGATAATCATTCCCTCTTGAAATTAGTGCAGAAACTTCTGCCCCACCCCTTGAAACCAGCAGGTCGCCACTATGCACCTTTATGCCAAATATGGTAGTAAATGGCGTAGCAGAAGATTCATCTTTTACCAGCATAACAGGATCAAAAGGAACGCTATCAGTTTGTAATAACACTTCTTCCACAGCAGCACGCATTCCGTATAGTTGTTGGTACACCAGGGTACGAACTGCGACTTCGTTCATATTCCAATGCTGTGATTGAAGCTTTACGCTATTCCGTATTTTATTATAAAGATGCATGAAGGAATCCCTTTGCAGCGGCTGTGCGGCAACAAGAGATGCCAACAAAAAGAAGTTGCCTGATATGGCATTGAAATTTGTATCAGTGGGTGCTATATTACCGAATTGAATATTATTATGCAATAACTCCTGTGTATTATAAAGCTGGTGAATGGCGGAATCTATTCTTTTTGACGGTTGCTTGCGGGCAACTCTAAAATCATGCTCCAACTGAAGCCACAGATCGTCTTTATTCCAGGTAAAGGGCTTTTCAGTTGCTTTAAGAATTGTAGTTCTATTGAAATCGGGTATGAGGAGGAGGAGATAGAGTGCTGACATTACTATCAATATTTGCAGGAATCGTTTTTTCATCTTACTCGAAGGTTTTATTGATGTCTGATGTCTGATTTATTGATGTCTGATTTATTGATGTCTGATTTTCTGATGTCTGATTTATTGATGTCTGATTTATTGATGTCTGATTTTGTTATCATTGCTACATAATGCAGATTAAAATGCAATCAATAACTTAAAGTAAAGCAACTACTCTTTACATCTTATTAGAAAATTGAATAAAAAATATATTGTCAGAAGAACTTCCCTTTACGAGGATGGGAGCAATAAAAACGCCTTCAATAATTCCCCGTCTGCAGGCATTTTAGTACTGTTCTTTTCCAGTTTCAATTGCTGCTGAATTGCTTCGGGTATCGGTACGGCTTCGCCAATGACCGGTTCTACCACATCATAAAATTTTACCGGGTGCGCCGTTTCCAGTACAATGCCCTTTTGATCGGGATGTTTTTGTAAATAGTGCTGCAATGCACAAAAGCCAACTGCTCCATGAGGATCTAATAAATATTGATTGGTTTGATAAACAGATTTCAAAACAGCCTTTGTTTCATCATCTGAAATACTGCAACTACTCAATACATTTTGCAGGTCTTTAAACTGGTGGTGAAATATTTCAAGTATGCGGACAAAATTACTGGGGTTGCCTACATCCATTGCATTGGAGATGGTGGCGACCGATTTTTTAGGTTCGTATTTTTCTGTTTGCATAAATGAAGGCACTACATCATTTGCATTACAGGCCGCAATAAAATGATGAACCGGCAAGCCCGAAATATGCGCCAGTATGCCTGCACAAATATTGCCAAAATTTCCACTGGGTACTGATATTACCGGTGGATTATTTTTATTCCCGATTAGCCGGGACTGAGCCGCCCATTGCTTATACGCAAAGAAATAGTACAATTGTTGTGGCAGCCACCGGGCAACATTGATAGAGTTAGCCGAAGTGAGAAATAATTTGCGGTTGAGCTCCTCATCCATAAACGCCTGCTTCACTATTTGCTGGCAATCATCAAAAGTACCGGCTACTTCCAGCGCATGAATATTTTTGCCCAGGGTAGTCAATTGCTTTTCCTGCACGGAACTCACTTTACCGGAGGGATAAAGAATTACAACCTCTATACCCTCCACATCAAAAAAGCCATTGGCAACAGCACCGCCGGTATCGCCCGAGGTGGCTACCAAAACGGTTACCTTCTGATGTTGCTCTTTCACAAAATATCCAAGACATCGGCTCATAAACCTGGCTCCCACATCTTTAAAAGCCAGTGTGGGGCCGTGATACAATTCCAATGAAAATATTTCATCCGTTACCGGTACCAATGGTATCTCAAAATTGATGGTCTCACTTACAATCTTCCGCAACTCATCTTCAGGAATACTATTTCCTACATAAGGTTTCATCACCTGGAAGGCAATTTCCTCATTTGAGAATTGCGTAATATTTTCAATCAGCTCTTTTGAAACTACGGGTATGTGTTCAGGAAAGTACAAGCCTTTATCAGGCGCCTGCCCGTTGATAGTTGCCTGCTTAAAATCTACTTCCGGTGATTGATGATTGGTGCTGAAATACTTCATTATAATTGATAATGGGATAAATGATAAATTTCTGGTAAATGGTGAATGGTCAATGGTCAATCGTCAATCGTCAATGGACAATCCTTCAACATTAATTCTGTAAAACCTTCACTCCTTTCTTATTGATTGTAGTAACATGTGTATGGTAATCTAATCCGATCCTGTTGTAGATTTCTTTCATTACCGATTCTACTTTTATTGCCGTGGCCTCATCTTTACTCAACATAAAAATAGATGGCCCCGAACCTGAAATGCCGCCGCCCAGGGCACCTGCTTCCTTACAGTTTCTTTTTACTTCATCAAAGCCCGGTATCAAAATACTTCTTACCGGTTCTATAATCACGTCTTCCAGTGAACGGCCAACCAGGTCAAGATCATTACCCATAAAGCCTGCCACCAGCCCGGCGATATTACCCCATTGCCGGATGGCATCTTTCAGCAAGACTTCTTTGCGTAAAATCTGCCTGGCATCTTTTGTACGCACTTCAATTTGAGGATGCACAATGGTTACAAAAAGATCGGGTGAGGGAATGGAAATAATATCCAGGGGGTGAATACTCCGGATCAAAGTAACACCTCCATAAATACAGGGTGCCACATTATCCGCATGCTTTACACCGGAAGCCACTTTTTCTCCAAACATGGCAAAGCGCACCAGGTCTTTATTTGAAAAAATATTCCCCAGTAAATGGTTGGCAGCTACTACTGACCCTGCTGCACTGGCTGCACTTGATCCTATTCCGCTACCTGGTTTTATTTTTTTATGAATGGTTACTTCAAAACCAGTCGGCGCTTCTATTTCATTAATCATTTCTACCAATGGGGCACCGGCTGTATTCAGCGCCGGGTCCAATGGTAATGGGTAACCATCGGCGCTATGAATAATAATTTTCTTTTCATCCAGCAATTTAATCTCCATCAGGTCATTGGGTTCATTCAAACACATACCCAATACATCAAAACCACAAACAAGATTGGCCACGGTACCAGGCGCTAACACCTTCACATACCGTTCCACAATGGGGGCATTGCGTTTAACAAAAGTGTGATCTGTTTTTTGCTGATTCGGATTCATATAAGTATTCATCTTTTATAAACTGTCTGGTTTCCCGGCTTTCGGCATTAAGGGGGCCCTTTAAATCCTTCCCGTCCTGATAATGTCTGCAAATACACCGGATGCGGTGATATCGGCTCCGGCACCGGCACCCTTTATTACCAATGGCTGTTCTACATACCGGTCTGTATAAAAAAGCACGATATTATCTTTACCATACAAATGGTAAAAATCATGTTGCGGATCAATGTGCTGCAGGCCCACGGAAGCTTTACCACTATCGTATTTGGCAACAAATTTTAATTTTTTCCCTGCAGAAGCTGCTTCATCGTATAGCTTTTTAAAATGTGCTTCATGTACTTCCATTTCCTGGTAAAAATCTTCTACAGAACCCACCATACATGCCGGTGGCATAAAGGAATTGTTGGCAATATCTTCCATTTCCATTTTTTCGCCGGCCTCACGGGAAAGGATCATGATTTTACGCATCACATCTTTACCACTTAAATCCAGCCTTGGGTCCGGTTCTGTATATCCTTCGTCCTGTGCCTGTTTTACAACCGACGCAAAACTTTTTTTGCCATCATAATTATTAAATACAAAATTGAGTGTACCGCTTAAAACAGCTTCCATGGTATGTATTTTATCACCGCTCCGCAACAAGTCGTTCAATGATACAATCACCGGTAAGCTGGCACCTACATTGGTTTCAAAAATAAACTGGGCATTAAATTCCGTTGCCAGCTTTTTCAATTTGGTATAGTATTCAAAGCTGGACGAGCAGGCGATTTTATTGCATGCTACTACCGAAATGCTTTTCTGCAACAACTGGTCATAACAGGTTGCTACCATTTCATTGGCCGTAACATCTGCAAACACCGCATTGCGTAAATTTTTTGCCAGGATGGTGTCAATAAATTCCTGCATGTTCATGGTTGTCCCATTGCCCAATAATTCTTTCCAGTTGGTAAGGTCAATTCCACCATCATTGAAAAGCATTTTCTTACTATTGGCCAGGCCTACCACATTTATTTTTAAGTGCAGTTTTTCCTGCAGGTATTTTTGTTGCTTTTCAATTTGGGCTACCAATTTACCGCCCACATTACCTACACCGGCTATAAATAAATTAACCTCTTTATACACAGTTTCAAAAAACTCTTCATGAAGCACGTTAATGGCTTTTTTAACATCATGGGTAGAAATCACTGCGGAAATATTTCTTTCAGACGAGCCCTGCGCAATGGCCCTCACATTTACTCCATTACGGCCAAGGTTACCAAACATTTTACCACTAATGCCCGGATGGCTTTTCATATTATCTCCTACGAGCGCTACGATGGCGAGTTCTTTTTCCACTTTAATGGGTTCTACTTTTTTTGTTTCTATTTCGTAGGCAAATGTTTCATCAATCGCATTCCTTGCGGCCTCCGTATTTACCGCATCAATACCCACACAAATAGAATGCTCTGATGAACTTTGTGTAATGAGGATCACATTTATTTTTTTTGCAGCCAGTGCCTCAAATAGTCTTTTGGAAAAACCGGGGATACCTACCATGCCACTACCTTCCAGGCTTAGCAGTGTAATGCTGTTAATACTGGAAATACCCCTGATACTGCTTCCGTTGATAGTAGCTTCTTTTTGGATAACCGTCCCCATATCCTGTGGTGCAAAAGTGTTTTTTACCCAGGTAGGAATTCCTTTGCTACTTACCGGTTGTATAGTTGGCGGATAAATTACCTTGGCTCCAAAATGCGAAAGCTCCATGGCTTCCTGGTAAGATATCTGTGGTATGATCTTTACATTGGTTACTAGTCGAGGGTCGGCCGTCATCATGCCTGACACATCCGTCCAGATTTCCAGTACCTCCGCATCTAATGCCGCGGCTATTATTGCTGCAGTATAGTCGGAACCTCCCCTGCCCAATGTGGTGTTGGTGCCATTTGCATCAGATGAAATAAAACCAGGTAACATAAATAAAGTTGACGCGGATGAATTAAAATAATCGTTTATTTTTTTAATGGTAGTTGTAAAGTCTACAACGGCTGCACCAAAATTTGAATTGGTGATAATGATCTCCCTGGAGTCCTTCCATTCGCTGCCGGTTATTTCACATGCAAACCTGGATGCAATGATATTAGAGGACAATATTTCGCCATAGCTTACTATCCGGTCTTTGGTACGGTCCGATAATTCTCCCAATAAAAAAATGCCATTGCAGATATCTTCAATTTCATTGCACAATGTTTTTACGAGGCTCAGCACCCTGCTCTGCTGTGTAATGGGAATTAATTCCTTTGCTGTTTGCAGATGACGCTGCTCCGCCTCCAGTAATTTTTCCTTATATCCTTCATTCCCCTCTGATGCCAGCTTGCTGCATTCCAATAAAATATCAGTTATGCCACCGAGTGCAGATACAACAACAATTGTTTTATCTTTTTTTATTTTATCTTTTACAATGGCAATTACCTTGTTGATATTTTCCGCGTTCTTAACTGAACTTCCTCCAAACTTTAAAACCTGCATGACGTATTATTTGTTTGTAAATGTAAATAGTATTTCCCCTTAAAAAAAGCGGCGGCCCAATGGTGATATGAAATGCTATACCCTTAAAGGGTTGTAGTGGAAATATTGATAACCGTAACTGAAGAAGCTACTACAATATTGCGGGAGATGATATGTAATTTCACTTGAACCACTTTTGATGGCGCTAAATTAGGGAATTAAATGTAATAGAGGTTAAGTATTTGAAATTTTTGAAGTATTTTCATGCTTTACTTTAGTTGCTGCCAACATTTTTTCATTTTATTAATTTTTATTGAATATGGATCATCAGTCAACGCGTGGGTTGCAGCATTTTAAAAATTTAGTAGGTATTAAGTTTCAATTGTATAATAGTCTCTTTACTTCGCTCCCTTTTCACCGCATTGAAAAAACCGGCATTTTATTGTCGTTGTTGCTCAATAACTGCGAAGAAGGTTATAAGAAAAAACAAAGTCCTACAGAGATTATCGAAGAGTTTTTTGCAAAACATACCACTTACAAGCAACCGCAGGAACGACTTGATCTGTTGTTTCGGTTTATACAATATATAGAACGGCAGGTGGTATTATTTGATGCACTGGAAGATGCCGGCTTTAAGGAAGTACACGACACCGGCGGAGTAGGTACTTTAAAACACCTCGAAAGCGAAGTAATTGAACATAAAAAGGAGGAAGAATTAAAGGAGAAGCTGAAGACTTTTGCGGTAAGATTGGTACTTACGGCACATCCCACACAGTTTTATCCGGGTGCTGTGTTGGGTATCATTAATGATCTGTCCAATGCATTGGTAGAAAATAATGCCGTTCAGATCAATACCTATTTGATGCAGTTGGGTAAAACCCCTTTCTTTAAAAAACAAAAGCCCACTCCTTATGATGAGGCGATGAACCTGATCTGGTACCTGGAAAATATTTTTTATCCGGCCGCAGGCAGAATCATTTCCTTTTTAAAAAGCCAGTTTCCAAATGCAATTGACGATGAAAATCCCATTATCACCATGGGCTTTTGGCCGGGAGGCGACCGCGATGGCAATCCCTTTGTAAAAGCTGACACTACGTTAAAAGTGGCAGATGCTTTAAGAGGAGGCATCATCAAATCCTACTACCTGGATATCAGGAGGCTCAGGCGCAGGCTCACTTTTGACGGAGTTGAATCTATCCTGATTGAGCTGGAAAAAGATATGTACAATAATATTTTCATCCCCGGCCAACGTACCCCGCTAAATAAAGAGAACATCCTTGCTTCATTGAATAAAATAAAAGAGATTTTAATCTATAAACACAATAGCCTGTTTCTCTACCTAATAGAAAACCTGATCAATAAAGTAAATGTTTTCGGATTACATTTTGCCTCTTTGGATGTACGGCAGGAAAGTACCATCCATAGCAATGTATTGGCTGATATTGCAGCAAAACAAAGCTATATCCCAGTCAATTATGCTGACCTGGCCGCTGATGAAAAAATCGCCTTACTCACCGGCATAACGACCGTAATTACCAATGATATTTTTGAAAATGAATTAACCACCGACACCATCGCCACCATTAAAGCAATTAAGACCATCCAGGAATTTAATGGCGAAGTGGGTTGCAACCGATACATCATCAGCCAATGCAACAGTGCAGTAAATGTACTGGAAGTATACGGCCTGTTTTTATTGTGTGGCTGGCAACAGGATACGATGCAAATTGACATCGTTCCATTGTTTGAAACCGTAGATGATTTACAACATGCAGCAGATGTTATGAATACATTATACTCCGATAAAGTTTATGGAGCACATCTTTCCCGCAGAAATAAGCGCCAGACCATCATGCTTGGTTTTAGTGATGGTACCAAAGATGGCGGCTATCTAATGGCGAACTGGAGTATCTACAAAGCCAAGGACGAACTTACCGCGATATCAAAGGAATATGGTATTGAAGTTATTTTCTTTGATGGCCGCGGAGGTCCACCATCAAGAGGAGGCGGAAAAACACATAAGTTTTATGCTTCGATGGGACAGAATATTTCCAACAAGGAAATTCAGTTGACGGTGCAGGGACAAACGGTCAGTTCTAATTTTGGCACAATAGAGGCGGCACAATACAATATTGAGCAGTTATTGCACGCAGGTATATCCAACGATTTATTTAACAACCGTCATATTACCCTTGAAAAAAATGAGGAAAGCTTACTGGAAGAACTGGCTAATGAAAGTTTTACAAAATACAGCTCCCTTAAAAACCATCCCTATTTTGCCGACTACCTTTCGCAGGTGAGTCCCCTTAAATTTTACAGCGAAACAAATATTGGCAGCAGACCGGCCAAGCGTGCAGGCGGAAACAAATTGTCATTTAAAGACCTGCGTGCCATTCCTTATGTAGGCGCCTGGGCCCAGTTAAAACAAAATGTAACCGGATATTTTGGAGTAGGAAGTGCTTTAAAGGCACTCGATCAACAAGGGAAATTTCAGGAAGTGAAAGAATTGTACAAAAATTCATTGTACTTTAAAACATTGCTGGATAACTGTGAAATGTCGATGAAGAAATCCTTTTTCCCATTAACTGCTTTCCTGGCCAAAGATGAAAAATATGGCGTAATCTGGAATATGATTTTTGACGAATTTAATCTCACACAACGATACGTTCTAAAATTATCAGACAGGTCAGAACTCATGAGTGATTACCCGGTAGACCAGCTATCCATCATGATGCGGGAAAGGATTGTGATGCCATTGCTTACTATACAGCAGTTTGCCATCATGAACATCAGGGAGATTGAAGACAATTTGATTAATTCACCTTTAAAAGAAACCTACGAAAAACTGGTAATCAGGTCCTCTTTCGGAATCATTAACGCCGGAAGAAATTCAGCTTAGTCAACCCGTATTACTATTATCTAATTATGCACATTTTTTTTAATTTTCGATGGTTAAGATGAAGAAACTTTTTAATAAAGGTTAGTTGATGGGAATGATTTTTAAAAGTCTCCTGCAGACATGATATTGATAGAACAAGAAATACCTAAGTTTAATTAAGCCCGCCGCGGCGGACCTGATATAATCCGCGTGTTTTTTATATCACGTCCGCAAAAGGAATTTAACATTAACACTATCTACTACTACCAATATTTTGTACTTCACGGGATGGTGAAGCAGCATATAAATAGGGAAATAATTGAAGGCCTTTTTTTATAATTGTTGCAAAACAATATATTCACTTTAGCATTTCGGGGACGCTCCGGAACTAATGGCTGTTCAACTAAATTCCCGGAACGAAACGTATTTTTTGTCAGAAGAAGTTGGAGATATGTGAAAATTTTACCAGTGGTTAGGTTATAAAAATGCTTTGCCGTAGGTTTGTTGGAATCAAAACCAAACACATGAAAATTAAAAATGTACTGTTTAGTCTTTTTTCGATGCTGGTATTTTTCGAAAGCACCAACCTGCTTGCGCAAACTGCCCTTACATTGAGCCCGAAAGTAGTAAAGGGACAATTACCCAATGGCCTTACATATTTTATTTTACCGAATAAAAAGCCTGAAAATAAAGTGGAACTCCGGCTGGCACTTAATGCAGGTTCCATTAATGAAGATGATGATCAGCAGGGATTGGCTCATATGGCCGAGCACATGGCTTTTAACGGAACAAAGAATTTCAAGAAGAATGATATCATATCCTTTCTTCAGGATATTGGTGTTGGCTTTGGCAGCGATTTAAATGCCTATACCAGCTTTGATGAAACGGTTTACATTTTACCCATCCCCACCAGCAAACCCGAAAACCTGGAAAAAGGGTTCCAGGTACTGGAAGACTGGGCACACAATGTTACCTATAATAATGATGATATAGATACAGAACGCCCCATCATACTGGAAGAAAGCCGCCTTGGCAAAGGTGCCAACGACCGGATGGTTAAGAAACTCTTTCCAAAGCTCTTTAAAGGTTCGTTATACGCTAACCGCTTGCCCATTGGTGTAGACAGCATCATTAAAAATTTTTCTCATCCTGCTATAAAAAGATTTTATAAAGACTGGTACCGGCCAAATTTAATGGCAGTAATTGTAGTTGGAGACATCACTGTAGAAAAAGCCGAAGCACTGATTAAAAAACATTTTTCGGGATTAACAAATCCTGAAAACATGAAAGAAAGAAAATATGCGGCACTACCCCCCTATACATCTTCAGATGCGTTGGTAGTTACAGATAAGGAAGCTACCGGCTACCAGGTAATTGTACAATACCCTGCCTTTGTAAAGCAGGATATTGTAACGGATGCTGATTATAAGAATATGGAAATCCGCTCTTTATTCTCCACTATTTTTAATCAGCGGCTGCAGGAACTTACCCAAAAAGAGAATCCTCCTTTTGTATTCGCATACGGCAATTTTGGATCTTATGGCAGGGGCTACGATGCTTTTTCACTGGCGGCGGGATCAGGCACCAATAGTCCTTCCACTGCGTTGACAGCATTGATGACCGAAGCGGAAAGAGCCAAACGTTTTGGCTTTACACAGACAGAGCTGGATAGGGCGAAAAAGAGCTTACTGAACAGGATGGAAAAATTATATAACGACCGGGATAAAACCGAGTCTTCTTCCCTGGTAGGTGAATTGGTTCTGTATTACCTGGAAAAAGAACCAATGCCTGGTATTGAAGTGGAATATGACCTGGCAAAAAAAATCATTCCTACCATCACGCTTGAAAATATCAATGCGGTACTGGATGTAATAAAAGGTGATAAAAATAAACTGGTGGCTGTAATGGGGCCGGAAGGCACCGATAAAGTTATTCTCCCTGACAGTTTGAATTTGATACAAACGCTGGCTATAGTGGAAAAAGCAGATCTAAAACCTTATGAAGAAAAAGCAGTAGCTGCCAACCTGCTGAGTAAGGAACCTAAAGCCGGTAAAGTAATTACCAAAACGGTTAATGCAAAATTAGGTACTACTGAATTGAAACTTTCCAATGGCGTAATGGTTACGCTTAAAAAAACAGATTTCAAGAATGACGAAATCGTTATGTCTGCTTCCCGTTTTGGCGGAAAGAATGAATACGGCTTAAAGGACAAATTCAATGCAGAGTACGCTACCCAGATAGCATCCACCATGGGCTTTGGTAACTTTTCTCCAACCGATTTAAGAAAATCGCTGGCGGGCAAAACGGTCGCTGCCAATGATGTGTTCTCGGGTACCAAAGATGGTTTTAACGGAAGCAGTTCTGTAAAGGATGTAGAAACCATGCTCCAGTTATTGTACCTGCATGTAACGGCCCCACGAAAAGATACCGGGCTTTTCAATTCATTTATTCAAAAAAACAAATCGCAATATGCCATGTTGGGTGCCAATCCGCAGATGGCCTTTGTAGATACATTTTATAAAACAATGTATAATAATAACCCGCTGGCACCGGTAGCTGTACCTCATGTGGAGTATTTTGACCAGGTGAAATTAGACAGGGCAATGCAAATTTATAAAGCACATTTTGGAGATGTAAGTGGTATGCAGTTTGCGTTTGTGGGCAATATTGATGAACAAAAGCTTATTCCGCTGATTGAAAAATACATCGCTTCTTTGCCATCCAGTGGCAAAAAATTTACTTACACGGATAATAAAGTCCGTACTGCAAAAGGGCAAATAAATTTAAACGCTTACAAAGGCAAGGAAGAAAAAAGTTTGATCCTGGCCGTTTTTTCCGGCGAAGCGCCATATAGCGAAGATGAAGCGCTTAAAGCGGAGGCGTTAACACAGGTATTGAATATCCGTATCATAGAAGAACTGCGTGAGAAGGTGCAGGGAATTTATGGCGGTGGCATATTTGGAGGCCTGGAAAAAGTACCTTACAGCGGTTATACCTTCATGGCCCAGCTGCCCTGCGGCCCTGAGAAAGCGGATACGTTAACACAGGCATTGCAAAGTGAAATAAACAAGATACGCAGGAATGGAATTGAACAAAGCTATCTAGATAAAGTAAAGAAGCAATGGCTGGAAACCCATAGGGAATCTATTAAAAGTAATAACGCATGGGCAAGTAATATTATCAGTGCCAAAGTAGAAGGAGAAAACCTGGACCGTTTTGTAAACTATGAAAAATATGTGGAGAAGCTGACTACCGCAGATATTAAGAAAGTAGCCAATACTTACCTGAGCGGAAGTAACCTGTTGATTGCAACACTAATGCCTGAAAAATACAATCCAACAAGTGAAGCCTCTACCAGTACCGGTAACAGGAAAAATGTGGTACAAAAAAACATAGCGGTTAAAGCAGCAGATATAAAAATAGAACTGTATGATAATGGTGATGTGGATGGTGATGAAGTAACTGTTTATTTTAATGGTAACGTGGTAAGCAGTAAACAAAAACTAACTGAAAAACCCATCACCATCAATTTAAAAGCCATTAAAAATGCAACCAATGAATTGGTGATGTATGCTGAAAACCTGGGTACTATTCCACCAAATACCGCTTTAATGAAAGTGTATTGTGACGGACAGGTATATGAAGTAAGGATGGAATCAGATGAAAAGAAAAACGGGGTGATCCGGTTTAGTTTAAAATAAATAATTCTCAAGAATAAAAGCGCCGCATCTTTCCAGTATGCGGCGCTTTTATTTTTAAGCTGAACGCATTTACATTCCCAGCACGCTATCAGTGCGTATTTTACCCGCTCGATTGCCACATTACCAGTGCATTATTTCATACTAAAAACATTCATTGAATTACCGGCATTTAAAAACAATGCTCAAAACATGCGCATAACAACCAACAACTCTATCGAACCAAAATGCTGATTACTTTTTCTTTAAGTGCTTTTCCTGTAACAGACAATTTGTAATTACCTGGCTTTATTGAGTAAGGCAAATCAATCTTTTCAATATAATTTTCTGCATTATGTTCCAATGTTTTCTTCATCAGTAACTGACCGGCCAGGTTGGTTATCCGTATGGTATAAGTTCCGGTGGGTTGCCGCTTAAATTGCAAATTCATTACCCCTTCCCGCACGGGATTTGGGTACACACTGACAGAACGTTCCTGGCTACTCATCGTTACTTTTACAACCTGGCTGTATTGTATGCTTCCATCCAGGCCGATACTCTTAATGCGATAAAAATTATCCCCGTCGGCAGCCCTGTTGTCTAACCAATTGTATACTATTCCGGAAAGGCCGTTACCGGTTGCAGCAGTAGTATTTACCCTTGTAAAATTTACCCCATCCACGGCCCTTTCTGTCTCATACTTATCAATGTTTAATTCGTTGAATATTTTCCATTGCACTGATATGTTATCTTTTTTCGGGTATGCTTTTACGAACGAGAATGTAACCGGCAAAGTAGAAAATTGTTTAAATACCACCCTAAAACGATTGGCTGACTGTGATGCCAGGTCGTTATTGATCAAAAAATTAATTTTAGTGCTACCTGACAAGTTAAGCGGTGTTGCCAGTTTACTGTAACTGTCTTCCAGTATTGCGGATATACCTGCATCTTCAAAGCCGGTAATTGTAAACTGAAACTGGTAATTTCGTTTTTCGGTTTTGGTTAGTTTAAAAAAAAGAGTATCCTTACTTGTTATGGCAGGCCTTCTTTCAGTTGCGAGGAAAACATTGCTTCTTGTAAATCCAAATGTTTCATTGGTATTTCCGAATTTAATATTATCCTCATCGTCAATACCAGCACTAAAGCCTTCATTAAAATCCGCTCTTACTCCATCTGCCAATTCTACTGATCCATTACTGCTCATCAAAAATAAATTGGATATGAATGTACTGGTTTTACCAGCCGGTTTTCCGAAAATAAGCGTGTTATTTGAGGCTGCTTTGTTGCCTTCCTTAATTTCAACAGTTGCCGTACCCGCTAAATTGGTGGCTACAAAAAACGCCTGCCCGGATTGAATATAATTACCTTGTGAGCTTGCAGCCGGGGTAGGTAAAAAAGTGCCGGGAGTTACCACATCATCGAGGGCCACATAGCCACCAACCGAATTCAGGGACGGGTCCCATACATAGCATTTTCTTTTTATGTTGATGGTACCTGTATTGGCAAGAATCAGGTTAAGGTCGATGGGAGAAGCGTAGGGATTACCAACCAGGGAAAAACCGCCAGCTACCGGCGACAAACCAGAAAACACCTGTGTACCTGTTTGCAAATACCCTGTAGAGGTTAAAGTAGTAGTATTTTTTTTAATCCCGTTGTGATCAATATTGTTTTTTTCTCTGTCGCCCCGTACAAAAACAAAGTATCCTGTATTATCCGCACTGCCATTGTTTCGGGCTGATATAGGGACCTTGGTGTTAGAAACTACCTGGAGTGCCTGGCTTGTTACGTTAAATATTTTAAGGGATGAATTACCGGCAGAATCGATGCCGGTTCCTCCACCCGGAGCGGTTACAAGCATGCCCTTACCTGGTGCATATACTCCTCCGTTTTGCCAGCTTTGAAATATGGTATTTGAGTTTGTAAGCGGGGCTGTCATCAGCCGCCAGGATCTTTTTGCCGGTACATAACGTTCTACATTTACGTTACCCAAAATATATGTACCACTACCTTCAGCAACCCTGGCCGTTCCGGCAGGATCAGACTTAAGAGTAAGATGACCGAAAGTGGTAAGTGTACCTGCTATAGGGGTAAAAGTACCCGTTAAATTTAAAGGCCCTTCCAATAATACTCCGGAGGTATTATTGATCGTGAGGTTTTTAATGGTATTTGTGGTGAACGAATTTGCAGGAATAACCTGTTGTGTGCTTCCCCTCATCGAAATAGTACCGTCCGTGGCAGTAAATGTTCCACTATTGGCAATGGATCCATATATTTCAAAATTGCCCCCGGTGGCTACCGTAATACTGGCACCGGTAGAAATGGTAATATTATTGACAGTTGCTACACCTGAAATAGTAGGGAATCTACCACCGGTGGGCGTGGTTGGGATGGTAATGTTATTGGCAGGAGTTGGCAATACATCCGGGAACGTTCCTCCACAATCCCAGTTGGCTAACGTACTCCAGGCAGTAGTGTTTGTACCCGCCCAGGTAATAGAATTAATTGTGGCGGTAACAGGCACCCTTACTCCGGATGAGCACTGGGTTGCATCCGTATTTACATAATAAGTGGTAGTAGCAGCTATGGATGGAGAATAGCTGGTACCTGTGCCGAGCACTACCCCGCCAGTATTAGTTGCATACCAACTGATTGTGCCGGAAGTGGCGGTAGCCGAAAGACTGACCATACCGGTTCCACACCTTGAAGCCGGCGCAACCGAAGAAATTCCTACTACGGTAATAATAGCTGCGGAGGAAGTAACAGCGCCACTACAACCACTACCGCTGGATACTTTGAGCCGGTAAGAGATTATACTTGTACTACTCACCGGTGGTAAATAAGTTTTTAAAATAGCACCGGGAATATTTGCATATACGCCGGAAGCGTTCGTTTCCCATTGGTAAAATAAATTACTGCCGCCTGTTACAGTACCTGATAAAGAAACAAGGTTATTTAAACAAGTAGTAGTGGAAGGTGATATGGAAACAGCAGATGGCGCTGTGGGGGTAATTAATGAGATAGTAAAAGGACTACAAGTGGAACTATAGCCGGTACCTGACTCTGTTACTGTAGCCCTGTATTTATAACTGTTTAATGCTGCCACAATAGTTAGCCGGTTAGTAGTTGCACCGGAATAGCTGCCTCCATTGGAAACCGTGAACCAGGTACTGCCACCGTTGGTTGATTCTTCCCAAAGGTAGGTTAGTAGCCCACCGTATGCAGCCCTGGTAATCACTTCCAGATTGGCAGTACCTCCTGCGCAAATGGAGCTGTTGGTTTTTTCGATATTCTGCGAAATATTGGGTGCTATCTCAATAGCATAAGCATTGAAAGCAATAAATGCATAATCGCTTGTTCCACTCGGAGTAATTTTAAGCGCCGCCACTTGCCCATAGTTAGCCAGTGTAATTCCAAAATCAGCTATTTTAAAACCTGCTAGCCATATATTGCGGGTAGTGTTTGTACTAAAAGAGCTGAACCCCTTTGCAGAATTAAATGGGGCTCCAGGGCTTAAGGTAAATAAATCTAACCCGTAAGTGCCTAATTTGGTAAGCAGTGTCATATCCTGGGTAATTGAATTCCCCACTATATTGCCAGATGAATCTATGAATTGAAAAACATCATTTCCGCTTGATGGATCAGCTATCTGTGTAATCAGGATATCTGGTTCAGCATCGGATATTTTTGTTGAGTCAATTAAATGGACATCAAAGGTCATAACGGCGCTCATCGGTAAATTCGTTATCCCTGTTCCCATATTTAAACCATTCGGACCATCCGTTAATACATCTTTAACGGTAAGGCCGGCTACAGCAGATGCATTGGCAACAGCAGCGTTTCCATCTACTTTACTGGCCATTGCAAGATATATACTGGAAGCGGAATTGGTACCCGCTATATTAGCTACCGGTAACGACCGGTAATCGCCGGCAGTGTAAATAATACCCTGGCCGGTTAATGTACCATTATTAACACCAGTTGAATACGTAATGCCATTATAGGTAAAGGCAAGTAGATTATGGGAATCGTCTGGGTTAATTACATTATTGCTGACCGTTGTCGTGGGCCAATATCCTGCAAAATCGGTAATAATACCCGATAAAGAAAGATAATAGAAACCTGTTTTTGTTGCGGTTTGTCCGCCTTTTGTCACACTCACCGAACCAGCAATAGTAGCGGGTACTTTTGCGCTAATTTGGGTGGATGATAACACCGTAAAAGAAACCGCAGGAATTCCGCCAAAACTTACTGCACTGGCACCTGTAAAATTAGTACCTGTAATGGTTACTGTATTACCTAAGGCAGCAGAAGTAGGTGTAAAGGAACTTACCACGGGTGCCTGTGAAAAAAGCTGCTGAGAAAAAAATAACTGGAAAATAAAAATATACTTCAGTATCCAAAGGTGGGAAATAGCACCTGAATGGAGTGAATTAGCACTGTACTTCATAGGGATTGGGTTTCGCAGGTACGGGATACTTAAAACGAAAAACAAGTATTTTATTTACTACCTGAAAAGTGCAATTAAGTATTCAATGAGTTGAGAACGAAGTAAACGCTTACAAATTGCCCATGACGACTATTTGTGGATAACAATAATATTCTAAAATAATAGTGAAGAAAAGAAAAGCTGTATAAATTTAGTAAGAGCACTTAAATCATAAAGTAAAGATGTCATGACAAACTGAATTTGATAGGAAGTTTGCCAATGTAAATGCCATGATTCAGGAAACTGTCTGACTAATAAGTCATTATCTGCTATTGCTGCGTTAAGAATAAAATGACGTATGGATTTGTGAATGGTGAATGGTGAATATTGACCATTTCACCATTGCCAACCCGATAGCTATCGGGGCACACTTAACATAACACTAGTTTCTTTGCAATTGTGGAAAAGGTGGCAAATCTCTACATCGGCTATCTTATCAACTACGTATTAAACTGCGAAGATCTTTTTGACTCCCAGGCTGCGTCCCAAAACGAACTCAACGAGTAATCACGTTAATAGCTGCTTAATCAATTTTTAAATATTTTTTTGGTGAGGATTGTAATATAAATAGTCTCCTTTTGTAAGTACAAACAGTAATTGACTGGCCCTGCAGATTGCTGTTTATTCACCTTTCCTTTTCACGCACGCTATATTGAAAATTTATTTTTTTAGTGCCGGATATTTTTTAATATTAATATCGATGGTGTATATACATCCCATTTTTTTGTAAATTTTTCAGGTACGGCACCCACTTGAAAATGAGCGTTACCCAATACAATATCAATATCGCCATCCGCATCAATATCCCCGGCATCCATGGTTATCCATCTGCCTGCCGTGGCTTCATTAAAAGAATAAGGCTTAAAAGACAGATCGCCTTTGTTTTCCCAATAAATAAAACCTTCTTCGGGTGAATTTTTATAATCGGGAAAAAAAGCGATGGATGCAATATCGATATCGCCGTCTGCATCAAAATCCTTTGCTATAGCCTTTCCTATACCGTTTACCGGTAAAAATACCGTTTCTTTAAAATTATTTTTTCCATCATTTAAATAAATTCTTATTCCATGATATGCTTTTAATATCGGGGGATAATCACCGTTATCTCCATTGGTAGCTGTTATATCTGGATGTCCATCTTTATTGATATCTATTAGTTCAAAATAATTGGAACCAAAGGATGGTGGCAATTGCAAAACTCTTTCTTCTTTAAACTTGTTATTTCCCTGGTTATAATATATAAAAAGACCTTCATCGCCTTGTGCCATCAATGCGATAATATCGGGTAACCCATCCTTATTAAAATCATACACAGTTGTTTTGATGGAACCTGGCAAAGACCTTAAGATATGTTTTACAAATTGATTGGCTCCCTTATTTTCAAACCAGCTTAGTTGCCCGGTTGTATTACCAAATTCACAAACAATAATATCTTCCAGTTGATCATTATTTAAATCCGCATAAGTTGCGCAAACCGGGCGTTGCAGGCTGTCGAGTAATGTAACCGTTTTTTTACCCGGAATATTTATTGTAAGCAGTTTGCCTTCTTTACTATCCGAAGGCTGCAATACACCCATCGTTAAGGCAAATAGAACGGTATCACTTACATGCAAATTCGACACACCTAATGCAACCCGGAAAGAATCTGCTACCGTATTGTCCGCAGACATTGCATACACCTGTTGTGTAATACCATCACCAAAATAATAATAATTACCAGTTAAACCAGCATTTACCATTGTAGTAGCCGGGGGTTGAATGCCAAAAGCAGGAATTTGTACCGTGAATTGCTTCAAGCCAGTCTCAATCTTTTTTGCTTCACTTTTTAAGGGTTCTTCGGGAGACTCAGTTGTATAATACTGAACAATTTTACCCCATTGCTGCAAATCAATGCCCCGTGCTTTTCCATTCTCAATATATTGGTTTAAACCGAGATAGCGGAAACCGACCAATTCGCCCATTTTAGGAAGCACATGATAAGCCCATGTTACTTTATTTAATAATGCAGGATCGGGTAATGTATGACAGCTTATACAATATGTTTGCGCAAGTTGATAGCCTTCTTCAACATTTTTATCTGAAAATTTAGTTGAACTAATGTCACATCCAAATAACCCCAACAGGTATATTACTATCGCAACAGAAAAAAAATACACTTTCTTCATTTATAAGCAGATGCCTCCTGAAACATTTTATTCTTTTAACCTGATTTTTTCTATAAGAAAACCGCCTACTTTTCTACCTTGCGCAGCACCGGCATCCACACCCGAACGGTAATGAATTCCTCCATATACCCGGCTGATGGATACTTCGTTGGCCGCTTCAAAAAAAGAACTGAAATCTTTTTCCATGCCAATGTACTCTTTGTCACTATCATCGTGAAACGAAAAATGATCACCAAATAATTTTGTAAGTACGGTTGCCGCGGCAGCAGATATGGCGCTATGCCCACTGGTGTATTCAGGAAAAGGGGGAGTCTGCAAAAAGGGCTCCCATTTGGCATCTATTGATTCATTGATTACTGTTACCGGCCGCACTACCTGGCTCCGGTATTTTTCATCCCAGCAAGCTATAAAACCTTCCATTAAAGCGATGGCGGTTAATGCAAATGTTTGCGCAGTTTTTACTTCATCCGCATTTGCTTTTTTACATGCAATAGAAGCAATTCCCATCCAATGCCCGCCGGGTGTTATTTTTTTATTACCCAACATCATGTGACCAGAATGTTCAATCACAAAGGGATTATCATCCCAGTAATTTGCAATATTTTTTTGTTCTTTGGTAAGGCCTTTGCCTATGTTGTAAACTTCTACGGTGTTTTTATAAAATAAACTTCTCTTGTCCATGCTGTAAGCGGGTGGTCTTGGCGCTATAAACTGTGTACAGGTATCCAGTACAAAACATTTCATGGTACCCCAGCAGGATTCAACAGCATCAAGGTAATCTGGAGGGGTTGGACGCCATTTCCCAAGGTCGTGGCTGCCTATATACCTCGCCTTACCCCTTGTTTGCGAATAATTGTCAAGTGCCGCACGGTCAAGGATTTTTTTGCCTATACTGTCACCAAATAAAACCGAATTATTAAAAGTTTCGCCATCCAATTGATTCCTGAAATTTTCCAAAACCGCTGTCTCAAACTTTCTTAATGTATCTGTTGAAAAAGTTACTTTATATGCCACCGAAAAAAACGCCTTGGTAGCTGCCAGTATATAATTATATTTCTTCCCTGTTTCCGGTTGTGGCATCGGCGAAAATCCTTTTAACTGTGCAGTAAGTGAAGAATAGCCTGGCTTTGAAAAGCGCACTGCTTCATAAGCGGCGAGGGAGGTGTAGGTATAAATACGTGCCGCTACCGGTGGAGTAAATACATCATAAATAATGAGGTCTGTTAACCGTTTTTGATTAGTGCGCAGTATAGTTGCATCGTTCACATTAAACGGTTTGGCCTCCCTATTTTTGTTATCATTTGCTGACGGCTGCTTACAGGAAAACAATAATGCAGTCATCCCCAATAAAGATAGCCAGCCGGATATTTTTCTACTACGTTTGTTCATTATTGTAGTGATAATTTTCTTGAAATACCTTTTGAATTGGTTACGGTAATACCGGTAATGCCTTCATCTGTATTTAAAAATCTGCCGGATTGTGAAAGAAAAGAAGCGCCATAATAAATTTCCTGTTTTCTTATTTTGCCATTTTTATATTTAATAACAACACTTAAATCATCGGCCAATAGTTGTATACATTTGATGGAGTTGCCGGCTTCCAATACTTTTAACGGGCCACGGTTCTGGCTTGCTATCAGTAAATATTTACCGGTCGGATTTTTTATTTTCACTATAGCCTTCCCATTTCCTGGTAAATATATACCGCTCTCAAGGATAGATGTTGGTTTAAAATTTCCTTTACCATCACCTTTCATTAACAAGCCATTCAGTGCATCGTACCTGCCAACAGAAACCTCCGTACCGAAATCGTTTCCATTCATTAATATATCGAGATTGCCATCACCATCAAAATCTTCTGAAATCATTCCATTTATTACTGAAACCTGGGCCTGTACCGGTAATGTCGCTATTTCAAATTTTCCATTCCCATTATTTTTGATATAGCTGGTACTTAAATTATTCGCCATCACTATCAATACATCTTTTAACTCTTCTTTGGTAAGCACCTTATCCATCGTTGCATTGGCAAACAATCCGTAATTCTGAAATTTTGAACGCATACTAATGATTTGTTTTACCAGGTCATCCCTTGTTTGTGCAGGGAATTCTTTTTTATTTCCTTCGTTATCTATAAGGTATTGTGTGGGAATGGCATCATAACTTTTATTGTTATCAAAATCCTTTGCATATATTCTAACAGGGTATTGCTCACTGGCACGGTAAAAAGAATTTTGCCCCATATTACCCACTATGTAATCAATATCACCATCATTATCATAATCACCGGGTGCAATGCTATTCCAAATTCCTAATTGGTTGATGATGCCAGTTGCTGCGGATACGTTTTTAAAAACTCCTTTATCATTTTTTATAAAGGTTACCGGCATCCACTCGCCTGCCAATATAAGGTCCTGCCAGCCATCATTGTCAAAATCTGTCCATACCGCATCGCAAATCAACCCAATATTAACAAGGTCCTTTGCAATACTTTTGGTTACGTCCGTAAACTTCGCCTGCCCTTTTTTTGAATCGTTGCGATAGATAAAACTTGAAACCGGTTTGGGGTAATGCCATGGTTCTACCCTGCCTGCAACAAAAAGATCAAGGTCGCCATCCTTATCAAAATCGACCGCACGTACGCAGGATTTACTGGTAAAATTTTCAGGCAAGGCAAGACTGTCTTTAAAAAAATTTCCTTTGCCATCATTCACAAAAAAGTGATCGGCATAAAATTTTGAATTGGGTTCATTCTCATAACTTCCAGTCGCCGTATACAAATCAACATCTCCATCGCCATCTGCATCAAACAATAGTAATCCCATATCTTCCCACGGCTTATTAAATTTATCAGCATTGGTTATCAGTTCTTTTGTAATAAATTTTCCGCTGGCCTGTTGTAGTAAAATTTTAGCGCTATACGAATAGGAACCACCCACTACAATATCATCCAACCCATTTCCATCCACATCAGCCACTGCCATGCCCGGGCCATATTCTGAAAGTTTATGAGGTAATAATTTTTGAATATTAAAATCGCTGAAATCCAGTTCTTCCTGGTTGTATCTGATATTGATTGAATCTGTAATATCAGTAAACAGAGCATTGCCGGCAAATAGTTGCTGCTCAAAGGAATAAGGCATGGACGCTTTTTTAATATCAGCTTTCAATAACTGATCTGCCGTTACATTTGTTAACAACTGCCTATAACCATTAGGCCATTTAATGATCAGGGAATCAATGGTGGCAGTTTTTCCAATACCAATGTGCGCCATGTTTTGTACGGATGATAAATAGCCCCGGTATGGCGTGTTTTCATACACCTGCTTTTTACCCTTGTCGTAATATATTTCGGCCAAGGCACCAATACCATTGATATTCAGTTTATCTCCCTGGAATTTTATTTGCAGGTAATGGTTGTGATTTTCTTTCTGATGGCTCACATCATTTCTGTAAACCATTGCCGCTCCATTGGTATTGTTAACAATAAAATCCATATCGCCATCATTATCCAGATCACCATAAGCGGCACCGCTTGAGAAAGAAGGTTCCATCATACCCCAATCTTCTGATGCATCCGAGAAAGTGCAATCGCCGTTATTTTGAAAAGCAAAATTGTGTAGTTTAACCTGCGGGATCTGTTCCAGTATATCTGGTTTTGCAGCTATATTACTGGCATCTACACGGTAAGTCATAAAATCTCTATCCGTAATATCTTTGGGAAATCCATTGGTAATTAAAATATCACGGAACCCGTCATTATCAAAATCCGTTACCATGGGCGTCCAGCTCCAGTCAGTTGCTGCAATACCTGCCAAAAAACCGATTTCGCTAAAAACAGGATGAGAAACGGAGTCCTTATTTTTTATGGCCGGCCCCTGGTTTAATTGCAACGTGTTGCGGGCATATTGATATTGGTATTTAAACTCATCATTGTTTAAATAGGTTTGATAATTGTTGGCAGATGTCATCATCTTTTTGCGGTAATTAGATTCCGGCAACATATCCACCGCGATAATATCCATCAAACCATCATTGTTGATATCCGCCACATCGGTGCCCATTGCCGAATAGGAAGTATGTTTGAAATACCGGTCGGCCATATTTGTAAAAGTACCGTTGCGGTTATTGATCCATAACAAATCGTTGGTTAAAAAATCGTTGGTCACATAGATGTCTTTCCAGCCATCTTTATTGATATCGGTAATGTTGAGTCCCAAACCATATCCCTCAATTAAAATCCCGGCTTCTTTGGAAACATTGGTAAATACGGGATGACCTAAGGCAATATCCCAATCGTTCCTGTAAAGCCTGTCGGTATTCTCAGCACTCCCATCGGTAATTTTTTTTCGGTATTGATTGGGATATCGATCTATTCCCATTTTATTGGTGAGCACATATAAATCCAGATCGCCATCGTTATCATAATCAAAAAAAGCGGCATTGGTGGTATGGCCTGTATCTGCTACATTATAAGCCACCGCTTCATCAGCAAAAACTGGTACCCCATCTTTTCCGGGGCCCTTATTGATGTAAAGTATATTCGCCCTTTCCCCAGCATTCTTTTTGATGGATGTTCCTAAGTAAATATCCATGAGCCCATCATTATTAATGTCTACTGCGGCAACACCTGTACACCATTTACCGGCGCCTTCTATTTTAGCAGTGGATGACACATCCCGGAAATGCATTTTATCTTCATTCAGGTACAGTTTGTTGTCAACCATATTGCCAGTAAAAAAAACATCCTGCAATCCGTCATTATTAAAATCCGCAATTGCTACACCCCCTCCATTGTATATGTATTCAACATCCAAAATATTGATGGAATCGCTTTCCGTAATCAGGTTATTAAATTGAATCCCGGTTTGCGAACCATCTAATTGCTGAAAAATTTTCTTTTTGCCCGGAGAACATGCAGTTACAGATATGATAACAATTATGAGAAAAAAACTACCCTTCATTATCCAAACAATTTTCGTTGCTAATTTTAGTAAATGTAAGCCCATATAAATAGAAAAAGGGCAGATATTTCATCTACCCTTCTTCTTAATTTATTCTTTAATTAATGTAACCACATTTAAGTTATTGATTAATAACCTGGGTTTTGAGCAAGTGTTGAAGTACCACCAGAAGTATGTAAATCAATTTGAGTTTGAGGAACCGGGAAGTACTCATTTTTACCTTTTGCAAAAGTAGCGCCACCATACCCGGCGCTTAACTTTGGTTTTTCGTAGGCTAAAAATGCATTGATTGCTACATCAGCAATTCCCCAACGAACCAGATCAAAGAAACGATGCCCTTCCATACCCAATTCCAACTTTCTTTCAAATCGAACGGCAGTTTTTGCATCAGCAGTTACCGTCCAGGGTGTAGTGTAGGTACCAATAACATAAGTTGCAGCTGCACCCGGAACAAAAGTGGCCGGTATAGCAGCTCTTGCACGAACTAAATTTACATATTCACGGGCTTTTTCTAAAGTACCACCACCATCAATTTCACATTCCGCAGCCATCAGCAATACATCTGCAAATCGAATAATTTTATAATTAGTTGCAGTTAAACCATTCGTCCAACTGGTGCCATCGGTTAACTTACCTTGCTGCGATTTGTAATACGACATCTTTTTAGGCGCATAAGGACCTCCATTACCCTGGTCACGAATCCACGCTTTTCCAGGATGATTGCCCCAATCTAAAAAAGGAATGCCCCGACGCCCCACAGTCCAATCCAATCTAGGATCAAGATTACCAGCATCTGTTGTAAATGGATCAGTTGCTTCAAGTCCCTGGTCATTTTTTACCTGGTTAGTTCCTGTGTTATAAGATCCATCCAATAATGGTAAGCCGGCAGCAGTAGTTCTGAATGAATTTACAAACTCGAAGGAAGGCTGAAAAAATCCACAGCAACCACCAGGGCCGCCATTATAAGGAAAATTTAATACATGGTCGAAATTAGCATTGTTTCCATTGGAACCATCATTAATAGAAGCTTCAAAAGCAAAAACCGATTCCGCCCTTACAGCAGGATCGTTTTCTTTATCTGCATTAAACAAATCAGCAAAAGCAGGTGCCAGGCCATATTTCACATTACCAGAGGTTCTACCATTGGCTATTATATCTGTAAACATAGTTCTTGCTTCTGCATATTTACCTTGAAAAAGCAATGCCTTTGCAAACATTGTAGTTGCAGCCCATTTATTTGCCCTGCCTATAGCACCCGGGTTTACAGGTAAATTCTTTATAGCAAAATCCAGATCAGCCATTATTTTTGGCCATGCATCCGCACTGTTAGGAACTTTTGCAGTTGCAGCATTAATAGTTTCATCAACATAAGGGATTTTATTCCACATCTTCTTGGCTTCAAAATGATAATAACCCCTTAAAAACCTTGCTTCCGCCAAAATTTGGGTTTTATCTGCATCAGCAATATCATTTGTACTAAGTTTTGATGCAATACGAATGGTCCCATTGGTACGGGCTATCCCTTCATATAAGGCTCGCCATTTGACGTTAAAGTAATTATTAGTTGGTAATGCGGCGTATTGTTGAATGGGAACAATATCTGCCTGGTCGCCAGCGTCTGAACCTTTATTGGCCTCTCCGCCTACAATACTACCATATACCCAATTGGAACCGCCGCCTTCCCAGCCAAGCCCTTTCAAAGCGGCATAAGATCCTATCAAAAATTGTTGAGCACCTTTTTTACTTTGGGCCTGTTCTTCTGTTAAGAGACCGGTTGTAGCCTGGTTAAGGAATTCTTTCTTACATCCAGCGATGATAATAAACGCCGTGAAAGAAAATAATATGATAATTTTTAATTTTTGATACATCATAGTTTTAATTTTTAGAAATTGTTGTTTGCAAAACTGCTATTATTTTTACAATCCTACACTAAGACCAATCAGATACTGCCTGTTAACCGGATAGTTACCGACGTCTACTCCAAAATTTGTGTCAACTCCGCTAACCGCTGGATCAGTACCTGTGTATTTAGTTATTGTAAATAAGTTTGTTCCTTGTATAAAAAACCTCAATTTATCAATCCCAATTCTTTTTAAGGTTGAAGCCGGCAATGTATATCCAAACTTCACACTTCTTAACCTGAAGTAACTGCCACTTTCAATGTAGTAAGAATTTAAAACACCATTATTGCTAAAATTTGAAACATTTTCAACTATGGGCACTTTTGCCCCGGTGTTGGTGGGTGTCCATGCATCCAATAATCTGCTTGACTTGGCAATACCCGCAAACGATGGGTAAAAATCGGTAAACCACTTTGCAAAATTCATTACATCTCCACCTGCAACTCCATAAAACAACGCTTCAAAGTCAAAATTCCGATAGATTAACCTGGTATTAAAACCATACGTAAAATCCGGGTTAGGGTTGCCAATGTATCCTCTGTCAAGATCATTTATTCTTCCATCATTATTGATATCAGCATATTTAAAGCGGCCAGGAGCTGCCCCATCCTGTGTGGCAGATTTTGTTACATCGGCAGCATCACTGAATAATCCTAAAACCTTATACCCATAAAAGGTTGATACTGGCTGACCAACAGGGTTACGAACTACTCCTCCACCAATCCTATTAGTAAAATTTACATCAAAAAATGTTCTGCTATCTGAAATTTTAGTGATCTCATTTTTATATTTTGTGAAAATAAAGTCATTTTCATAACGCAGGTTTCTTGATCTTCCTTTATAAGTAATCATCAGGTCAATCCCGCTATTCTCCATTGATCCTATATTAATAAATGGAGGCGCCGCTGCTCCTAAAGTAGCTGGCAAGGCATCGCGGAAAAGCAAATCCTTTGTTTTGCGTGTGTACACATCAAAAATGATATCCAATTTATTTTTCAAGAGTGTACCATCAAAGCCAAGGTTAACTGTAGTATTTTCTTCCCATTTTGCATTTGGGTTACCAATACCAGTTAAAGATAGTCCGGATAAAATTGATGTGTTAGATCCGCCTATATCATATCCAAAATTAGGAGTAGATTGTGCTGTGTTATTGATATTATTTGGACTAATACGGGAATTACCCATTTTACCCCAACCACCGCGGATTTTCAATTCGTTTAACCAGGTGGCATTTTTCATAAATTTTTCCTGTGTTATGCGCCATCCTGCTGTAACAGCCGGGAATACACCGTACGGATCATTCTCCCCAAATACAGAAGCACCATCCCTTCTTAAAGTACCACTTAACAAATACCTGTCATCATAATTATAATCTACTTTACCAAACTGGGAAAAGAATTTTACTAAAGGATTACCGCCACTTCCAACATTTCTACCACTTGCATCAGTATTAGTAATGGTCAGATACGATTGATTTATAGTAAATGGATTTAAACCACTTCCACTTACAGTTCTGAAATAACCATCTGCAATAGACTCAATACCCCCGATGAAGTTGACATTGTGTTTACCAAAATCCTGGCTGTAGCGAACAGTATTGGTCCATGTCCACCCACCAAAATTTCCCGCACCTTCACCAAACGTGTAACTACCTACATTTTCTGAATTTTCATACGTTCTGTAATTCAGGAACCTGTTTTGAAAGAAACCAAAATTTCCTCCAAAGCTAGATCTGAAAGTAAAATGGTTTAAAAAGTCTACCTCTCCATAAAAATTTCCAAAAACTGCTGAACTGAAGCCTCTATTGTCCTTTGTACGGATTCTACCGGCAATGGGGTTTCTTGAGTTATTAAAACCTTTGGCGGTAGTACCCGCAAAACCGCCACCTTCATCATATACCGGAAGAAGCGGATTTATAGTTAAAGCAAACAAGATATCATTTTCACCTGCAGCACCTCCAATATTTGGATTCTCTCTAAAAGTGAATTGGAAATTTTCGCCGAAACGGATAAAATCTTTTACTTTGAATTCAGTATTCATCCGCAATGAATATCGCTTAAGATTGGTATTAATTACGGTTCCCTGCTCATTATAGTAACTGATACCCGCATAATATTTTGCACTTTCATTACCGCCACTCAATGATAGCGTATGATTTTGAAGTGGCCTGGTATCTGTTAAACCACCATACCAATCTGTTCCCGCTTTATTAGCTTTAATAACCTGGTAAATAGATCCTTTATCAAAATTTACGTTGAATTTAGCTGGGTCAAGCCTGGGATCACTTGCCGATAATCCAGATAAACCCTGTTCATCACCTACTTTCAGGAAATCAGGTAATACTGGTGTAGCTCCGGAACCATATTGAGGGTGTGTTAAGGTTTGGTTTGCATTTTTCAAGGCAGTCCATGTCATATCCGCCTGCTGTTGGGGTGTTAGTAATTCAAGACCTTTTCCAGGAACAGTCAAACCATAAGTAACGTCATAGGTAACTCTCAGGCCCTTAGTTGCCTTGCCTTTTTTGGTAGTAACCAATATTACCCCTGCTGACGCCCGTGAACCATAAATAGAAGCAGAACCTGCATCTTTTAAAACCGTAGTGGATTCAATATCATTTCCATTGAGGAAATCAATATTAGTTGTTGGGATTCCATCAACTACATATAAAGGGTCATTACCAGAGAAAGATCCAAAACCGCGGATTCTTACCTGGCTGACCGTACCTGGCTGACCGGAGGTAATAACTGTTAATCCAGGAACCCTGCCCTGGAATTGTTGTTCAACGTTTCCTGTTTGAACTGTAGCCAGTTGCTCACCTTTTACAGTTGAAACCGCACCAACAATATTTTTTCGTTGCTGGCCACTATACCCGGTTACCACCACTTCACTTAAACCCGATATATCAGCTTCAACTGAAATAGAGATATCAGTTTGAGTACCGATAGTAATTTCCTGGTTTTTAAAACCAATAGAAGACACAGCCAATGTGTTTTTTCCTGCAGGTACCGTTAGCATGAATGTGCCGTCGGCACCAGATAATGCTCCAACGGAAGTACCCTTTACTTGAATTGAGGCACCGGTAACTGGCTGTCCATCTGCTCCGATAACTTTTCCGGTAATTCTTTTTTGGGCGAATAAACTGCCAGACAGGAAAACAAATAGCAAAAAGCAGACTACTGCCCTTGCGAGAAGGTTAGTTTTTTTTAACATAAGCAGAACAATCGTTTAGTGTGATAGAATGAAATCTATTATAAAAGTAATAATAAATTTATAATATCAATGATACTTTTTTAACAAAGTATTGACAAAATTTTTTTTGGCACTGCAAAGCTCGAATAATTAAAAGTCTGATATCATAATTCTGTCCACATCATTCAGGCACGAGCTTACAAAACAAAGGCTAAACAAAATCGCAAATTAAAGCAAGGCAACTTTGGAGAAAGAAACAAAAGGGAGGACGCAGTTCACTGAAGAAAAAAATAACCTGCTATTAATCAAATGTCAAAAACCACCTTACCAGGTGATTTCCAAATTCGGGAGGTAAAAAATCTAGCTTGTAATATACCCCTGTGCATTAACGAACGCCCGTTTCAAAATAGAGACCCCTCATGAAAATGAAGGGCCTTAACGATTGCTTGCCATATGAAAAAGGTAACTGTATCGCTTTCTATAATTGATTCAGAAAAATTAAAACTTGTAAAGAGCGGCTAACAAACCGGTAGCAGTTGATTTAGAGCTGGTGCCATTGCTTTTTGTATAAAAACCACTTTGTGCGGATTCAATCCTGAACTCCGGAATAATGGTTAAAGGGCCAGCCTTTAAATTCAATGATAATGTATTGGCAAAGATGTTTTTTGTACCAAAGTAAACCATCTTGCTATCGCTGATGTACTCACTTCTTAGTGTAAGGCCAACTGTTGCAGTTGGGTCAACATTCAGATATAAAGCCGCACCTTTCCAACTTCCGCTGGTAGCAGCTACCCCGTTTTTGCGATCCTGTATAGTGCCATTTACACCAATATTAAACTTGCTGTTTACCACAGCGTTTACAACCAAATCAAACTGGCTCAAACTTTCAAGTCCACCGGGGATTGATTTGGATTTTGATCCATAAGAACCAACATAATTAAGGAATGCCTTAATATTTCCATTAGAGGAAGCTCCGCTAATTTGACCAAGCAGGGTTTTTGTTGGAATGGTAGCAGTTGACTGATCTGTGTAATTCGCTACTCCAAGCATAAATCCAACCGGTCCGGCAGTTACATCCATTTTTAAACCGGTATGAAAAAATGGTCCGTTTGTAAACATGTAAGACATGCTGTAATTTCTATTAAGTGGCGCATCTAATAATTCGTATCCTACGTGCGTACCAAATTTTCCCATAGTAAATTTTACAGTACTTGACGGAGCGTAGGTTATATACAACTGTTTAACATTGGCCAATGAAAGAAAACCGGCATTACCATCATTATATGAAAACTCTTCTGCCCGGCGTCCAAAACCAAGATCAACAACTCCTGTTACTTTACCTGACATAGCCGAGGCATCTGCACGTATGGAAGCCATCCCTAATTCAAAAGAGCTTTGAGAATTTGTAAAACTTGTATAGTTATTATATGGAGCAGATTTTGGACTACTGAAATTATGCCTGAAGTAAGCATCCACACTTCCGGAAATAGTTAAGGATTTGGTGGAATCCTGTGCCAACAGGAAATTGTTTGATAATACAGTTGCTAAAATAATAACTCCTGTTGCTAAAAAAGTTTTCTTCATTTTAAAAGTTTAAAGTAAATAATTGGGTTATTACAGGTAAGAAAACCTGACTTCTTTTTTCAAGCAGCAACGTCTGTTTAATGACAATTAATTAGGAAGTACTCTTAGGTGTCAATAAATGCTATCATGACGTTTAAATGTGTCATGATAATGATCAACATGAAGCACCAGGGTTTTACAATACCGGGAAACCCTGGTGCTAACAGGAACCAATATTTAGATATTTTCTTTTTCTTCAAAAGTACCGCCGGTCTTTACCAATAAAGTACCCTGCATATATTTTTCATCATGTTGAGAAGCATCCAAACCTTCTTCTTCATCAGCAGCGCTAACACGAATCGGCAAAATGAAATTGATAAACTTGAATATCAGGAAGGAAACAGTAAAACTGTAAACAACTACAATCAGCATTGCTTTTAACTGCGTTAAAAAGAATGGGAAATTTCCATAAGCCCAACCTTCAGGACCATCTTTAATACCATGAACTACTGAGCTTGCAAAAACACCAGTCATTAACATACCAACCATTCCACCTAAACCGTGGCAGGGAAATACATCCAATGTATCATCCAATTTTGATTTTTGCTTAATTCCCACTGCTATGTTGGAAATAATTGCACCAACAACACCAATGATAATACTTTGAGGTATTCCTACAAACCCTGCGGCTGGTGTAATTGCTACCAATCCTACCACAGCTCCAATACAGAATCCGAGAACTGATGGCTTTTTGCCTTTTAATACATCAAAAAACATCCAGGCCAAACCCGCAGCAGAAGCCGCCGTACTGGTAGTGCCGAAGGCATTCACTGCAAGTGGAGTTGCACCCACTGCAGATCCTGCATTAAAACCAAACCATCCAAACCATAGTAAACCGGTTCCAATTAAAACATACGGAACGTTCGCTGGTGGAATTTCAGTTCTTTCCTGGTGCGATTTACGACGCTTTAAAACCAGGGCACCTGCCAAGGCCGCACATCCTGCTGTGATGTGTACAACAGTTCCACCGGCAAAATCCCATGCGCCCATTTTAGCAAGGAATCCGTCCGGATGCCAGCTCCAATGTGCTACAGGAGCGTAAACGAGTAAACTAAACAAAACTATAAATACCACGTAAGAAGTGAAACGAATACGTTCAGCAACCGCACCAACCACCAGCCCTGGTGTAATAATGGCGAACATCAACTGGAATAAAGAGAAAAGTGTTAGTGGTATTGTATTGGCTAAAGGCCATGCCGCATGGGACTTTACACCCTTAAAAAATAAAAATGTTCTGGGATCACCGATAAAACCGCCAACTGAATCGCCAAAACTTAAACTGAATCCAACAACAATCCATAATACGCCAACAATACCCGCAGCAACCACACTTTTAATCATCGTAGAAATAACATTTTTACGGTTAACCATGCCACCATAAAAAAATGCAAGACCAGGAGTCATTAAAAATACAAATGCAGTTGATACTAATACCCATGCCATATCCGAAGTATTGTACTGGGGATCATTGGGACCAGGTACATAATCTGCTTCTGGTGCAATAAAAGCCGCTGCCAACGCAAGCACAATTAACACCGCAAAGGGGATAATTGATTTAATCGAAATTTTTGCCATTCTTGATTGTTTTTAGGTTTTCAAAAACATAAATAAAACATTATATTTTATTCACATATATTTTCTATAGAGTAAAAATACATAATTTTATAATTGAAAGAATAAATTTATCATATTTATATTATTTTAATGTTTATAAAATCATCTAAACATACCCATTATATCGTAAATAAATATTTAAGAATTTTAATAAAACCAACAAAAAGTCAGGTAAAAACGATTTTTATGAGGGAAATAGTGAAATAGCGTAAACTTTACTCACGGTTTAATTTTAAGCTACTTTTTACTTTTTATCTAAAAAATAAATATTTTTTAAATATTAATTTTTTAGGTCATGGAACTTATGTACATTTTTTGGGAATACCATAGAAATTTGGATTGGTAATGGAATTACAACGTGTTCTCTTCGGGTATGTTTAGGCGATAAACCATTCTTTGATGGAAATGATAGAAGTTTTAGGCTATGTTATATTTCTAAAAATAAAAAGGGATGCAGATCAATACTGCATCCCTCCAAAAAAATATAATAGTCGATATTATATTCAACAAAAATTAAATCAACATTTTACTAAAGATATCGTGCAATCGCATTGCCATCGGCTGTTTCCAGTAAGGACTGTCCCATTAAGAACTCATCCACCTTTTGAGCACAATCCCGACCCTCTTTAATTGCCCATACTACCAGCGATTGTCCCCGCCGCACATCGCCTGCTGCAAAAATTCTGGAAATACTGGACTGATAATTTTTTTCAGTTGCTCTTACATTGCCCCGGTCGTCTAATTCTATTTCCAATTCATTTATCAGGCCCTCATGCTGCGGATGTACAAATCCCATGGCTAATAAAGCTAATTCACAAGGCACTTTTCTTTCACTTCCCTTTATTTCAACAAACTGGGCCGCCCTGCCATCTACTACTTTCCATTCCAGGTCAACCAGTATTAACGCTTTGAGGTTGCCTTTTTCATCACCAATAAATTCTTTGGTGGCTACTGCCCATCTTCTGTCACACCCCTCTTCATGCGAAGAAGTAGTTTTGAGTAGCATAGGGTATGTTGGCCATGGCATATAATTACTTCTGTCTGCAGGAGGCTTGGGTAATAACTCAAACTGCAATACCGAAGCGGCTTTGTGACGGTTTGAAGTACCCACGCAATCACTCCCCGTATCTCCGCCACCAATTACCACTACATTTTTTCCGGTTGCGAAAATATCTTCTTCTGTAAAGGGAATTCCACTAACCCGTTTGTTTTGTTGCTTTAAAAAATGCATGGCATAATACACCCCTTTTAAATCCCGACCCGGAACAGGCAGGTTTCTTGGAACTGTACTACCACCGGCCAGTACGATCGCCTGGTATTCCCTTAATAAATCACTGATGCTGATATCAACTCCTACATTCGAGTTACATTTAAATACCACTCCTTCGTCTTCCATTAACTTGATTCTTCTTTCAACCACCCATTTCTCGAGTTTGAAATCAGGTATCCCATATCTTAACAAACCGCCTGGCATATCATCCCGCTCAAATACTGTTACAGAATGGCCCACTATATTTAGCTGAGCGGCCGCAGCCAACCCGGCAGGTCCGCTTCCAACTACTGCTACTTTTTTGCCGGTTCTTGAAATATTTTTTTCAGCCTGAACAAAACCTTTATCAAATGCAATTTCTATGATATGCTTCTCGATCTCTTCAATTGTGATTGCCGGTTGATTGATTCCCAATACACAGGATGTTTCACAGGGTGCCGGGCATATCCTACCGGTAAATTCAGGAAAGTTATTAGTGGAGGATAAGATATCATATGCTTCCTTCCAGCTTTTCCGATATACTGCGTCATTGAATTCAGGTATCACATTACCCAGCGGACAACCATTGTGGCAAAATGGAATTCCGCAATCCATGCATCTGGCAGATTGCTGGTTTAATTTTTCATCAGAATATCTTTCAATAAACTCCCTATAATCATTCACTCTTTCATCCGGTAAACGTTTTGTAGGAAGTTCTCTGGTAAATTCTAAAAAGCCTGTTGGTTTTCCCATATCTAATCGCCTCCCAAAAAGGAGAATTTTTTAAATTAAATAATAATTTTTAAGCTGCCTGGAGTTTAGATCAACATTATTTCCTGATTCCCTCTTTTACCATACTTGCCTGCCTTTGCAATACTTTCTTATAATCTTTTGGAAATACTTTTACAAAATTCTTCACCTGGTTTTCAAAATCTTCCAGTACAAATTTGGCTACATTACTATTTGTGTATTTAAAATGATTACTGATCATTAGAAATAAATCATCTTTATCTTCCTCTTCTTCAACAGGGTCGAGATCTACCATTTCCCTGTTACATTGAATGGGGAAAATACCTTTTACATCATACACATAGGCAATACCACCACTCATACCGGCTGCAAAATTTCTTCCAGTATCACCCAGTATAATTACTTTTCCGCCGGTCATGTATTCACAACCATGGTCGCCTACACCTTCCACAACCGCAATTGCACCTGAATTTCTAACTGCAAACCTTTCTCCGGCCTTGCCCCTGATATAGGATTCACCGGAAGTAGCCCCATAAAAAGCCACATTGCCAATAATAATATTATCCTCAGGAACAAAGCTTGCTCTCGCTGAAGGATAAACAATCAGTTTGGCACCGCTCAATCCTTTACCAAAATAATCATTTGCATCGCCTTCCAGTTCAAGTGTAACGCCTTTTGTATTGAATGCACCGAAACTTTGACCTGCTGTACCAATGAATTTAAAATGTATGGTATCCTCCGGTAATCCGTCCCCCTTATATTTCTTGGAAATCTCGTTTGATAAAATGGTACCGGTTGTACGGTCTATGTTTTTTATGTCGAAAGTAGCGGTCACTTTTTTCTGGTCGTCCAATGCAGGCTGGGCAGCGGCTACCAGTTTCCAGTCGAGTACATTTTCCAGTTCATGATCCTGTGCTTCCTTATTGTACAACCCGGTATAAATAGATGCCGGCTCTTTGTATAAAATGGGTGACAGATCGAGTTTGCTATATTTCCAATGGTCGATTCCTTCCCTCATTTCCAGGCAATCAACCTGCCCTACCATTTCGTTCACTGTACGGAAACCTAACTGGGCCATGATCTCCCGTAATTCTTCCGTTAAAAATTTAAACAGGTTCACTACATAATCTGCATTTCCACTAAACCGCTCCCTTAATTGTTTATCCTGGGTGGCCACGCCAACCGGACAGGTATTCAGGTGGCATTTACGCATCATGATGCATCCCTCTGTAACCAATGCAGCCGTAGCAACCCCCCATTCTTCAGCGCCCAATAATGCCGCGATTGCAATATCCTTTCCTGTTTTTAACTGTCCGTCTGTTTGTAAAACCACCCTGCTGCGCAATTTATTTTTTACGAGGGTTTGATGTGCTTCTGCCAATCCCAGTTCCCATGGGAGCCCTGCATGTTTTATCGAGCTCATAGGTGAAGCTCCCGTTCCGCCATCAAAACCGGCAATTAAAACAACATCAGCTTTTGCCTTGGTAACACCGGCGGCGATTGTACCAACGCCAGCTTTGGATACCAGTTTTACATTGATCCTCGCATCCCTGTTGGCATTTTTTAAATCAAAAATTAACTGGGACAGATCTTCAATTGAATAAATATCGTGATGCGGAGGCGGTGAAATTAGTCCAACACCAGGTGTTGCATGGCGAACACGGCCGATCCAGTCATCTACTTTATGACCCGGCAATTGTCCACCTTCACCTGGCTTGGCACCCTGCGCCATTTTTATCTGCAATTCATCTGCCTGTGTTAAATAGTAACTTGTGACCCCAAATCTTGCGGAAGCTACCTGCTTAATGGCACTACGCATAGAATCGCCATTGGGCAATTGTTCGTAACGCATTTCATCTTCCCCTCCTTCACCGGTATTGCTTTTACCACCTATGCGATTCATGGCAATGGCCAGTGTACTATGAGCTTCATGCGAAATGGAGCCAAAACTCATAGCACCCGTGGAAAATCTTTTTAATATTGTTTCAGATGGTTCAACCTCGTCAATAGAAACCGGTGGCCGGTGATGATTGAACTGGAAAAGGCTTCTTAAAGTACAGGCCCTCTCTCCCTGGTCGTTCACCAGTTTTGAATATTTTTTAAAAGTTGGGTAATCATTCATCCTGGTAGAATACTGTAACAAGTGAATGGTTTGCGGATTAAACAAATGAAATTCGCCTTTGCGTTTCCATTGGTAAAGTCCACCGACGGGCAAACGGTCAACCGGAATTTGCTTTTTAGGAAATGCAAATGCATGCTTTGCCAGGCTCTCCTTGGCAATTTCATCCAATCCCAATCCTTCAATACGGGAAATAGAGCCGGTGAAATATTTATCAACGACAGACTTATTTAAACCAAGAATTTCAAATATCTGGGCACCCTGGTAGGATTGCAGCGTCGAAATTCCCATTTTTGAAAACACTTTCAACAAACCATCATTGACGGCCTTGGTATAATTTTTCTTTAGTTGTTCTACATCAAGGTCGGTCTGTAATTTTCCGCTCAGCTTCATATCCCGTATGCTCGACAATGCCATGTATGGGTTAATTGCGGTAGCACCATAACCAATTAAGCAGGCGAAATGATGTACTTCCCATACATTACCTGCCTCCACAACTATACCTACCAAACCCCTGAGCCCTTTACGTATCAAATGATGATGTACTGCGGCTGTAGCCAGTAAAGAAGGAATGGGAGCATGATCGGAATCTATCGAACGATCCGTTAATATCAACACTTCAAAACCATCCTCGGCTGCATCTACTGCATAACGGCATAACCTGTCTAATCCTTTTTTCAATGAATCGGGTTTGCCATCTGCACGATAATACATTTGCAGTGTTTTTGCCTGGAAAACACCGGTATCAATGCTCCTGATTTTCTCCAATTCATAATTAGACAACACAGGATGCTTTAAAGCAACGGTGTGACAGCTTAATGGATCTTCTTCGAGTAAATTTCCATTGTTACCAACAAACGTGGTCAACGACATTACCAATCTTTCCCTGATTGGGTCGATGGGAGGATTGGTAACCTGTGCAAATAACTGTTTAAAATAAGAAGTCAGGTGTTGTGGTTCATCACTCAATACAGCCAGTGGAACGTCTGTACCCATTGATCCTATCGGCTCTTTACCTTCCAACGCCATCGGTGCAATAATTTCATCCAGGTCCTCCGTAGTATAGCCAAATACTTTTTGATATTTGAATATCTGGTCACTTTCTAGGTGGGTGAACATTACCCTTGGCTCGGGTAATTCCTCTAACCTGATTTTATATTTATTTAACCAATCGCCATAAGGTTTTTGCGAGCAAATGGTATTTTTTAATTCATCATCGCTGATGATCCTGCCCTGTTCCATATCTACTACAAACATTTTGCCTGGCTGTAACCTCCCTTTTTCTTTTATTAATGAAGGCTCAACAGGTAATGCGCCGGTTTCAGAAGCCATGATTACCCTGTCGTCTGTTGTAACGCAATAGCGGGAAGGCCTGAGTCCATTTCTATCCAGTGTGGCTCCAATAATTTTGCCATCTGTAAATGATATAGAAGCAGGGCCATCCCATGGTTCCATTAATGAGGCATGGTATTCATAAAATGCCTTTTTAACCGGATCCATCATATCATCCCCATCCCATGCTTCCGGAATCAGCATCATCATTACATGTGGTAATGACCTCCCGGTAAGGGTTAATAATTCAATCATATTATCCAGGCAGGCAGAATCGGATTGTACTCCGTTAATTAACGGCAACAGCATTTCCATTTCTTCCCTGGTAAAATATTTAGACACAAAGCCTTTTTCACTTGCCTTCAGCCAGTTGAGGTTTCCCTGCAGTGTATTGATTTCGCCGTTGTGGGCTATATAACGAAACGGTTGAGCAAGTTTCCAGGAAGGAAAAGTATTGGTGGCAAAACGGGAATGTACCAGCCCAAAAGCAGAAACAACTCTTTTATTATTTAAATCCGGAAAATAATTACGAACCTGCCTGCTGGTAAGCTGGCCCTTATACACCACTGTTTTGAAGGAAAGGGAGGCTATATAAAAACCAATGGCATCTTTTCGAACGGTATTGTCGATGGTATGACTGGCATATTTGCGCAATACAAATAATTTCCTTTCAAAATCCAACGGGTTGGTGATATGATCGGGACAGGCGATGAAAACCTGCTCCATTACGGGTTCTACAGATAATGCGGTTGGTCCGATATCAAATGTATTTACCGGTACACTTCTGTAAGTAATAATTTCAAGACCCAGCTTTTCTGCCGCCCGGTTAAAAATATCCCTGCATTCTTCCCTGAGCTTAATTTCTTTTGGAAAGAAAATAACGCCTACTCCGTATTTACCAAAGGCAGGTAAATGAACGCCCAGCTTTACGCATTCATCAAAGAAAAATTCATGGGGTATCTGGATAAAAATTCCGGCCCCATCACCGGTGTTGGTTTCACATCCGCAGGCACCACGATGCTCCATATTTTCCAAAATGGTGAGTGCATCGGAGATGTGCTGATGTGATTTGTAGCCTTTAATATTCGCAACAAACCCGATTCCACAGGCATCATGCTCAAATTGCGGATCGTACAAGCCAAGATTTTCTTTCATAAATAAGTTGTTTTGCCACTGGTTTCACAAAATTTCACAGATTTTTCATTCTTTTCATATGCGCCTGTCCACTGTGTATTCGGACAGGCTGAAGCAATCGGGCAATTGATCGTTTAAATAAGGGCTAGACGAGGTAACCAAACACATTATCATTTTTACCTAACTCGGTAAAGTTAATGTGAAAATCGTTTAAATTTTGCACCAGCACTTCGTAATCGATTTTTGATTTTAATTCAATACCAACCAATGCCGGCCCCGTTTCCTTATTGTGTTTCTGCATATATTCAAACCTGGTAATGTCATCATTGGGTCCAAGTACATGATTTACAAACTCTTTTAACGCCCCGGGCCTTTGTGCAAATCGAATCAGGAAGTAATGTTTTAGCCCCTCATATTGCAGAGAACGCTCCTTAATTTCCTGCATTCTGTCAATATCATTATTTCCTCCACCAATGATGCAAACCACGTTTTTCGCTTTAATTACATCCGCATAATCATCCAAAGCGGCGATTGAAAGCGCACCTGCGGGTTCCACCACAATCGCATCTTCATTGTATAATTTCAGTATCGTACTGCAAACTTTCCCTTCGGGTACCAGGTGCATATCATCCAATACAGAAGCGCATATCGGAAAAGTGATATCGCCTACCCGCTTTACTGCAGCTCCATCTACAAAGCGTTCAATATTGTCCAATGAAACCGGGTGACCTGCTTTCAATGCTTCAAACATGCTGGGTGCACCTTCCGGCTCCAACCCAATGATGGTTGTATGGGGAGAAAAGGTTTTGAAATAAGTACCAACCCCTGCACCTAATCCGCCACCACCAACCGGGATTAATAAAAAATCTATAGCAGGCTGATCTTCCAGAATTTCTATTGCCATTGTACCCTGACCTTCAATAATTCTTAAATCATCAAAAGGCGGAATAAAAGTGAGGGCATTTTCTTCCGTATATTTTTTTGCTGCAATTGCACAATCATCAAACGTATCACCAGTCAATTTTACTTCTATCCATTCTTCGCCAAACATTTTCGTCTGAGATATTTTTTGATTGGGTGTAATCACCGGCATAAACACCACTCCTTTGGTTTGAAGCTTTTTACAACTGTATGCAAATCCCTGTGCATGATTACCGGCACTTGCACATACCACCCCTTTCTCCAGTTGATCAGCAGGCAAACTGCTCATCATATTGTAAGCCCCCCTCAATTTATAAGAACGAACCACTTGTAAGTCTTCCCGCTTTAAAAACACATTGCATTGATACTGTCTGCTCAGGTTGAGGTTGAGCATTAGCGGGGTGCGGTTGATGATTCCTTTAAGACGGGAGGCGGCGGAAGTGAAATCAAGATCTCCATGTCCACCCCTGGCCCCTCCCGATGTAGGATCGGGACCTTGTGCCGGGGAATTATTCGATGAGACTAATGTGCGCATTGTCACTCCCGATGAAGGATCGGGACCTTGTGCAGATAAGGTATTCGAAGAGTCTGCTGTGCCCCCAATCCCTAAAGGGCCTAAAGGGGAGGTCTTCGTACCTTGTTCTATACTCAACCTCTCTAATGGACGATGAATACAGGCTTGATCTACATCTCCTACTAACGCAGGAGATTGAAAAATGATATCGTTTTTATTTTTATTCAAATTACTTGTTTGTTCCTTTTAAATAGTTAACCTCCGAAGGCCTTTCCGCCGCAGCAGTCTGGCAGAAAAAGGAAAGAATCTTCGAAGAACTCTCCGACACAAGGTCCCGATCTTTTATCGGGAGGGGACAGGGGCGAACTGTTCGTATAACTCCCCTTTAGGGGTTGGGGGCAATAGCCTTCATCTCTGTCATCGCCTGCCTCAATTCAGCGCCAATTAATTCTATCGGATGAAAACGGATCACTTCATTTACTACGATCAATGTTTTATTATCCACTCCATTGTCTTTTCCTGCATTAAAGTTTTTGCCAACCAGGTTCGAATCCACTTTCTTCATAAAATCTGCCAACAAAGGTTTACAAGCATGATCAAACAAATAACATCCATACTCAGCAGTATCAGAAATTACCCGGTTCATTTCAAATAATTTTTTACGGGCAATGGTGTTTGCAATCAACGGTGTTTCGTGCAAAGATTCGTAGTAAGCAGATTCTTCTTTGATGCCTGCATCTACCATTGTTTCAAAAGCCAGTTCAACACCTGCTCTTACAAAAGCAACCATCAACAACCCGTTATCAAAATATTCCTGCTCAGCAATTTTCACATCAGATGCAGGCGTTTTTTCAAAAGCAGTTTCGCCGGTGGCTGCACGCCAGGTCAATAAATTTTTATCATTATTCGCCCAATCTTCCATCATTGTTTTAGAGAACTCGCCGCTCATGATATCATCCTGGTGCTTTTGAAACAGCGGACGCATGATATCTTTCAGTTCTTCAGACAATTGAAACGCTTTTAATTTAGCAGGATTGGAAAGCCTGTCCATCATTGCGGTAATACCTCCTTGCTTTAGTGCTTCGGTAATTACTTCCCAGCCATACTGTACCAATTTGGAAGCATATCCTTTATCAATTCCCTTTTCTATCATTTTATCAAAACTTAAGATAGAACCGGTTTGCAACAAACCACACAGAATGGTTTGTTCACCCATCAGGTCAGATTTAACTTCGGCAACAAAAGATGATTTCAAAACCCCTGCCTTATGTCCACCGGTGCCTGCGCAATATGCCTTTGCTAATTTAAGTCCCTTCCCTTCCGGATCATTCTCTGGATGCACTGCAATTAAAGTAGGTACGCCAAAACCTCTCACGTACTCTGCCCTTACTTCAGAGCCAGGGCATTTTGGAGCCACCATGATAACCGTAATATCTTTTCTTATCTGCATCCCCTCTTCTACAATATTAAACCCATGAGAGTAAGAAAGCGTAGCGCTCTGTTTCATCAATGGCATAATGGCGCTCACCACTGATGTATGTTGTTTATCCGGGGTAAGGTTAATCACCAGGTCAGCAGACGGAATCAACGCTTCATAAGTACCAACTGAAAAATTATTTTCTGTCGCATTTTTCCATGACTGCCTCTTTGCATCAATTGCTTCCTGGCGCAATGCATAGGTAATATCCAGGCCGGAATCCCGGAGGTTTAACCCCTGGTTGAGGCCCTGTGCGCCGCAACCAACAATTACGATCTTCTTTCCTTTCAATTCATTGACACCATCTGCAAATTCGCTCTTGTCCATAAAATCGCATACACCCAATTGATTTAGTTTTTCTCTTAGCGACAACGTGTTAAAATAATTAGCCATTGTTTGTTTTTTGCCCCCGTCCCCTAAAGGGGAGTTACCTGACGTGTTAACCCTTTCTCCAATAGAAGTACTAAGGGGAGTTAATGATTATTGTTTGTTTATTTATTTAGTTAATTTAAATGTGTCGAGACTTGCCTTTCATGTTGAAATCGTTGTATTATTTACATCCCGGGCCCTTGCCTTTAAAAAAACATCCGATTTTTAAGTGCAAATGTCCCAGGTTCCCCCCTTCGGGGAGACAGGGGGCTTTACATACTAAACACTTCTTCCTGCTGATTCAGATATTCATTTTCTATCAACTCTTCACCAGGAGCCTGTTGTTCAAATTCTTTCAACTTTTCATGGAAGCCCCTGCTTTCTTTGATGATGGCAATTCTTGCACTACGCACAAATTCAATGAGACCGTAGGGTTCCAATGCCTTTACCAGCTTATCAGTTTCTTCCCGGTGACCGGTAGTTTCAAACACAGTAAAATCTTTGGTAATGGCAACTGCCCTTGCACCACATTCCCTTAACAGTCTTTCTACTTTTACCTTGGCGGCTATTTCATCGGTAGATACTTTGTACAGTGCCATTTCCTGCCATACAATTTCATCTTCTGTATTAAAATACACTTTCAATACTTCCACCTGCTTTTCAATCTGGCGACAAACCTTCCGCACTACCTCTTCTGTTTCATCTATCAAAATAGTAAAGCGGTGAATGCCTTCAATTTCAGAAGGAGAAGTGTTCATACTATCGATATTTATTTTTCTTCTTACGAATATGATAGCAATGCGGTTCAGCAAACCAATCTGGTTCTCTGTGTAAACGGTAATAGTGAATCCTTTTTTCATATTCTGCCTCCTTACGCCGTAAAGCGTTTTATTTTAAAAAACTTTTTATAATATTGAAACTACACTTATACTGAACAAGGCTTAAAAATTTGCGTTGTTTAAAACCTCTCGCCGCTAGCTGACCTCACCACCCTTCCTTCTCTCCCAAGGAGAGGAGGGGGTACTTTATCTCTTATCTAAACATTGGTTCTACCACATCTTCTTCAGTTCTTTATTCATCAGGTCTCCACCTGGCAATACCACAATTTTATCCCTTGCGAAGTATAACACCATTCAGCATTATAATCTGCTATGCTGTCATTTGTTTATGCAATCATTATTCTTCTTAGCGCCATTACATACCCCAAATGCAATCCTTCATGCATGGTTAAATATTTAATAGCATCATCTATGCTGGATAACTCCACACCAAAACTTGTGAGGTAAGGTTTAAAATCTACGAATGAATTTTTCTCCAGATCTTCCACCAGCATATTGACTAATTCGATTGCTTTTTGTTTTAAAAAAAGCACTTCATTTTCCTCGACAAAAGATTCAGGCTTTGAGCCCTTTGCATATTTTGAAATATACATATCATCGATATTTAAAGAAAGCCCAGACAATTTGTAACAAAGAATTTGCTGGCTTACAATCACATGTCCAAAATTCCAGATTATGTTGTTGTTAAAGCCACCAGGTACTTTGTTTAATTCAACAATAGTTAACCCGTCTAACAATTGGATGAACAAGTTTCTTGTCGCCCTGATTGTATCGATACACTTATCTAATTCAATTACCATTATATTCATTTTAAGATATTAACTCAACCTGATTTCAGCTACACTACATCCCTGCGGTACCATTGGAAAGACATTGTTTTCTTTGCCTACCATTACTTCCAGTAAATAGGCACCGTTATGTTTTAACATGGCTGTTAACGCATCCTTTACCTGATCCCTCTTTGAAATGCTTTGCCCTTCAATACGGTAGCCTTTGGCAACCATCACATAATCGGGGCTTTCAATATCTACAAATGAATACCGTTTGTCGTGAAACAATTGCTGCCATTGGCGAACCATTCCCAAAAACTGGTTATTCAATATTAAAATTTTTACATCAATCCCTGTTTGCATGATGGTGCCCAATTCCTGTATCGTCATTTGCACGCCCCCATCCCCAATTACAGCTACCACTGTTCGATGCGGTGCACCATACTTTGCACCGATAGCGGCTGGCAGTGCAAATCCCATGGTGCCTGCCCCGCCGGAAGTAATATTGCTTTTTGTTTCATTAAATTTTGCATACCGGCAGGTTACCATCTGGTGCTGGCCCACATCAGTTACTATGATGGCATTGCCATCAGTAAGTTCATTCAATACTTTAATTATTTCACCCATCGTTAATACTTCATCCGTCGGATTCAATTCATCCTTGATCACTACATCAATTTCCTTTTGCGTATACTCATTGAATTTTTTCATCCAATACGGATGTTGTTTCGCCTCTATCAATTGAGTTAACATGGGCAAGGTTTCTTTACAATCGCCCCATACCGGCACAGTAGTCTTCACATTTTTATCTATCTCTGCGGGGTCAATATCCAGGTGAATTACTTTGGCCTGCCGTGCATATTTATCCAGCCTCCCGGTAACCCGGTCGTCAAAACGCATTCCTACCGCAATCAACACATCACACTCATTTGTTAATACATTGGGTCCATAATTGCCATGCATACCCAGCATACCTACATTCTGCGGGTGATCGGTTGGCAAGGCACTCAGGCCCAACAATGTCCATGCAGCAGGCAGGCCGCCTTTTTCGATAAATGCTTTGAATTCATTTTCCGCCTTTCCTAATATTACTCCCTGCCCAAAAATTACAAAGGGCTTTTTGGCCTCGTTAATCAATTTTGCGGCTGCTTCTAGAAACTCCTTTCTTACAATTGGTTTCGGCCGGTAACTGCGGATAAATGTACACTTGGTGTACCCATGATATTCAAATTTTTGTAATTGCGCATTCTTAGTAATGTCAATCAAAACCGGCCCGGGCCTGCCACTCGCCGCTATATGAAATGCCTTTGCCAATACCGATGGTATTTCAGTTGCATCGGTTACCTGGTAATTCCATTTGGTAACCGGTGTGGTAATATTAATCACATCTACTTCCTGGAAAGCGTCGGTCCCTAACAGGTGAGCATAAACCTGGCCGGTAATACAAACCAGTGGTGTGCTGTCGATCATGGCGTCTGCCAAACCTGTAACGAGGTTGGTAGCGCCCGGGCCGCTGGTAGCAAACACCACCCCCACTTTACCCGAGCTCCTGGCATAACCCTGTCCGGCGTGTATGCCGCCCTGTTCGTGACGAACTAAAACATGTTTGATCTTATCATGATAATCGTACAATGCATCATAAATGGGCATAATGGCACCTCCAGGATAACCAAAGATGGTATCGACCCCTTCTGCAATAAATGCATCCAGTACAGCCTGGGAACCAGAGATTGCCCCCGTCCCCTGAAGGGGTGACGTGGATAAAGACTCCACAGTTGCCGGTAGAGGCGGTTGTGACTGGGTTTCAGTTGCCTTTTGCTTTTCTATGATTTCTAATGTTTCCATTGTTTGTTATTTTAGAAATTGTATTACTTTAAAATTTTTGATTTCCACTCTCCAAATTTTCAAAAGTTGCAAGAATCAACTTACTCCTTCTTTGCCTCCCTTTAGGGGATAGGGGTTTTACTCATCCGTTACACAACCTTCACTGGCATCCTTTACATACTTTGCATATTTGAATAAAATACCCTTGGTTACTTTTAATGCAGGTTGTTTCCAGGCTGCTTTGCGTTTGGCAATTTCTTCTTCAGACACTTTTAACGTCATCTTTTTTGTGGCCACGTTTAGCTCGATGATATCATTGTCCTTTACCAGGCCAATCAACCCGCCATCAAAAGCTTCCGGTGTAATATGCCCCACCACAAATCCATGCGTACCACCGCTAAACCTGCCATCTGTAATTAGTGCCACACTTTTACCAAGGCCTGCACCAATAATGGCCGAAGTTGGTTTCAGCATTTCAGGCATACCCGGTGCGCCTCTTGGTCCTACATGAGTAATCACCACTACGTCCCCTGCTTTTATCTTTCCGCTATTGATTCCATTAATCAATTCAAATTCTCCATCAAAAACCCTCGCCGGGCCCTCAAATAATTCGCCTTCTTTACCGGAAATTTTTGCTACACTTCCTTTAACCGCTAAATTGCCGTACAGGATTTGCAGGTGTCCTGTTGCCTTAATAGGATGCGAAACGGAAAAAATAATTTTCTGCGCATCAAAATCCAACTCAGGAACACCTGCTAAATTCTCTGCAACAGTTTTACCTGTTACTGTCAAGCAATCACCATGCAAGAAACCTTGCTTTAATAAGTACTTCATTACCGCCGGCACCCCGCCAATATTATGAAGGTCCTGCATTAAATATTTACCACTTGGCTTCAAATCGGCCAATACGGGAACTTTATCACTGATCATCTGAAAATCATCCTGGGTAAACACCACGTCCACACTTTTTGCCATTGCAATAATGTGCAATACCGCATTGGTGCTTCCGCCCAGCGCCATGATGATGGTAACGGCATTTTCAAATGCCTTCCGCGTCATGATATCAGATGGCTTAATATCTTTTTCCAACAGGTTGCGGATGGCCTTACCTGCATTTAAACACTCTTCTTTTTTAGCATCGCTAAGAGCGGGATTGCTGGAAGAATAAGGAAGGCTCATACCCAATGCCTCAATGGCACTGCTCATAGTATTAGCTGTGTACATTCCGCCACAGGCACCTGCTCCAGGGCAACTGTGCATCACAATACCTTTAAAATCGGCTTCGTCTAAATTGCCGGCAATCTTTTGCCCGAGCGCTTCAAAGGCCGATACAATATTTAAATCCTTTCCTTTATAATGGCCCGGGGCAATGGAGCCACCGTATACCATAATGGATGGGCGATTCAACCTGCCCATGGCAATAAGGGAACCAGGCATATTTTTATCACATCCCGGTATTGTTATTAGCGCATCATAATATTGAGCGCCACAAACTGTTTCAATGGAATCTGCAATAATATCGCGGCTTACCAGAGAATACCGCATGCCGGGAGTACCATTGCTCATCCCATCACTTACGCCGATGGTGTGAAAGGTTAATCCTACTAAATCATTGTCCCATACTCCTTTTTTAACTATCTGCGCCAATTCATTCAGGTGCATATTACAGGTGTTGCCATCATATCCCATACTCACCACACCCACCTGGGCTTTTGCAAGATCGGCCTCTGTTAAACCGATGCCATAAAACATGGCCTGTGCAGCCGGTTGTGTTGGATCCTGTGTGATGGTTCTGCTATACTTGTTTAATGCCATGCTCCCATCCCCTCCCGATAAATGATCGGGACCTTGTTCCGGAGAGCCTGTACCTGCCTGATTATTTTTAATTGTATCCATTTATTTTTTATGTCGTTTTAAAAAATCATTTCTATATTAATGCAGTTCCTCTAAAAGTTCGTTTGAAGTGTTCTTTAGCCCCTCCTTCGGAGAGCCTGTCCCGTCTACACGGGAGGTTGGGAAGGCAGTTACTCTATTTTTATAAGCTTCCTGTATTTGTCTGCCCAAACTATCACTCCATTTCTTTTTAAAAGGATGATCATCAAAACTCTCCCATCCTATAATTTCCGCTGCGGTACCGCAGAAAAAGGCGGCATCTGCATCGTTTAATTCATCCGCCTTTATCACCTTTTCTTCTACCGGTATATCCAGTTCGGAACATATTTCAAATACCGTGGCCCTGGTAATGCCCGGCAAAATATTGCCGGTGGTTGGTGTAAATAAACGACCATCCTTTTCATAAAAAACATTGGCGCCGGGGCCTTCAGCAACATTACCATTCATATCCATCAGCAAGGCTTCATCATACCCTTTTGCCTTTGCTTCCTGGCTTGCCATTATAGAGTTGATATAATGACCGGCCGCCTTCGCTTCAATCTTAAAGCCTTTTGGATTGGGCCGTTGAAAAGAAGAAGTCATTACCCTTAATAGTTTCTCTCCCAAAAATGGCTGCATTTCCCAGGCCTGGATAGTAATATAAGATTCGGTATTTTGAACGAAACTCATATTGGCCGGTGCAAACACAACCGGGCGGATGTAAGCATCCTGTAAATTGTTTTGTTTTAACACTTGATAGCTTGCCGTTATCAATTCTTCAGTATCCCAATGGTAGGGAAGATTAACCGCCAATGCAGAATTTTTTAGCCGTTCGAAATGCTCAATGGCTTTAAAAATTTTAGTATCGCCACTGGCTGTTTTATAAGAACGAATGCCTTCAAAAACACTATACCCATAATGCAGTGACTGGCTGTATAAATCCATCTTTGCATCGGCGGCTTTTACAAAAGCGCCGTTTAAATACAGAACCGTGTTTTCGTTATAATAAGTAGCCATAATTTAGAAGGTTTATGGTTGAAGGTTGAAGGTTGAAGGTGGGAGCATTTTGTAGATACACCCAGCTTTTTTTTCAAACACTTAACCTTTCAATGTTCACTTTAAATAAATTTTTATCTAACCGTTTATTTACTGCATGCTGCAAACCGTACACGCTTTACCTTAAACCTTTAACCATTTGCAAGCGCATAAAAAAACCCGGCTCATTTTGGAGCCGGGCTTTTTTTATGATTAGTTTTTATACTAAATAATATTTCCTCCTCCAAATGCGACGGGTGTAATAATGACTACCACAATAATAAGTATTACCGTGATATTTTTAATGCCATTAAATAATTTGCCTTTCAACATATAAAAGAGTTGTATTGCAAATATACCCGTGAACGTTTTAAAAACAAAGAACTTTTTTTAAAAGGTTAAAGGTTTAGGGTTTAGGGTTTAGGGTTTAGGGTTTAGGGTTTAGGGTTTGGCGCTTTTTGCTTTAAAGAACTTTTTCTTCGATGCCCAACTCCTTTTTTAAACCCAGTTTTTTATTTACCCGATACCTTCACCTTACACCGTATGCCTTACACCGTATGCCTTACACCTTACACCTTACACCGTATACCTTTCGCCTTACACCTTCCACCTTACACCTTCCACCTTACGCCTTACACCTTATGCCTTCCACCTTATACCTTACACCTCATGCCTTACACCTTATGACACCTTCTCAAATAATCGTAGACTTCCTTAACTCTATATTCTCCTGGTTGATGTCTCCTGAAATTCTGCCGCTTACATAATCACAAATCAATTCGCCCACAGTAGAAGTAAAATAAAAATTGATTGGATCAATGTCTTTTGTTACAAACAAATGACTGATGGTCCATGTAACTGCTTCTCTTATCAAGTTTGCTTCTTCCTTTAAATTAAAATAATCAAGCATCATGGCGGCTGATAAAATGGAGCCCAGCGGGTTGGCAATATCTTTACCCTCAGCACTGGAAAATGAACCGTGAATGGGTTCAAACAAAGCGTTGGAATTTCCAACAGACGCAGAAGGCAGTAATCCCAAAGAACCATTGATTACACTTGCTTCATCGCTTAGGATATCACCAAATAAATTATCTGTGAGTATTACATCAAATTGTTTTGGATTAATGATCAACTGCATGGCTGCATTATCAATATGTAAAAAATCCAGTTTTACATCCGGGTATTGAGGAGCCATATCCTGCACAACCTTTCGCCAAAGCCTGGAAGTTTCCAACACATTCGCCTTATCTACCAGGGTCAATTTCTTTTTCCGATGTTGCGCAGACTGAAAAGCAAGATGAGCAATGCGTTCTACTTCTGCCCTGGTGTACACACAAGCATCTGATGCCCAGGTCTGGTCCTCATTGGTTTTCTTTTCACCAAAATAAATCCCACCCGTTAATTCACGATAAATAATAAAATCAACCTTTTCAAGATATTTACTCTTTAAAGGTGATAAATGATGTAAAGCAGTATAAGCCGTAACCGGGCGGATATTGGCAAATAGTTGTAATGATTTTCTCAATTTGAGCAATCCCTGTTCCGGCCTTACTTTAGCCGTAGGATCATTATCATACTTAGGATGCCCAATGGCGCCAAACAAAATGGCATCGCTGTTTATGCAGGTTTCAATCGTTTCATCGGGCAAAGGATTGCCGGTTTGATCTATTGCAACTGCTCCCATCAGACAATACTCGTAATGAAATTCATGGCCGAATTTTTCAGCTAACGTATCCAATACTTTTATAGATTGCTGTGTTACTTCGGGCCCGATGCCATCACCAAAAATTACTGCGATATTTTTTAACATTGAATCCTGTTTATGATTATTTCAAAAGGACGGTGGATACTCGTTATTGGTTATAGTTCGATGTTCGTTTCTGTTAACTGATTCATTCAATTCTTCTGCTATGTTAAAATGGAGCTCAAAATATTCTAAGGGCACAAACTTTCAACCAGCAAGGTTCAGGCATCCAGCATCCGGCATCAAGTATCAACTTCATCTACACCGCTACTTCCTTGCTATACTCCCGGGCCAGTGTTTTCAAATCTTCCTCCATTACTTCTTTTTTAACATCTGCAATTTTTAAAAATTCGGGATATAAAATATCGATGTCGTTCCGGTCGAATTGATAGCCCAGTTTATGAAAACGATGCGCCAGTGCACTTCTTCCGCTTCTTGCGGTTAATACTATTTTGGAAGCCTCCGCTCCTACTTCTACCGGATCAATTATTTCATACGTTAATGCATCTTTCAAAAAACCATCCTGGTGAATACCAGAAGAATGGGAAAAAGCATTGGTACCCACGATCGCTTTATTGCACTGCACCGGCATGCGCATTGTTTCGGCGACTAACTGGCTAATCGGGTTTAACAATTTTGCGTTTACACTGGTATGAAATTCAAGTTCTTTATGTTGCTTTATAATCATCACCACTTCTTCCAGTGAAGTATTACCGGCTCTTTCACCAAGTCCGTTGATGGTGCATTCTATTTGTCTTGCGCCTCCAATGATACCGGCAATTGAATTGGCAGTTGCCAGCCCAAGATCATTGTGGCAATGACAGGAGATAATGGCTTTATCAATATTGGATACATTATTTACAAGGAATGCTATTTTTTCCCCGTATTGGTGAGGCAGGCAGTAACCGGTTGTATCAGGAATATTGACAACAGTAGCACCTGCTTTAATGACCGCTTCTACCACTCTCGCCAAATATTCATTATCGGTGCGGCCCGCATCTTCCGCATAAAACTCCACATCATCCACAAAGTTCTTCGCCCATTTCACAGACTGTATGGCCCTTTGCAGAATTTCTTCCCGTGTTGAATTAAATTTTGCTTTTATATGAAGATCGGAAGTGCCAATGCCGGTATGAATTCTTGGCCTTCTTGCATATTTCAATGCTTCCGCAGCTACTTCAATATCTTTTTGTACCGCTCTCGTTAACCCGCAAACGCTGGCATTGGTGATGATCTTTGAAATTTCGTTTACAGAACTAAAGTCGCCCGGTGACGATATAGGAAATCCTGCTTCTATTATATCTACGCCTAATTCTTCCAGCTTTAAAGCCAGTTCCACTTTTTCATTGGTGTTGAGCTTACAGCCAGGAACCTGCTCACCATCACGGAGCGTAGTGTCGAAAATGTGTATCTTGTTAGCTGCCATAGAATTTGTATATTTAGATAAAAACAGGCTAATTAATTTCGTATTGAAGTGTTACCACGATTTTACATTATCCTTTGAGTTACGAATATAAAAGGTAATAACTGCTTTACATTAACAAATTGTTATGGGTATTACGTTTTATAAACCGCCTCTTTTTGGCTAAAATGCACACCCAGTAAGGAATTTAAAGAAATCAAATTACGATGCCCAACAGGAGTACAGACCCATTATTTCAGCTTATCAAATCCCTGGAGAAAAGCGAAAAGCGCAATTTCAAGCTTTATGCTACCCGAAATTCTTCGTCTGATGAACTGAAAAGCGTACAATTATTTGATGCTTTTGATAAAATGGAATGCTATGACGAGGCCCTACTACTGAAAAAAAATGAAAGCATTAAAAAACAACAACTGAGTAACCTGAAGGCACATTTATACAAACAAATACTCAGCAGCCTGCGGTTGATCAATGATGAAAGCATCGATATCCAGTTACATGAGCAGATGGATTATGCCCGTATTTTGTACAATAAGGGTCTTTATTACCAAAGCCTGAAAGTACTTGACAAGTTAAAGGAACAGGCAAAAAACCATAACCAGTTTACGTACCTGCAGCAGGTATTATTTTTTGAAAAAAAAATTGAAGCGTTGTACATTACCAGGAGCATGCAGGACAGGGCCGACCTTTTAAGCCTGGAATCGGAGGAAGTAAATGAAAACCTTGCGCTGGTTTCGCAGCTTTCAAACCTGTCGCTTCAGTTGTATAGCTGGTATATAAAAAACGGCCATAGCAGGAACGAAGAAGAAACGATTGCGGTACAACAATTTTTTACCAGCAGGCTGGGAAATAAAACGCTCGAATGCAAAACCTTCTACCAGCGCTTGTACCTATATCAATGCTATTGCTGGAATGCATTTATCCGCCAGGATTTTTTGCAATACTACCGGTACACTCAAAAATGGGTGAACCTGTTTGAAGAAGAACCCTTTATGCTGCAAATAGAAACAACCCACTATATTAAAGGAATGCATAACCTGATGGGATCGCATTTTGACCTTGGTAACCATAAAAAGCTGGTGGAAACCCTGGCCATATTTGACCATTTTAGTAAAACTGAGCTGGTACAATATAATGTAAACAACCGGATTCAATGCTTTGTGTACAGCACCATTTCTTTGTTCAATAAACATTTCCTGGAAGGAAGTTTTACGGAGGGCCTTACATTGATACCCGGCATTGAAGAAAAACTTAAGGAATACGAAATATACCTCGACCGGCACCGGGTGCTGATATTTTATTATAAGATCGCCTGCCTGTATTTTGGCAGCGGCAACTACGAAAAGGCTATTGACTATTTAAATAAAATCATTAACTGGAAGATGGACCTGCGGACCGACCTGCAATGCTATAGCCGCCTGCTGCACCTGATAGCGCATTATGAGTTGGGCAATGAAGATATACTGGACCACCTGATAAAATCGGTGTACCGTTTTATGGCCAAGATGCAAAACCTTAGCGTGGTGGAGGAAGAGATCTTTAAATTCATTCGTTCCTCCTTTCATGTAACGGTAAGGAAAATAAAACCCGAACTGGAAAAATTATTGGTAAAATTAAAAGCCCTCCAAAATAATCCATTTGAAACAAGGGCCTTTATTTACCTGGATATCATCAGTTGGCTGGAAAGTAAGCTGGAAAATATACCGGTGCAGGAAATTATGATGCGGAAGTTTGCAGGAAAAAAGAAGGCGAATAATTCTTTGATCCCTGTTTCAACAAGATCTGATTTGCAGTAGTCTTATCACACTCAAACAACCGGAAAACTCTAGGATTACAATCAGCAATCACCAGGTAGCGATTTTTGTAAAATGATTTGGCAATTAAATCTCTTCCTGAAATAAATATACATTTCCCACGATATTACATTGCCTCCCAAAGATACCGGCTTTAGGTTGAGATGTGTTTACACCGTCTCTGTTTGAACTGGTGCTCTGTTAAGTTTGATGTGACTTATAGATTTGTGATCCGATAGCTATCGGATGATCAATGGTGAATGGTGAATAGATATCAATGAATGCAGACTTTTCATATTTTGCCCATTCACTACATACAATTCACGCTACACTTAACACTACCTTCAATAATTATACGGTGACGCTTTATATTTGCAAAACCGCAAATAAATAATTGCCTGCCCGAAGAGCATCTCTGACGAATGGCATCGATCTATAAAATGAACAAACCCATTATGCTATCCATCACTTCCATCGAAATCTACCAATCCCCTATCCCGCTGAAAGAACCTTTTAAAATTTCACTGGGTATATTAACCCATGCCGAAAATGTGATTGTAAAAATAAATACCAACGAAGGCTTGATTGGTTATGGAGAATGCAGCCCGTTTATGACGATCAACGGGGAGAGTATGGAAACCTGCTTTGTAGTGGCGCAATACCTGGCTAAAATTTTAAAGGGTAACTACCCACTGGATATTGCAGCCTGCACCAAAGCAATGGACAGTGTAATTTATGCCAATAGCAGCATCAAGAGTGCCTTTGATATTGCGTTGTATGATATCGCTGCGCAACATGCCGGCCTGCCCCTATATGCATTTTTAGGTGGCAGCAAAACCAAAGAGATTATCACCGATTATACGGTGAGCATTGATGACCCGCAGAAAATGGCGGCGAATGCAGCAAAGATCAAGGCAAATGGTTTCCAGGTAATAAAGGTAAAACTGGGGCATCATGAAAGAGATGTGGAACGGATCAGGCTGATAAGGGAAGCTGTTGGTATAGACATACCAGTACGCATAGATGCTAACCAGGGATGGGAAGTTGCGGAAGCCATCCGCATTTTAACTGAGCTGGCTCCGTATAATATCCAACATTGTGAAGAACCCATACCACGGTGGAATTATATGGAACTGGCGGCTATACGTAAGCAAAGCCCGATTAAAATAATGGCAGATGAATCCTGTTGTGATCATCATGATGCCAGGCGCCTGATTGATTTGGAATCATGCGATTATTTTAATGTGAAGCTGGGTAAATCAGGTGGCATTTTTAAGGCGTTGCAAATTATACAACTCGCTGAAGCTTACCAGGTAAAAATTCAGTTAGGAGGATTTTTAGAATCCAGGCTGGCTTTTACCGCCGCAGCGCATCTTGCATTGGCAAGCGATGCAATTGTGTATTACGATTTTGACACACCGTTAATGTTTGAAACTGATCCTGTAACAGGAGGAATTAGTTATGACGGTAACGGTGTAGTAACGGTACCGGATGTGCCGGGATTGGGAGCAGGTTTTAATGAGGAGTATTTGACGGGCTTGGTTAAGGTGAAAGTGTAGGCCCCGGCTCGGCTGCGGCGAAGTGCTCTTTGAATAGCCTGCTTTGTAGGCGGTTGATATAATACTAATCCATACTTTTTTTAGTGTAATATTTAGTACCCATCGGGATGCAGGGTAAATGGACAATATTTATTACTGTTCGAAGATCGCTTCTTTATTAGCTGGTGTTAATACTCCAAACCCCTGTTCTAACCCGTTTGAGTGTTCGTAGATCATCCTGATAAAATCCATTCCCCACTTTGCATAATAGGGCACCAGGTTATCTATCCGTTCCTGCAGATTTTTATTGGGAAATAGCCGGGCTTTTATTTTTTTCAACTGTCTTTGCTGCGCTTCAAATTTTCTCTTTTCAGCCCGCAGCATTTTCTTTTCCAATGAGGCTATTTTTTTTAAAGCCTGGGTTTGCAGCGTTGCAGTGTGCCGTTGCAAGGTGATGTCAATCTTACCGGTAATTATTTTGAGTTGTTCGTAAAAAATGATTAACTCCTGTTGCTCCCGGTCAAGATTCAATTGTACCCGGCTGTCTCTTTTTACCAATTGATTGATGAGTTCTAGTTCGGATTGAAACAGCGCTTCATTACTGAATTGCAGTTTATCAATCAACGCCTGAACCTCGTCGTTGATAAACATAAAAGAATTTCGGACAATTAATAAAGGGTAAGGCACCTGAACTGCTTCAAACACTTTTTTCAATTGTAACCAATAAGCAACTTCCCCTCCTCCACCAATAAACGCAATATTGGGCAATATCCATTCCTGGAAAACAGGCCGCAGAATTACATTGGGACTAAACCTTTCAGGATGCTGATTTAACTCGCTGATTATTTCTTCCTTTGTAAACCTCAGACCAGTATTCACCACCCGATAGCTATCGGATGACCACCCGATAGCTATCGGGTCACCATTCACCATTTCAATCCGGTCCCGCCTGTCATCTTTCAGATAAAACATATTCAGTTCCCTGCCACTCGCCTGCACTTTATAATCAGCCGGAAATGAGATTACTGTTTCCTGTACCAGGGTATGCGAAAATTCGTCCATCAATTCCTTTTCTATTACCGGGATGAAAGCAGATTTTAATGATGCGTTATCTGGCAATAACACCAGCACACCAAAATCAGCAAATAGCTGATTCACCAAATGAAAGGTTGCCTGCTCAATGGTTGCGCCTTCCTTGTAGCATTCCTTCAATAGTCCCATAATTTCAGCACCAAAAGGATGCACCGTTAACAGGCCTTCAATTTCATCCAGCATTTTTACCAAACCCTTGTCTACCTTCATTCTTCCTACAGCACCGGTCTGGCTGGTTTTCCATTCATATTTTTCTCCATCTATAAATACATGCCCCAATTCATCTAAATCAGCATCTTCGCTACCCATATAATAAACGGGTACAAAGTCATTTTCCGGCAATTGTAATTTCAACTGCTCCGCAAGTTTTACCACATGCAAAATTTTATAAATAAAATACAATGGGCCGGTAAATATATTGGGCTGATGAGCCGTACAAATGGTAAATGTATTTTCGTTTAGTAGCAATTCAATATTCCTGGAAACAGATTCACTTGGCGTTACAGCAGCATACTGTTTCTGCAATACGGTTACCAATAACTTCCTGTCGGTTTTAAATTTTTTTCGTGCTGCTATGGATGCCTTTACTCCATCTAAAGAAACCGGGTGTTGATAGTATGGCTGTATTAAGGGATCCTGGTTAATGTAATCCAAAATCATTTTTGAGAAATACCCGGTTTGAACATAAGGTAAAAAAGATGCGGTGAAGTTCATTGAATAGTATTTACAGGTGCCTGTTGTTGGCAAACTTACATTAATCCTGAAAAATAAAATCCTATAATTTCGCCAAATGATTTGTGGAAAGTAGAATGCAGACTGATTCTAACCTCATAACTTTTTTCCATTGATCTTATCAACTTCACAGAGAATTATTTTCAGCAGACAAAACAATGGCAATCATTTATAACAAAATATTCCGCTGCGGTGTCACTGGTGGCGGTATGTCATTTTCATCCAACATTTCCCGCAGGTCAATTTCAATGGTTCTGCTGATATTGCTGATAGGCACATCATTCGCCCCGCCTTCAAAAGGGTTTTCCGTGCTTTCACCAATGCGTTCCATAATATAAAATACCCAGGACACAATGAGTGCACAGGGAACGGTAACCCAGATAAACCAGTCTCCGATATCTTTTGAAAGTTTACTGAATTCCTGCAAAATACCAAATGGGAGAATCACTACAAAAAGCCGGATAAACATTTGGTTGATGGTGGCAAACTGGCGTGGATATGGGAAATTTTTTATCCTTTCGCTGCGCCCCTGGTGATCGTACAAAGTAGCCAGTAAACGCTCCATCTCAATAAAATTAAATTCCGAAACTTTGCCTGCGTCTTTTAGTTTTCTTAAATGTTTCGATTGTAAATTGATGAGTTGTGTAGCCCGGTTTTTTTTTGAAAGGATATATTCCTGCTCCGTTACGGATAAAAATTTTTGCAGTTCCGTCTCCAGGGGTATTTCTCTCTCTGGTATTTTATAATTTCTTGCAAATTCTACATTACTTTTCAGTAACATGTTTTCCCAAACCCTTGGTTCCCGCATCTGGTACCTTAATGCGGTAAGCCAGGCGAGGTGGCGATACACCAATGTCTGAGTTACATCATTGTCATCATTCACCATATCTCTTGCCATGATGCCCCAGGTTCGGCTGCTATTGATGATACTTCCCCATATTTGCCTGGCTTCCCAAAGGCGGTTATAGGTTTGCGTGTTCTTGAACCCTACAACAAAAGCGGCGGCAGTACCCACCAGCCCAATGGCTACCCATGGTACTACCAGCCATTTTATATTGAAAAAATAATAAAGTGCTGTTGGCACAAAAGCCGCTATCAAAAAAATATAAATATCTCTCCTTGTCCAGTAAATTACCTCCCTCAATTTAAACCTTCTGCCTGCATGCATAGTTTTTGTTTTTAATGATTTGTTTTGTTAGCCTGTGCCGATGTGTACTTACTTATGATTACTCCTACCAGTACCACCGCATACAATTGTCCTGCAATACCTGTGATAGCGGTTAACAATTTTGAAATATAATGGGTGGGTAAAATATCTCCAAAACCGATACTGGTAAGTGTAATGGTGCTATAGTAAACAAAGTCGATAAAAACAGTGGCGGAGTTGGTACCATCAATACCCTTGAAAGAGTCTGCAATACTGTAATAAATCAACTGCAGCAGAAAAAGTGACGCTTCTATCAATAAAAGGTAGCCGCAAATGGAAGCCACTACAATATCTTTATTTATATAGCCCGGCTTTAACAAAAACCTCAACACTTCAATAAATATGAAAATGAAGAATGCTACATATACCACCGTCAACAGGGTCATTACATGTGGTACCCGGATACCAGTAAAACAATATAGGATCGTGATGCCCATTACACCTGAAAACAATATGTTTTTAATCACCTTTACAACAGCGGTTCTTTCTGAGAAGATCCCATAACTACCGATACCCAGCAATAACATATCCAGCGGCCAGAAAATATCTATGTAAATGGAGAGGTTAATTAAAATCACTGCATTAAATAAATGCAACAATAAAGTAAACAATAATAGCTCGTAGCGCCTGTTTTTGATGTAACGTGCAAGGGAAAGCATGTAGTTAATTATGGTTGCCCGAATTTAGTATGTTTGGAAAACAAATAAAACCCTGATTTTTTCATAACCGAAAATCATCATTGCTAAAAATCATTTTGACATGCTGGCAATTCCCCCTTTTTTACTATCCACGGTAATCGTATATTTCGTATTTCCCTGGATGATCCAACGAACAGTTACTTGTGCGAGGCCCGGGATATTATCTACCTCAATTGTTTGCGGGTTATTTTTCTGTTCAACAGTAGCGGCAGGGTTACGATTATCCACCGTCATACCAGCTATTACTTTGGCGCCTGTTAATGTAATAAAATCCGGGCGTTCAATTTTAAACTTCAGGTCCTGGCTGGAATGAGTGGGCATCAGCCGTTTGTTACCAATTACTGCGGTTACTTCTTTCAGTCCATCGCCCAGGTCCTTCTCCATGATAGTGTCTATAACCGGCTTCGGTGTTTGATAAGCATGATACACGGTAAACGCCATATTGCGGTGTGCATCACTCTCCAATAAAAAACCGGGATGCATACGGGTGAAGTTCTTTTTAAAACCGCCGATTTCTATTTTACCAAACTGCGGATGATCGTAAGTGTGCCATTCTACAAAGGCATCTTTAAACAAGAGGTACCGGTCAAACTTAAATGTAGTTTCGTCATTGAGTTCCCTGGTGGCATCAGTATTAAAGTATTGGTAAGGCGTCCAAAGTTCATTAGAGAAAGTGTAAATGCCGCGGCCTCCGTAAAACCAATCCAGTTCCCCTCCATAAGCGGAATACAAATCTTTGTAAACTACCAGGTATTTATAACCGGGGATAATTTCTTCGCCTTTTTTTCCCAGTATATCATACACCTGCACATCGGCGGCATTGTAGGTGCCTACATCTTCGGCACCGCCGGGCCCACGAAGAATCATACCACCTGCGTTGTGAAAGGATTGCCCGGCCGCTATATTCGGATGCTTCATTACAAACTCCATCACCGCCCGGTTTTCAGGTAAGGAGAACGGATATTTATAAGCTCCGTTCTGCACGTTATTGGGTTGCCAGTTCCAGCCCCAGTCGCGGTTGGGATCGTATTCAAACTGGGCACCATCTTCATTCACCGTTCCATCCCCGTCATTGTCGATACCTTCCAGGCCAAGCAATTCGTAATTGCCTTTTTCATCGGGTCCTACAGCAATCATCCTGTTTGTATTGAGAGGGTCTACCCGGTAACGGCCATTGGGATTTTTGCGGCGCATCTGTACTATATTGCCATCCCCATCGAGGTCATCATATCCATCTTCGTCTATCAATCCATCCATATCATTGTCTACCGGTACTGCACCAGACCTGGGCGAATTCGGGTTGTTGGGCTTTTTAAAAAATGCATCCCGGGCATCCGGGTTAATAGTAGGAACTATATAAAATATCTTATCAGCAAGTAATTCTTTGATGAAGTTGTTGTCATTAAAATTTTCAGTTAAATACCAGGCGGTGTACATGGCAAATTCACTACCCTGTGTTTCATTGGAATGAATATTTCCATCGATGTACATACCCGGCTTTTTAGATCCATCTCCTTTTGAGTAATCGGTAATGGCGATACACCAAAGATCCCTTCCCTCGTAGGATTTGCCAATGGATTCTAACCTGGCAAGTCCTGGATATGCTTTCGCAATTTTTTTCAAAATATCCGTGATGCCGGCATGATCGTTATACCGGTTCCAGCTAATGGATACCTTTGGATTTACCGGCGACCCCGCCGCCTTGTAAATTTGTTCTGCGCTTTGTGCAATCACCAAACCGGAAGCAGAAACCAAAGCGATGAAAAGAAAAAACCTAACTGATCTTATCATAATATTTTTTTTGACATGTTAAATGAATTGTGAAAGGTGAATCGTGAATGGTGAATCACTAACTTACCCAGTAACCATTGCCCATTGCCCATTGACCATCACAGGCTGATCTCTACTTTCCTGCTTCCCGTTGTTGGGCTCCCTGCCTCCAGCACAACGGTTCCTGGTCCTTTCACCAGCCAGCTTAGTTCTTTTGTGCTATACCCTTCAAGTGAATTTAAAAGCTGTATTTTTTTACCACTGATGATGGATTGGTTGTTTGACACATTCAGCTTCACGTTTATCCGCTTCACCCAATAAGTACGTTCGCCCAGTTTTGAATGCGACGGCAATGCCCCCTTGTTGATAACGGATGCGGTGATGCGTGAAATGCCTCCGCCAATTTTCTCCGTCTTTATATTCACAATATCCACTTCAGGTTGAAGTGCTGCGAGGTTTATTAAGAATGCAGTATGCTTAGCAGTTATTTCCGCAACCATTTTAAAGGGGGGATTAATTAACACGAAGGGATCAATTCCTCCAACTTCTACATTTTGCCCGGGGAAATCCGGATGTTCTATTTTCTTCCATTCGGTGAAGGCTGGTGATATGCCTTGCCTGCCTGCCCAGCGAAAATAATTGGCAGCAGCATCCTCTACCACAAATGGCTTTTCCTTTTTTACCGTATCTATCTTCTTAGTAGAATCAACGCCGGCCTTCCTGCTGGTATCCGCAACAGCTTTTGGAACAAACCATCCCGGGGTGCTAAAACTAAATCGTCCATAATGAAAGTAACCCCAGGATAACAGATCGCCACCAGCTGGACTGACTTTTGGCGCTTCTTTCATGTTGGCCGATTTATTATACATGTCGGATACCATGCTGTTCACTTTAATATCCGGCTCCAACCATCCGCTAACAATACGGCTGGTTGCATTTGCCGAATTAAAAATAAAGGGAGTGGATAAATTATTATTGGTGGAAAAACTTACCACGGCATATACATTAAACAACTGGAATAAATTATCCAGTAGTGCCCTTGTTTCATTTTCAGAAACGGGAAATTCTCCCGACCCACGGGTAAAGGAAGGATGGTTGAAACTTAGGTTTTTATTGAACCAGACACCGCCCTCTCCATCCTCATTAAAATGACCGTCTTTATCATTATCAATCCCCTCCGCCATCAACAGATATTTTCCTTTTTCGCCCTTTGCCATATCTGCTTTTACGAGGCTCCTGTTATCTTCCGGATTGATCCTGTAATCACCCACCGGCGATTCAATGCGCATTAAAGTGATCTTACCGTTCCGGTCAAGGTCGTCATACCCATCTTCGTTTACTTTACCATCGCGGTCATCATCGGTTTGGTTTGCGTTGCCCTGGCGTTCATATTTCAATGCTGCAAAATATTGTTCCATTGCATCGGAACTCATATTGGGAAATACATAAAAAGTAGTTCTATCCAGTAAGTTTTTGATACTGTCAGTAGCACTTCCCTGCATTAATTTTTCGGCAAAGCCTATAGCCAGTTCTGTTCCCAACAAGTGATTGCCTTCCACACCACCCACCACGGCAATACCGGGTTTCATGGCAGTGTTACCACTACCGATGGTTAACATCCAGATGTCTTTGCCGCCTGTAGTTTTAGTGATGGACTTTAATTTTACCGATTGCGGGTAATTTTTACCAAGCGCATCAAGCCTGGCTGTTTGCTGATTGTAATTACTATACTCCGTTTGAGCAATTGTACCGGCAACAAACATTAAACAACAACCAACAGACGCAGTTATTTTTTTTATCATTCAAAAATATTTTGGGATATAAATATAGGAAAAGATATTATGCTGCAGCAATACACATAATCAAAACCTCGGGCATTCCAAACCCCGCCGTTCTTTTGCAGATCCTTTACCCTTTGGATAATGTGCCTGCCGGTCATATTTTTTCCCGGGGCGGATGGTAAACGCCAGGTAAAGCCCTCCGGTCTGCGTTTTATTTTTTGAGAAAAGGTTTGCCAGGTTATGCGTACCGAATAATACCGGCCCGGCTTTAATAGCTCCACCTACCCACAGTTGCTGCTTTGAATTAAAAAGAACAGGTAAATAAACACCCATGGATTTTAGCTCCCACCGGGGTGTAATGGCCAGTAAATTCATATCGCTTATATACAATGATTTTTTTGCAAATACCGGCATCAACGGTATAGTAAGTTCCGCATTAACAAAAACATTGTTGAAGATGTGCTGGTCGATATTGATCATTAAACGTGTGGGCTGGTAAATATGAAATTCGCCATTCACCCTGGCAATAGATCCGGTGATGGTTGCCAGGCTGTCGTTGAAATCATCAACGCCAACTACCGTTGAAAATTTATTTTCGATGAGTGTGTCGGATATGCCGGGTTTTCCCGCAGTTGCAATGCGGCTTCTTCTCCCATACTGGTATTTATTACTGCCGAAATCCATTACTGCAAGGCCGATTTTTGTTTTGTAAGCGTAATCGCTGGCATCCTCATTGTCTTCATTGGATAGCAGGATATACTCTATGCCGATATCAACGCTTACACCGGTAGTAGTCCTCTTTAAGAAACGTTTGGTATTTACCCAGGTGGTATTATTGGAATCAATGATGTCGATATTGGAAGAATAACCATATTGTAAATTGCCAACGGTCAATGCATAGCCAGTTTGGCCGGCAATGGTGAAAGGTGCTTGCCTAAGCCCTCCGGTAATGCCATATCCCCCGGCCAGGGCACGGGTAATTTTTACTGTAATGCCGCCATTCAGTAAACGGTCGCCATCATCAATGACTGTTTGGGCATAGGTAACATACAATTCTCCCCAGACGGCGGCAGTTGCTTTTCCTGATAAAGGTTGATTATCATTATTAATTTTCATAAAATCCCTGACCGAAAAAACGGTGTCCTGCCAGTTGGAAACACTGGATTCAGCCGCCCCGTAATTGCGTATGTTGGCACCAAATGCAATGGCCGCTTTGGAATTGAGGCTTACCCTGGTATTGAATAAACGGATATCCTGGTTAACAAAAGCAAATCGTTTTTTAGTTCCATTTTGCATCACCGTTTCTGCATTGGCGGCAGACGACAGCAATGAATATTTTTCTATTTTGAATGCATTGGTAGTATGTTTTAGCTGAACTGAAAAAGGGGTGATATCCCAGGCATAAGGAACATGTACGATGGATGCCGGGTTATTAACAACAGCCAGGCTGCCTGCATAAGGTGAACCATTGATGGCCTGGTAATTCTGCGCCGCTAAATAATTACAAAACAATAATAATGGTAACAGGAGGTAACGCTTACAAACATACATAAAGCAAACTTTCGATTTCTATCGATTGGTAATAAAACATGAAAATACGATTTTATACAAGAAGACCCTGAATGCTGTTGTGCCTCCAAATAAAGTTATACTCCATGGGGTTGTCACAGATTACACAGATGCACAGAAAAAACATTGTTGATATACTGATTTGCCGGTTTACTTTCTTTACCTGCGGCAGTTGGGTTGCCACAGATTACACAGATGCACAGAAAAAACATTGTTGATATACTGATTTGACTGTTTACTTTCTTTAGCTGCGGCAGTTCGGTTGCCACAGATTACACGGATGCACAGAAAAAACATTGTGGTTTTACTGATTTGCCTGTTTGAGTTCTTTACCTGCGGCAGTTTGGTTGCCACAGATTACACAGATGCACAGAAAAAACATTGTTGATATACTGATTGACTATTTACCTTTTTTACATGCGGCAGTTGGGTTGCCACTGATTACACAGATGCACAGAAAAAACATTGTTGTTTTACTGATTTGCCTGTTTGAGTTCTTTACCTGCGGCAGTTTGGTTGCCACAGATTACACAGATGCACAGAAAAAACATTGTTGATATACTGATTGACTATTTACCTTTTTTACATGCGGCAGTT